>Ga0209377_1001780_pt1 | contig 14286 bp, 16 predicted proteins | sample GraSoiAngelo_141_FD_185898 | JGI IMG/M metagenome (GOLD analysis project Ga0209377, IMG submission 185898) | Grasslands soil microbial communities from the Angelo Coastal Reserve, California, USA - 14_0929_12_40cm (SPAdes) (version 2) | ecosystem: Environmental > Terrestrial > Soil > Grasslands ...
ACCCCGAGTCGCCCCGCCCCACCCCGAACGAAATGCGAAGCGCTCCCCCCGCGCAGCCAACCCCTGATCCCCGAAAACCGCCCTAGCGGGCCGTGCGCCGCCCGCTACGTTCGACCCTGTTCGGCGGCGAACCTCGCATGTCACGCTTCGGGAAGACCATCGTCCTCATTCTGCTCCTCCTCGGGGCCATGCTGCTCCTCACCTACGTCAGCCCCGGCATCAAGGCATTCGCGACGGATCTGTCGAAGCAAAGCCACCTCCCGATCTGGCTCGTCGGTCTCGCGGCGCCGATTCTCTTCTTCTTCAACAAGCTGGGCGGTTTCCTGAACGGCCTGTTCGGCGAAGGAGAGACGGAGCGGAGCATTCGGGAGAAGAACGACGAGATCAAAGCGAAGCTCGACGAGGTGGAACGGAGCGTTCAGCAACTGGACGAGTGGAGGAGAAGCGAAATCGAGCCCCGGCTGCGCAGGATTGACGAGCTGCAGCAGAACATCGGGTCGATGGAGGGACACGCCGCGACGCTTACGGAGCGACTCCAAGGCCTGGACCAGGAGGACGAGAGACTCCGTGGGGAACGCGAGCGCCTGCGCCGCGAGTCTGACGAGTTGCGCGGTTCGATCCGCGACATCGAATGACCAGGTGCCGTGGGACATCCTTGAAGGCGCTCGCAATGCTGATGAGCGGCATGGCGTTCCTCGCCGTGTCCCCTACCTCCGCTCAGACCGAACAGACGGTGCTCCGCAGTTGCGCAGAACCCGGGAAGCTGCGCGTGGCTCGGGGGGCCCTGGTTCGCGTGGAGTGTGATTCCGCCTTTGTGTACAACAAACCGGCGGAGCTGGTCCTCAGGCGCAAAGACCGGGTCAACGACAGCCTGAACCGCGTCACCGACAGCCTCTTGCGAGTCAAGGACAGCGTTGCCGCGACCCTGCGCGCCCTGGTGGCGCTCCGCGATTCGATCAACGCGGTCAAGAGCGCGGTGATCCTCGAGCTGCGGCAGATTCACCAGATCGAACAGCGGTCCTACGACTCACTGCGTGTGTTGCTCCAGGTCACGGACACGGCGGCGCGGGCGTCGGTGGCCAACACCGATCGCGCGCTCAGCTAGCGGACTGGCGGGTGGCGTGGTGGGCGGGTTTGGCATCAAGCCCGGCGGCGAGAGCGGCTTTCACTGGTCCGGGTTCGGCGTGGGAGCGGCGGTCGGTGTGTTGACGAACTGGCTGCTCATGAAGGTCGTTCGTTGATTGGCGAAGGAGCCTTGGGATGACCCTCCGTGCATGCGTTCCGCTCTGCCTGGCCCTGGTGGGGGCTCAGCCCGGCCGTCTGCTGGCGCAGACGATCAAAGACGTCACAGAACCCCCCACTCGTCCCGCTCCCGCAAGGGTCGCAAGCGCACGGCCCCCGGATACCTCGGAGGCGAGTCTGCTGCGCCACACCGTGGATTCCTTGCGCCAGGCGAACGCGGCGTTGCGCTTCAAAGTGCCGCCCGACTCGGCCTCCCGCGCACGCTACGAGAGCGCGGTGAATGTCACGAAAACGGTGCTGCTAGGCTGGTTTGCGTTGGTGCTGTTCTACTTGGTCTGGGCGGTGCATCGCTACGTCTACAACTATGGCCTATCCAATCGAGAGTGGAAGATCCTCTATCCCGAAGTTTATGAAACGTGGTTGGACCGGCTCCTGGTCAGGATCTTCGGGGGCAAAGACTATCGGACCCGCCGGCAGGAGCTGATTGAGCACCAACTGACGCTCAGGAACCGCCAACAGGAAACGTCGCCCGACGACCTCCCGGCCGCGCCAGCGGCCGCCATCACGAAACCCTTTGATGAGCCCCCGGGAAATCCGTACCAGGACGACTCGTTCGGCCTGCCCCCGGGCACGATCCGCGGGATTCTCGCGCTCACCTCCCTGATCATGTTCGTGATGGTGGAGGGCGTGAACCTCCACTCCCCCGCCAGCCTGGAAGGGCAGTTCGACGGCCTGGTGACCGTGTTTGAAATGGTGGTCGCCTTCTACTTCGGATCCCGCGCCGTCGAGGTGCTGCAAGCGAAGGCGGCCGAGCAACGGACCAAGGAAACGACCGCGCCCGCGGCGGCGGGGGTGGAGGCGCCCGTGCGTCCCGCACCCAAGGCAGCCGCGCCTCAGGAGCCCGCGCCGGTCATCACCACGCCGTCCCCGGCCGCCGCCATGGAACAAGTGCTCCTGCCCGAGACACGGTCGTTCGACAGGTTCGCGAACGTCGTGGCGTTGACCAAAGACGGCGGCGCGGCGCCCGCAGCGCAACCGGCGGCCCAGCTGACCGGAATGCCACTCGCGAAGCGCGTGCTGACGTTGACGGCCGCGTTCGAGACCGGACGCGGCTTCCCCGACTGCTTCGGGACCGTCGCCGGGAACTTCGACGGCCAGGGGCTCAGCTTCGGCGCCCTGCAATGGAACATCGGCCAGGGCTCGCTCCAGCCGCTGTGGAAGGAGATGCGCGACCGGCACGACGCCGACCTCCGGACGATTCTCGCCGGCTTGTATGACGAGTTCTGCCACATGCTGGACAGCCCCAAGGACGACCAGCTGCGGTGGGCCCTCGGCATCCAGTCCCTGGTGTCCAGTCGCACCAACACGTGGCGCATCGCGGACAACTGGAAGAACGCGCTACAGGCCCTCGGCATGTCCGGGCCGATGGTCGACATTCAGGTGAGCCGGGCCAGCTCGGCGTACCAGATCGCTCTCGGGTTCTGCAAGGATTACCGGCTCACGCGGGAGCGCGGTGTCGCGCTGATGTTCGACATTCGCGTCCAGAACGGTGGCGTCGACCGGGAGGGGTCCGGCGAACGGATTCGCGGGGACTTCGAGCTGATCAATCCGGCACTGTCCGCGGACGAGCAGGAAGTGGCGCGGATGGAGATCATCGCGCGGGATCGCGCCGAGGTGGCCAGCCCTAAGTGGCGCGAGGACGTCCTCAGGCGCAAGCTGACCATCGCTCAAGGAAAGGGAACCGTGCACGGGCGCAGCTACGACCTGGACAGGGACTTCGCGATCGGGCTCGATCCCATCGAGTCAACGGCTCCTCTTACCGCGGTCGCGTGACCTCGCTCAGGTAGACTTGACGGCCAGTCTATTCCCACTTATATAACCAGTTAGTTATGCACGCCACCCACCGCCTCGACGCCACCTTCGCCGCCCTCGCCGACCCCACCCGCCGGGCGATCCTCGCCCGGCTCGCATCGGGTCAGGCGTCGGTGACGGAGCTGGCCCACCCGTTCGCCATGAGCCAGCCCGCGATCTCCAAGCACCTCAAAGTCCTGGAGCGCGCCGGCCTGATCTCGCGCGGCCGCGAGGCCCAACGCCGGCCCCGCCGCCTCGAGGCCAAGCGCCTCGCGGAGGCCACCAAATGGCTGGACCGCTACCGCCGGTTCTGGGAGGGCCGCTACCGCCGCCTCGACGCCCTCCTCGAGCAGCTCAAGACCAAGGAGAACAAATGGGAATGCTGAAGGTCACGACCCCCTCGGACCGCGAGATCGTGATGACGCGCGTCTTCGATGCCCCACGCAACCTGGTCTTCGACGCCCATACCAAGCCCGACTTGGTCAAGCGGTGGTTGTTGGGACCGCCCGGCTGGTCGATGCCGGTGTGCGAGATCGATCTACGGGTCGGCGGCAAGTTCCGCTACGTGTGGCGACGGGACAACGACGGCACCCAGATGGGGATGGGCGGCGTGTATCGCGAAATCGAGGCGCCCGAGCGGATCGTCAACACCGAGAAGTTCGATGAGGCGTGGTACCCGGGCGAGGCCGTGGACACGCTCCTCCTCGTCGAGCGGGCCGGCCGGACGACCCTCACGCAGACCGTGCTCTACGAGTCGCGGGCGGCGCGCGACGCGGTCCTCAAGTCCGGCATGGAGAAGGGCGTGGCGGCGAGCTACGACCGGCTCGCCGAGCTGCTGGCGTCGACAACCTGAGAATCAAGGAGAAGGCCCGTATGCAAAAGATCGTCCCGTTCCTGTGGTTCGACGGCAAGGCCGAAGAGGCCATGAACTTCTATGTGTCGATTTTCAAGAATTCGAAGGTCGTGCGCACGTCGCGCTATGGAGACGCGGGGCCCGGGCCGAAGGGGTCGGTCATGTCCTGCACCTTCCAGCTCGAGGGTCAGGACTTCTACGCCCTGAACGGCGGCCCGCAGTTCAAGTTCACGCCGGCCATCTCGTTGTTCGTGAACTGCGAGACGCAACAGGAAGTGGACGAGCTGTGGAAGAAGCTGTCAGCGGGCGGTAGAGAAGACCAATGCGGCTGGCTGCAGGACAAATACGGTCTGTCATGGCAGATCATTCCCACGGCCCTCGGTCGAATGCTGGGAGATAAGGATCCCGAGAAGGCCAACCGGGTCATGCAGGCCATGCTGCAAATGAAAAAGATCGACATCAAAGGCCTGCAGCAGGCCTACGACCGCGGCTAACTCAGCGCGAATCAGAGCCGGTAGCCGACCAGCGTCCCCGGCGTGGTCCGCAAGAAGAGCATCCCGGCGACGTCGTCCACCGCGTACACCGGCTCGCGCTCCTTGCCCAGATCCACGCGCGCGCGCGGCTGCGCGCTGTCCTTGTCGATCTGGAGCAGGACGTTGCCGTTCCCCTCGGGCGCGCGCGTCAACATGAAGACCGACCCGGGGACCGCGAGCGAGGCCTTGAATCGCTTCGTCGCCAGCGCCGCCGACTGGCTCGCGTAGCCCTGCAGTTGCGCTCCGCCCTGCGTGTACGCCGTCGCGAGCTGCCCGGTGATGCGTCGCGCGGTAGAATCCGTGGCGTTGCGCGACGCTTGGGCGAAGGCATCGCCGTATGCCGAAGCCGCGGCGCCGTACAGGCCGGCGCGCACCGCGTTGAGCGCATGGAGCGCGCGCAGCAGCCCCGGAAGCTGGGGCGCCGGGTAATAGACCTGCTGCTTCACCTGCCCATCCCGCGCTACCACGACGAGGTTTTGCGGCGCGATGAGGACGAGCCCTGCGGGCCGGATCTCCATGTCGACCGGATCCTCGTCGCCCTGCAGCTTGATCTCGCTGCCCAGCGCGCGGAAGGTGCCGGCGTTGCGATCCACCGCGTACAGCCGGTGGTCGTGGCTCGCGAAGACGTAGAGCATCGTCCCCTCGACGGCATGGTGCAGGGAGTACCGCGCGGCATTGTAGTCGTCCGGATTCCCCCCCCACGGCTTGCCGCTCTCGATCGCGTCCTTGAACTTGGGCTCACCCGAGGCGAGATCGATGACGTTCACCTCGGCGTTCGTCGCCGGGTCGGGGCGCGAAATGTAAAGCAGGCCCGCCGGCGTGAGCTCGGCGTAGGTGAGCTGGCCCTTGATCTTCACGTCCTTCTTGAGGCGCAGCGTCGCCGTAGCCACGTCCAGCACGTTCACGAAGGTGCGCGACTCGGCGTCCACCGCCAGCACGGCGGAGCCGCCGGCGATCATCGCGTCCGTCACGGTGCCACGCATGCGCAGCGGCTTGTCGGCGATGGTCGTTCCATCTTCGTAGCGCGCCACGTTCAGCCCCGTCTGCACGACGCCGTTGATGATGCGCACGTTGCCCGTCGCCTGATTGGCGGGCGGGGATTCCGGGAGGATGATGATCCCGCTGGGGTGTTGCACGATGCCGTGCACCCAGCCCTCGATCGTCGGCGGCTTGGTCCACAACGCCTGACCGTCGGCGAGGCGGTAGGCCATGAGCCGGTCGTCGAAGCTCACATAGATGCGGTCGGTCTTGTCGAGCGACGGGTAAAGCCGCACGTGGCGCGCGGGGTTGCCCGCGCGGGCGGTGGGCAGGGTCGCGGACCACCGCATCGCGCCGGTCCGCGCGTCCAGTGCCCGTAGACCCGTCAGCGTGTGGACGACGATCATGTCGGGCCCAGCCTGCAGGACCTCCAGCGCGGTGGCCTCGGAAGCAGCGGTCACCAAGCGCTGCATCAGGCCACCCAGCCCCTTCTTCTGAGGCTCGGTCTGCTCGAACAGCGCCTCGTTCGCCCACCGCTGGGCGCCTGTCGCGAGATCATATAGCGCCACGACCGGCGGCCCCCCTCCAGGCGCGCGCCGCCCGTGGACGAGCAGGGTGCCGCTCTGCGGCAGCACGCGGCGGGTGACGATTTGCGCCAGGTTCAGGCGCCGGGAGTCGAACACGACCGAGCCGGTCACCGGGTCAAAGATCAACAGCAACCCCGGGCGCGCCGCCTCCATGAGCAGCGACCCCTCGACCATGCGGACGCTGTCGGGCGGCAACCCGCCCAGCTCGGGCTTCTCCCACGTGACCTGGCCGCGCTCGATATCGACGCCTGAGAGCGCGGCGTCGGTCGACACGAGGAGCGCGCCCGCCGGCGTGACCTGCTGCCAGCGGATGTCCCCCTTCATCCTCAGCGTCCACGCTGCGGTCGCGCCGGAAGGGGTGGTCTGGGTGGGCGCAGCGCCCTGAGCGCCGGCCGCCGTGTGGACCGCGATGACCAGAGAGAGCGGCAGGAGCATGCGACGAGCAGACACTGCGGCCATGGCGATCCTCCCGTGGACAGGCGGAACGAACGGCCCCTATATCCCCCCAGCGCCAGCAGGAGCGCAAGAGCGGGAAGGCTTGCGACCTATCGCCGTGCGGCCGCTGAGCGAGGCGCGTCCGGTCGCCACTCCACCTGTCCGGGCCGGGTCTCCACGTACCCTTCGTATCCGCAGGCACAGGATTCCGTCGTCCGGCCCTGGCGATCGCTGCCGAACTGGAGGGATTGGTGGCATTCCCGACAGCGGGGCGCACCGCCGTCCGTCACCATGCCGGCGCGTCCCAGTCTCAGCCGCGACCGGTTCACTTGTGCCGGAAGGTGATGCGCCCGCGAGTGAGGTCGTACGGGGACACGGCGAGAGTGACCCGGTCGCCGGCGAGCACGCGGATGCGGAAGCGCCGCATCTTGCCCGCAATGGTGGCGAGCACGTAGTGACCGTTCGACAAGTGGACGCGAAACGTGGTATTGGGCAGCACGTCCTCCACGATACCGTCGATCTCTATCGCTTCTTCCTTGGCCATCGGTACTCCGTCCGTGAAGGACTTCGCCAAGACAAAGGCGGGACCGGCGCATCGGCCAAGTCCCGCCTTGACTCTTGCTGGTGCCGGCACGCAGGGGCGTGCCGCGCGTGCCCGGAAGGCTAGTCGGATGTCGGGGTTAAGTCAAAGGGGGAGGCGATGGCGCTCGTCCGCCGACTTTTCCTGAGACTCGAGTTCGTTCAGCGCCGTCCCGACGGCCGCCGCGCGCTCTCGCTCAGTGCTGCGGAACACGTCTTGGACGCTGCTGCCCCGCACCACCCGGTATTCGCGCGCGCCGACCCCGGTGTGCGGCCGGACGTACTGCCGCACGTCCCACTGCTCCTTCCCCGGACACCGTGGGTAGGAGTCGGCCATGTGGGACAGCTCCTCGTCCGTAAGCACCGCGCCCTGCAGGCCCAGGAGGACGCGGAGGCGACTCTGAAAGTCGCTGGTCTCGATGCTCATATCACTCCTCACTATTCCCCAGTGGGTCCCTGAGATTCGGCGGCTGCGTCGGCTTCCTCCTTGTCATAAACTGCCAGCTATCCCGCCGTCAGTCCAGGCGCGTGTGGCGCCGACGCAACGCGCAGCGGCACGAGGTTGCGCCGAGTTGCTCTGGCGACTCCCTGGCACGTGAGATGCGAATTCCTTACCGGGCGCATCGCCGAGCGCCGGCAAGGAGGATCGTCGCAGGGGGCAGTGCCGGGAGGGAATCCAACCGCAGCCTGGAAAACAACCGACGCAGAGGAGAAAAACCCATGAGCAGGCTCCTGATGCCGATTGTTGCTGCCACCACCTGTTCGTTTGCTGCCCCCACCCTTCTCGCTCAGGCCACGGCCAACGAACGCAACTGTCCGAGTAGTCGCGGCATAGCCGAAGCCATACCGCCGTTCGTCGGGTCCGGCAAGGCTCCGTTCAGCCCGAACCAGAGCCTGTGCCTGCCGCAGCTGGCGCCGACGCCGACCGGGCTGAGCCCGCTGGCGTTCATCGTCCAGGGAGTGGAACCCGGCGCCCGCGTCGACGCTCAAGGGACCGCTTACGTCGTCTCGATCCGCGGTGTCCCTGGAGGCGTAGACCTGTGGCGCTGGTCCAAGCCGCTGGACGGGCCGCCCAACAGCAACCGCACGCTGCCGTTCAAGTACGAAGGCCAGCCCGATAATTGCGGCATCTTCAGCTTCACGAACGGTGGGTGCGCCAACAATGTCGGCACGCCTGAGAATCTTGGCCTCGCGCCCGGCGGCGGCGATGCCGACATCGCGGTCAACGCCGCGGATCCCGCCAATTCCTCCATTCCCAACGTTGCGCTCACCAGCCTGACATTGGCACCCGGAGTGACGGGCACGCATTCCACCGATCGCGGGGACAACTTCACTGCACCGAACGTCGCGGAGGCGCTGATTCCCGGGGACGACCGTCAGTGGAACGATGCCATCGACCCAAAGACGGTCTACCTCATCTATCACGACGTCGCCACCTTCAACATCGACGTGCAGCGCTCGACGGATGGGGGCGTGACGTACGGCGCAGCGCTCGGCGAGGCGATCGATGCGGCGACCTTCCCGGCAGCGGGTGACGTAACGCCGACCTCGACCGCCAACCTCGCGGCGCAGATCAAAGTGGACCTCAGCAATTGCGCCAGCCGCGGCAACTTGTACCAACTGTTCGTCGCGCCGGACAACGTCTCGGAAAACACCGGCGGCCAGCCGATGCGTTCCGCCTACGTGGGCGTTTCCCTCGACGCAAAGCTGGGCCTGCCGACGTTCACGTTCACCGATTACAAGATCTACACCGGCCCCGTGGGAGCGACGAATGGCAACATATTCCCGGCGCTGGCCGTGGATCAATTCGGCTTTCTCTACGCCGTCTGGTCGGACAACAGCAACGTCTTTTTCACCTCGTCGAGCAACCTCGGCAGGACGTGGACGCCAGCTCGGGTCGTCAATAAGGGCGCGACCAAGGGCAGGGCCAACGTCTTCCCCTGGGTGGCGGCCGACGTCAATGGCCACGTGGTAGTGGCGTGGCTGGGAGCCGACAAGGCCGGTAATTCGAACGACCGGGCGGTGATGGAGCCGGGCCACACGCCGGAGGACAACGGTCCCTGCACCGACGGAACCTCCACCTGCATGACCAAGTGGGCACAGTGGAACGTCTACGTGCTGGAGACGGTCAACGGCCATGCCGCAACCCCGACCTTCAACCAGTTCACCGCCAGCGATCATGTGATCCACCGCGGCACGATTTCGACCGGAGGGTTGGGCGGAGGCGCCGACCGCAACCTGGCCGATTTCTTCCAGGTGGCGCTCGATCCGCAGCACCGCGCCAACATCGCCTTCGCCGATGACCACGTCGTGAGTCCGCTGTCCCTGCGGCGCACGGGCACTGACAACCCCGACGACCCGGTATCATTTCGTGTCGGCGTACCCTACTTCACCTACCGGCTGCAGGCACCGGCGGGAGTGGTCACCACAGGCAGCTGTGCCGCCCCGTAACGCGGCCAGCTGATTCGACGACCAAGCCTCGCTGTGACTTCCCCAGCGAGGCTTTTTCGTGCAGCTTGTCGCTGAACGTATGCCTACGACTCGCTCCCCTAGGAGCCCTGAGGTCACCATGCGCCACCCCGCTCTCCTGGCATTTGCCGGTGCGCTCCTCGCCTCGATCGTGACGTTGGCGCCACCCCTGTCCGCGCAGGCCCTTGGACAGCGCAGCCGGGAGCAGATCAAGGCGTCCTATGACGCGCATCAAGGTGACTTCGACTACCTGCTCGGCGATTGGGAGTTCACCTCGGTGAGTCGTGAGTTCGGGAAGGGCCACGGGTACTGGAGCGCCGTGCGCCTCGCCGAGGGGGCGCAGATCCTCGATGAGTACCGGGTCGTCGGCGACAGTGGAGAGACCTATTACGCGTCTTCGACGCTGCGGGCGTACAACGCCGTGCTCGATCAGTGGGAACTCGTCTCGGCGGAGTCGGGCACCGGCCTGCAGAATGTCGGCACGGCACACCGCGTCGGGGCGGAAATGCACATCGAGCAGAAGTTCGGCGTGATGAGCCCGAACCCCTCCCTCTGGCGGATCCGGTACTACGACATCCGGCCGGATCGCTTCTCCTGGACCGGCGACCGCTCCACGGACGGCGGCAAGACGTGGACCACGAACTGGCTGCAGATCGAGGCCCGCCGCATCGGGCCGGCGCGGTCCCTGGGGCCGCTGGCACCGGCGAAGCGATGAGCGATCCCGAGGCGGCGTTCGTCGAGGCCGCGTGCGCCCCGCGGGAGTCCGGACACGCGGGATCGATCGCGATCGCCGCTGTCCACCAGTCATTGCACGAGTAACAGGAGGACGATGAATGTCCGAGAGTCCCTGCGCGCACCTCGCCGCCATCACGAGCGTGAGGCAAGCGAAGCAGCGGGAGTGCGCGGAGTGCGTGAAGATGGGAGCCCAGTGGGTGCATCTGCGGACCTGCCAGCAGTGCGGGGCGACGCTGTGCTGCGACAGCTCACCCAACCAACACGCCTCGAAACATGCACGCGCCACCGGCCATCCCGTGGTCGCCTCGTCGGAGCCGGGCGAGCGCTGGCTGTACTGCTATCCGGACGACGGCTTTGCGGAATACTGAATTGGAGCAGAACGGGATCCCTCTGACCAGGAGACTACGATGACACGCACCACCACGGGCCGGGAACCGGCCGTCGCGGCTCGCGACGGGCGGCTCTATCCCACGAAGAACGATCTGCCGGAGGCCGCCCGCCGCGAGGCGATCGGGCTCCTCAACCAGCGCCTCGCCGACTGCATCGACCTGCAGACGCAATGCAAGCAGGCCCACTGGAACGTGAAGGGGCCCACCTTCATCGCGCTTCATAAGCTGTTCGACGAGGTCAACGAGGCGGTGGAGGAATACGTGGACCTGCTCGCCGAGCGGGTCGTGCAGCTCGGGGGCATCGCCGAGGGAACCGCGGGAGTCGTCGCGGAGCGCTCCACACTCGTCGACTATCCCCTGGCGCTCTCGTCAGGTGCCGAGCACGTGGCCGCCCTGTCGGACGCGCTCGCCATGTTCGCCCGCACGGCGCGGCTCGGCATCGAGGAGATGAACGACCTCCAGGACGCCGGCAGCGCCGATATCCTCACCGAGATCTCTCGCGGGGTGGACAAGTGGCTCTGGTTTGTGGAGGCGCACCAGCAGGGAGCGTGACGTTCGAGGAGCGGCCATGTCCATCCGACCCATCAAGCGCATCAGCCAGGCCCAGCCCACCATCGAAGGCGCGGGCGTGAAGTTGCGCCGGGCCTTCGGGTTCGGGAGCACCGGCGACTTCGATCCCTTCCTCCTCTTGGACGACTTTCGCAACGAGAACCCGCAGGACTACCTCGCCGGATTCCCGTGGCACCCCCATCGGGGGATCGAGACCATCACTTACGTCCTCCGCGGGTCGGTGCAGCACGGCGACAGCCTGGGCAACCGCGGCTCGCTCGGCGCCGGCGAGGTGCAATGGATGACCGCGGGGAGCGGCATTCTCCACCAGGAGATGCCGCAGGGTGATCCCCAGGGCCGGATGCACGGCTTCCAGTTGTGGGCGAACCTCCCGGCGTCCCTCAAGATGACCGCGCCCCGCTACCAGGACATCGGGGCGGGCGCGATCCCGGAAGTGACCGACGACGACGGTACTCGCGTCCGGGTGATTTGCGGCAGCTTCTGGGGCAAGACCGGCCCGGTGGAAGGCGTGGCCGCCGATCCCCGCTACCTCGATGTCTGGGTGCCGCCCGGCCGGCTGCGGACGCTGCCGGTCGAATCATCGCGGCACGCCTTCGCCTATGTGTTCGAGGGGGGCGGCCGGTTCCGCGACGCCTCGGCGCCCCGCGGCGTCCAAACGGAGTGGGTCGGGGCTGCGCGCGGCGGGAGCGGCGGGGGGGATGCGGCACCGGACGAGGCCGGCAATCGGTCGCTCGTCCTCTTCGACTCGGGCGACGAGATCAGCGTGCAGGCCGGGGCTGCCGGGGTCCGGTTCTTGCTCGTCTCGGGCCGACCGATCGAGGAGCCCGTGGCGTGGTACGGGCCGATCGTGATGAACACCGAGGCGGAGCTGCGCCGCGCCTACGCCGAGCTGCGCGACGGCACGTTCATCAGATGAGCCTGGTGTGACGGGCGGGGGGAATCTCGTGGTATCAACAGTATAGGGTCTCTGTCCCAGGAGGTACCGCATGACGACCTCTGGCTTGGTCCGCGCAGTCCATGTTTCCCTCCTCGGTGTATCGCTCGCGACGCTGGCGCCGCCCGGCGCAGCCCAACTCATCCAGATCCGGACCGTGCCCTTCGCGCAGGGCGACCAGTTCTCGATCTTCCCGTCCAACAACCTGGGGATGGGCGGCGTGTCCATCACGGTCCCCGACACGCTGCTCGACCCGTTCACGAACCCGGCCAAGGCGGCGCGACTTGCGGGCGGGCGGTTCTTCAGCGCCCCCACCGTCTACGGTCTGTCACGCGACGCGGGCGGGGGGCGGACGCTTCCGCTCGGGACCATCGCGACCGCAGGACCCTGGTACGCCGGGCTGGCGCTCGCGTTGCAGCAGGTCGACGCGAGCCGGACGCCCTCCTTCTCGGGACCCGTGCCCCTGGCCCGATTGAACGCCGCGCCGACGGTGGTCGACGTGGGGCCCAACCCCCGATCCTACGGCAACCAGTACGTGTTCGGGCTCGTGGGGAGGCGACTCGCGAACGGGCTGTCCGTCGGGGGCAGTCTGCACTGGGCGCGGCTCAACGCGCTCGACGGCGTGGACCTCCTCTACCCCGGCAGCGTGCACCTCAAGCAGTTCGGGCACGACGTGGATGTTCGCCTCGGTGCCCTGAAGGAATGGACCGACGGGCAGTCGCTGGAAGCAATCGTCCTCCACGACCGCTTCGCGATGACGCATGACGTGTCGTACCTCGATCTCTTCTGGGACCCCGGCACGCAGCAGGTCTCCACGCGCCCCCGCGCGGAACAGAATCTCGACCGCACCAACACCTGGGCGTTGCAGCTCCAGTACGGGCGGCCCCTGACCACGACCGGCTGGCGCATCGGCTGGCTCGCGACCGCCAACCGGATGTCCCACCCCAAGCTACCCGACTACGAGCTGGCGAACGTGCAGGTGATCCCTCGCGACCCAGGACGCTCTACGGCGCTCAATGTCGGGGTGGGGCTGTCCAAGACGCGCGGCCCCGCGACGTTCGGCGTGGACGTTATCTACGAGCCCATCTCGAGCCACACCTGGGCCGACGCCGCTTCACCTGTCGTGACCGCGCAAGGCGACACGCTCCCCGTGGGCGCCAGGACCGTCGAGAATCGCTTTCACTTCTCCAACGCTGTCTTCCGCATGGGCTTGAGTCGCGACCTGGAGCTCCGGGGAATCGGCCGGGCGGCGGGCTTCGAGCTCGGCCTGATGGTGCATACCATCAGCTACCGGCTCTCGCAATACGACAACGTCCAGCTCATCGGGCGCACGCTCGACGAGGGATGGGTCGAGTGGACACCGACGTGGGGCCTGAGCCTCCGCTTCCCGGAGTTCCAGGTCCGCTACCGCGGGCAGGTCATGCACGGGATGGGCCGGCCCAACGGCCAGTCCGTCGTGGCGTTACCGCTCGACGGCGGCGTCGTCGCCGCCGGCATCCTCGTCGCGCCGAGCGGACCCCTCAACCTCACGGGAGTCAGCACCTTCACCCACCAGGTGTCGGTGTCGCTCCCGCTCCGCTGAGCGGAAAGGAGGAGATGCGCGATGACACGCCTCGTTGGAACGATCTGCGTTGCCTCCCTCGCGTTGCTCGGCGGCTGCGACGAAATGACGCCTCCGGAAGGACTGCCGCCCGCGATCGACGCGCAGCTGCGCCAGGACCTCTCGCGCTGGGGCGTCATACCGATCGGGGCGATGCCGCCCCAGGACCCCGCGCTCGTGGCGCTCGGCCAGGCCCTGATGTTCGACAAGATCCTCAGCGGCAACCGCGACATCGCCTGCGCGACCTGCCACGCGCCGGTGCAGCATGGCGGCGACGGTCTGTCGCTCGCCATCGGCACGGGAGGGACGGGGCTGGGACCCTCACGCACGCTCGGCCCGGGACGCCCGTTCGTGCCCCGGAATGCTCCGTCGCTGCTCAACGCCGGCCTGGGGTTGCCCTACGTGTTCTGGGACGGCCGCGTCTTCAAGTTCGAGCCCGGAGGCGCCGTCGTGTCGGGGCCGGACAGCGTGCCCCTCCCCCCCGGCCTGCCCAACATTCTCGCGGTTCAGGACGGGCAGCATCGCCTGCGC
>Ga0209377_1001785_pt1 | contig 14256 bp, 13 predicted proteins | sample GraSoiAngelo_141_FD_185898 | JGI IMG/M metagenome (GOLD analysis project Ga0209377, IMG submission 185898) | Grasslands soil microbial communities from the Angelo Coastal Reserve, California, USA - 14_0929_12_40cm (SPAdes) (version 2) | ecosystem: Environmental > Terrestrial > Soil > Grasslands ...
CCAGTTATTCGACCCGAGCAGCAAGCGGGAATCGGAATCGAATGCTGGGGTTCTCCAAGTAATTGAAATTCCCTTTTCTGTCTCGATCTCCTCCTCTTCTTCATCATCATTCTTCTGATTACCCAGCCTGGGTCGTGATGCAGTCGGGGGGCGATCATGCCAGGAGGTGTTTACAAACAGGTCGGCAGTGAGCTCCGGGCCTAATTTGGCGAGAATTTTCTCGCGGGCCAAGGCGTCTTTGTAGGGATAGTGATTCAAGTCTTTGATCATCTGTGCCGAGATCAACATGGAGTCTTCCGCTTTCCAGGGATGCGGAGAATAGCGGAGGATACGCAATTCCAGCGGCAGCCGGTCGCGATGGGATTCGATGTAAGCTGTGACGCCGCGCGCGTACGCGTCGAAATAAGAACGCTCCTCCGGGGAGATCACCTCCAAAGCCCTGCGAGCGGCGAGTCGCAGGCCCAGGATTCTCTGCTCCTTATCGTGCTCGATTAAGCCGCTGCCCAAAACTTCGGCCAGCTCCCCCGCGGCAAATCGGCGCATTCCATCCATCTGCCAGAGGCGATCCTGCGCGATTACATATCCCTGCGCGAAATACAAATCGTTGAGATTCTCCGCCTCGATGGTCGGAACACCATGACTGTCTCGAATCACGCGAACAGGAGCGGAGAGTCCCGGAACTCTGATGGTTCCATCTAGCTGCGGCAATGCAGACCGAGCGACGGAATAGAACCACCCTAGAGCACCCAAAATAGCGATGAAGACAACGATCAGGAGGAATCCGACCGTTCGCCGGACGGGGTGGATTTTCCGAATCTCAGAGACAGGCGTTGTCGTTGTTGCCATGGCGCATTTTTTATTTTACAGGCTGTGATCTTTAGAAGCGGAGTTCGCCATTTAGCGGTAAGAGTTTAAGAGAAGCTTACGAGCCCGGAGCGTCAGCCGAAATTTCGATTGAGCAGATTAACTTCCACGAATCTATGTTGCTTGTTCCTCGATTTCGGATGCTGCTGGCTTAAGACCGGCGATATCGGGTTGCGCCGGAATCGCCGGCAAGCGAATTTCGACGACCAGTCCGCCTTCGGGACGATTCTCGGCATGGACGGTTCCGCCGTGCAGGCGAACGACTCGGTCCGTGATAGCGAGTCCGAGACCGACGCCGCCGGTCTGGCGGCCGCGAGCGTCATCAATTCGATAGAAGGGACGAAAAATTTTGCCCAGGGATTCTTCCGGAACGCCGGGGCCGAAATCGGCTACCCGGATGATGGCTTCATGTTGGGCAGCGGTATGTTCAAGCCGGCCCTCGACTGCCGTGCCCTCCCGCGTGTAACGGGTTCCGTTTCGCACCACGTTTTCGATAGCGCTGTACAGAAGCGTTGGGGATCCTATGACGACTGGATCGCAGTCAATCACGCAGATAACGTTGGAGTTTCGGCTCTGCGCTTCGAAGTCGGCATCGCTGCAGATTTCCTGGAGCATTTCTGCCACGTGAATGGGCGATTTTTGGCGTGAATCATCGCCGGCTTCCAGTCGGGCGATGGTCAGCAACTCGCCAATCAGATCATTAAGGCGATTGGCTTCGAGATCGATACGGTCCAGGGCGCTTTCAGCTCCCGGTCCGGTACGCTGGCGAGCGAGGGCAAGCGCAACATTCAACCGCGCGAGTGGAGAACGAAGTTCATGAGAAATATCGGTGAGCAAGCGCGACTGGGCCTTGACCGAAGTTTCAAGGCGCTCGGCCATGACATCGAAGTCGCGCACCAGTTCGGCAATTTCATCGCCGCCGCGAGAGCCGGGTTTACCAGCGCGAGCGCTTAGGTCGCCGGCGGCCAATTTCTGGGTAGCGGCGCGTAGGCGGACTATGGGCGAGGTCAAATAACGGGCGAGCAAGTAGCACACCAAGCCTGAGGAGACAATTCCGATAAAAACTCCCATGCCCGGTATGCCGCCCGGGCCGATCGGACCGGGGGGGAGCATCACCACTGCCGTGTAATGGCGCCCGCTGGAAGCAGCAAGCGTTATGCGCCGAAATGGACTGGGCGCGAACCGCTGCCAGAGATCGTGAGGAGGAGGCATAGCGCCTCGCGCCACGGATTCGGCCCAGTGCGGTACCGGACGACCGGAGAGTTCCTGGCCGTGGTCGTCGAAGAGAAAAGCGCGCACGTGCTGCGAGTCGTGGAGGTCGTCGAGATAACGCCTTAGTTCCGGCTGACCTGCCTGCTCGTAAGTCTGCACGGCCTCACTGAGGACCGCATTTTGCCGCGCCTCCCACGCCGCGAACTCGCCGCGTTGCCGCAGCGTGATAGTCACAATGATCGCCAGTACTAGAAACAGCGCCTGCGCCAGCCAGTAGGAAAGAAAAATTTTGAGGAACAGGCTTCTCATGAGCGGCTGCTCCTGGCCTTCTCTCCGGAAGTTTCGTCCTGCGGCCGTTCTTGCGGGCGGGCAAAGATGTAGCCTACGCCACGAACGGTTTTGATGTGGTCATTGGCGCCTTCGGAATCGCCGAGCTTCTTGCGGATCTTGCTCACGTGCATATCGATACTGCGATCGAAGGGCGAAAATTTCCGGCTTAGCACGATGTCAACGAGACGCTCTCGCGGAACTACGTGACCTGCTTCGCGAAGCAATGCGTGCAGCAGGTTGAATTCAACCGAGGTAAGCTCGACCGGCTTGCCATTTTGGCGAACGCTGCGAGTGGCTGGATCAAGTTCCACGTCGCCGACGCGGACTGGTTGTGCCGGCTCCAGTGCTCCTTTCCCTTCACGAGTACGGCGCAGAATGGCGCGGATGCGCGCAACCAGCTCTCGAGGGTTGAACGGCTTGGGTAGATAATCGTCAGCCCCGATTTCCAGACCGACAATACGATCGACATCTTCGCCGCGCGCAGTAAGAAGGAGAACTGGGACACGGGATTTACCACGAATGCGGCGCAGGACATCGAAGCCGTTCATGCCCGGCAGCATCACGTCCAGCACGACGAGAAGGTGCTCGCCGGTGACGGCAGCTTCGAGTCCACGCTTTCCATCATGCGCGCACTCTACCAGAAAGCCTTCGGGAGCGAGATACTCTCCCACCAAGGTACAGAGTTCTACGTCGTCGTCGATGACCAGAATGCGGTCCACAGTGATCATTTTAGTTCTACGTCAGGAAGGTCTGCCTGCGGGAACACCAGATTTACAAAACTTTACTTCGATTGACCGACTTTTTACGGCCTTTGGATCGCGGATGGGGTTCTAATAAGTGAACCGGGAGGTGTTATGAAATCGAAAAGCGTTTTGCTAGTCGGGCTAGCGCTTGTGCTCACGTTGACGGCGGCGGTGGGAATATCGCAGACCGTACGGCGGGCACACATGCATGGTGATGGAATGTTTGAAGGCCACATGCTGCATTTCTTCACCGATTATCTTGACCTCACAGATGCACAGCAGGCGCAGGTGAAGGACATTATGGCTAAAGAAAAACCGGCGCTGAAGCCGCTGATGCAACAAATGGCACAAAGCCATCAGCAGATTCGTGAGCTGACAATGGCGGGAACCTTTGACGAAGCGAAGGTGCGCACTCTCGCAACTCAGCAAGCGCAGACCATGACTGAGATGATTGTGCAGAAAGCGCGAATTGAATCGGAGATGATTCAGATACTCACGCCCGAGCAGAAGACCAAGCTCAACGACTTTATGGCCAAGCGTGAGCAGCGGATGATGAAGCACATGCAGCAGCCTCCACCGAGCGAGTAGGACATCAAGGGAGTGAACAATGGCAAGTGCTGCGGTTAGCAGGGATGTGATTACTGTCATCGTGCAGGAGATGTCCTGCGCGGTGGACAGGTCAGTGGAATACTGGATGGCGCAGTTGGATGAAGCCCTGACGGACACGCGCCTGACCACCTTGGGCAGGCTCAATGCGGTATCAGCGATTCTCGCGAGATACAAGCAGCTTACGGGCAAGTCCCAGTTGCGGTCGCGCCGACCTGGCGTTCCTATTTAGGAGTATCGGGATGAACGCAATTTCTTGGTATGTGATGAGCTCCAGTTGGGTGTTTCTAGTGGGCTGGATCGTGGTGCTGCTGGTGGCCGGCATGGCCGTATTTGGAGGCGATGCTGGCCGGGGGTGAGTTGCTTTTCTCAGCGAACTCTGTGGGTCTCCTCAACACATACGAAAAACTTTGCAATCGCGGGGTTCGCTGAGAAACTTACGAGCAGCCGAAAACTGAAGCTTGGGCTGGTAAAATCGCATCTAGAAGCACATGCTGCCCAAGAGCTTGCTCCCACTGCTCCCCTATTTTAAGAAGTACCGCCGCAGCTATGTGGTGGGGGCACTGTGCGTCTTCCTGACCAACGGAATTTGGATTCTGTTTGCGCAGGTCATTCGACTCGCGGTAGATGACCTGAAGCAAGCCACCACAAATCACACCACGTTACATCATCATTTAAGCACCTATGCCCTGCTGCTGCTCGCTGTGGCGGTCACAAAAGGAATATTCCAATATCTGACGCGTTGGATCGTCATTGGCGTGTCACGGGAGATTGAGTTCGATCTGCGGAATGATCTATTTCAGCATCTTGAGCGCCTTTCCTATTCCTACTATCAGCGCACGCGGACCGGCGACATCATGGCGCGCGTCACTAATGACCTGAATGCGGTGCGAATGTTGCTGGGCCCGGCAATCATGTATTCAGCGAACACAATTGTGTTTACTGCCGGGGCGCTGGCTTTCATGCTCCACATCAGTCCCAAGCTTACGTTTTATGCGTTCCTGCCACTGCCGGTGGTGAGCATCGCGGTGCAGTATTTCGGGGCGCAAATTCACGAGCGGTTTGAGCGCATTCAGGCAATGTTTTCCGATATTTCTGCGCGGGTGCAGGAGAATTTCTCCGGAGCTCGTTTGATTCGCGCATATGTGCAGGAAGAGCCGGAAATCACCGCCTTTGAAGGCGCCAATAAAGAATACATTGCCCGCAGCTTAAAGCTGGTGCGGCTGATGGGAATGCTTTGGCCGACACTCGAGACCATGCTGGGCTTTGCGGTTGTTTTGGTGTTGTGGCTGGGAGCGCGCGAGGTGCTCTTCGGCCACATGGAATTGGGCGGCTACGTCGCATTCCTCACATACATGGTGCAGCTTACCTGGCCGGTAATTGCGCTGGGATGGGTGGTTAATCTCTTCCAGCGGGGAACGGCTTCGATGGCACGAATCAACGAGATTCTGGTTGAGCAGCCGGAAATTGCGGACGAGGAGACTGCCGGCAAGCATGCCCACGCCACACATTTGGAGGGAGAGATTGAATTTTGTGGGCTGAATTTCGCCTACAACGGGAAACAGGTCTTACACGATATTAATTTGCGGATTCCTGCTGGCAGCAGCCTGGCACTCGTGGGACCGACGGGATCAGGAAAAACTACGCTGGTCAGCTTAATTCCGCGGATTTATGATGCTGCTCCAGGAAGCGTGTTGATCGACGGCTCTCCGATTCGCGAGTTTCCTCTGGAGTTTTTGCGGCGGCAGATTGGTTTTGTGCCGCAGGAGACATTTCTTTTTAGTGAGACGGTGCGGGAGAATATCGCGTTCGGCGCTGAAGGCGCTAGCGATGATGAGGTACGGGCAGCGGCAGAGGCGGCCAGCATTGCGGCAGAGATTGAAGGCTTTCCGGAGCAGTATCAGACCATGGTCGGGGAACGCGGCATTACGCTTTCAGGCGGGCAGAAGCAGCGCACAGCAATTGCACGGGCGATTATTCGTAATCCGCGAATTCTGATTTTGGATGACGCGCTCTCCAGTGTGGATACTCATACCGAGGACAAAATCCTCAACCACTTGCGAGAAGTAATGCGGGGACGTACGACAATTTTTATTTCCCATCGGGTGTCCACGGTGCGCAACGCCGATATGATTGCTGTGCTTCACAGCGGCCGGATTGTGGAGCTGGGCACACACGACGAACTGATTGCCCGCAATGGGTATTACACCGACCTTTACAACAAGCAACTGTTGGAAGAAGAACTCGCGGAAGTTTGATTCTGATTCACTAGCGCTTAATTGAACTGAACGGGATTGAACAGAGCGGCAAGACTACTGAGGCCCAATGTTCAGATTGGGCCTTTTATAGTTTATCTCCCCACTGCAAAACTCTGCGTACTGCAAAACTTTGCACTTCAGGCCAGCAACACGCTATTTAAGACACTGCCGATAGCCGTGCTCGGCTTCCGACTGGACTTTGGATCGACGTTGGATCAAATCATTGCAGTCTTGCGTACTCCGCTTTGGCTTCCTTCAGGATGGGGATGTCCGGATCGGCGTCTTTCCAGGTTGCGAAGAAATCCTGGTAAGCGGTCTTCGCCCTTATGGTGTCTCCCTGAAGCGCATAGGCGCGGCCCAATTCCAAGCTCGCCAGCGTATAAAACACATTAGTCGGATCGACGCCCTTGTGGTCCAGAATCCTCTGGTATTCGGCAGCTGCCTTTGCTCCGTTGCGTGCCTTCAGAAACGCTTCTCCACGAACGTAGATGGGCCAGTAACCGGCCGCGCCCGGCCCTGCACCAAGTTCGTAAGGTCTTGCCGTCTCCATCAGGGCAATTGCCTTTTGAGGATTGTTCTGCTGCAGCTCAATGAAGGCCTGAGTCGCCGGAATATCTACACGGTTGAGTATTGTGTCGGTGGGAAACTCCTTGGCCAAGCCGTCGACCAGCTTCTGAGAACCGCTGATGTCACCGATTCTTGCCAGCACTCCTGCGGATATGTCTCGGGTTCCTCTATCGTTCGATGCACTGAGAGCCTTGGAAACGTCTTGGCGGGCGACAGCTATATTCCCGAGGTCGGCCTCGCACGTCGCCTCGAGTGCGCGAATAACCCCAGCAAACTCTTTCATACCATGACTCTCGGCGGAAGCCACAGCCTGCGCGAAGGTCTGCCTGGAATTTTGCAGTTTCCCCAAGGAGCACTCCCCCTGCGCCTTAAACAGCAGAATGATTGCTTCATACGGCTTTCCTCTTAACGCCTCCACTTGGCGCTGCATGCCGCTTTGATCGTGCTGGATGAATGCAAGCTCATAAAGCGTAAATCGCAACGAATCCGCGCCTGTACCCTGTGCGATGGCTTTCTCCAGTACGACCTTAGCTTCATCATAGCGGTTCAGCCGTTCATAAACGTCCCCCAAGTTCTGATAAGCGTACGAGTCTCTTGGATCGAGTCGCATGGCCTCGCTGGCGTTGGCCAATGCCTTCTCATGCTGCCCTATACCTTCGTAACGCAACGCCAAGTTGTCCCAAGGAACCGTGTCTCGTGGATAGGTAGTTTTCCATTGCTCGTAGACCTCAATGGCCTTATCGACATCCCTTAGATCTTCATCGTAATGATGAGCAGAAATATAAAACTTCTCCCGCTCACTCGCGCGGTCCTTCAGGTCGAAGGCCTTCTTCAAGTACTCACTTCCCAGCTTTTGCTGGGTCAGATTGCCGTATACCACCCCGAGGGTCGCATGGGCCATGGCGAAATTGGGGTCCAACTCGACGGCGCGCTTTAGGTGGGGAACCGCTGCTTCATCATCCTGCTTTTGATGTGCGGCTTGCCCCAAGCTGAACTCCTTCAAGGCCTCCAGCGATGACGTCGTTGCCCGCTCCAGTGGAGCAGCAAACTTCTGGAGCGAAGTGACGGATTCTCCCAGCTTGCCCCGCAGGTTCGATGCAGCCTGGTCCAGCGACTTCAGCACTTGCTCTTTGCTTTCGGCTTCCACCTGGTCACGGGCCAGCGAATCGCCCGTCTGCGCGTTGATCGCGTTCAAGTCAATCACGTAGTGGCTGCCCAGGCTCGATATCGAACCTGTGAGCATGGCCTTGATCCCTTCGCGTTGACATATCTCGCGACCGACCTCGCCGGTCACCCGCTCGTCAGATGAACGTCCCATGAAGCGTAGGGCTTCGCGAATGCGCGACTCTGGCGTGACGTTCAGATAGGGGGATTGCTCAAGCTGCACTGCGAGAGCCTGCTTCAGCGTTCCATCAAACACGGAGTCGCCCGTGGTGTTCACAAAGTCGGCAAGCAGGATCGAATCTTTCTCCGTCAAGCTGCTTGCACGGCGTCTGTACAAAAAAACTCCCGCCGCAGCGGCAAGGATCAATACTGCACTGATGGCACCTAACATCCATCGCCGTTTGCCTTCTGCTGGACGTCTGGTTGTTGTATCCGACACGGGAGTCTGTAGCGCAGCGCTTGAGGCAGCCACAGCTTGCACAGGAGTGGATTCAAGCGGAGCTCCCGCCAGTGCAAAAACTCTGCCACCGCTCTCCGATTTTCTCGAGGTTGACGCAGGCGGCTCGGCAGCGGCCATCACTGACCGGCTCGAATCCGTGTCTCGCTTCAACCGTTGCAGTTCGGCCCGCATTTCCGAGGCGTGCTGGTAGCGCAAGTTGCGGTCTTTTTCCAGCGCACGATTGATGATGCGCTCCAGCTCGGCCGGGAGATCGGGATTCAGCCGGATCGGAGACACTGGCGCACGGCTGAGGATGGCTTCAAAAATCACAGCGGATGTATCGCCGCGAAATGGAACCGTGCCCGTCGCCATCTCGTACAACACCGCGCCGAATGAGAAAAGATCAGTTCGGCTATCCAATTCTTTGCCTCGGGCCTGTTCCGGGGACATGTAGGCGACTGTGCCTAGCGCCGTGCCTGGGCTGGTCAAGTGCGCCGCACTCACGCCGGCGGTCGGCATCGAGGTTGCTCCTACCGCTTCGAGCGTTTTGCTGCCCAGCGTGACTTTCGCCAGTCCGAAATCGAGAATTTTCGCGTGCCCCCGCTTGGTCACAAAGATGTTGGCCGGCTTAATGTCGCGGTGAATGATGCCTTCTGCATGGGCGGCATCGAGTGCATCGGCAATCTCGATAGAAACGGAAAGCAGAGTTTCCAACTCCAGCGGTCTGCCCGCAATCAGGTGCTTCAGCGTCACACCGTCAAGGTATTCCATGACAATGAACGCTTGCCCATTCTGCTCATCAACTTCATGGATGGTACAAATGTTGGGATGATTCAGGGCAGACGCGGCCTTGGCTTCGCGCTGAAAACGCCCTAGAGATTGGGGATCTTTGGCGACATCGTCGGGTAAGAACTTCAGGGCAACAAATCGTCCTAATTTGACGTCCTCGGCCTTATAGACCACACCCATCCCGCCGCCACCCAGCTTCTCCAGAATGCGATAGTGAGAGATGGTCTGACCGATCATGGCGTTTAAACCAGCCTGAGCATCTTAGTGCTGTCAAACCAGTGAGTCAATGAATCGCGCGCTGCTTTAAGCATCCCATACAATATGCGCTGCCGATCACAGAGAAACAGACTTGATGAGCAAGGAAGAATTACCGTCCGACGAACTCTGGATGGAAGAGGCTCTACGCGCCGCCCAGCGGGCGTTTGAAGCTGGAGAAGTTCCGGTGGGCGCGGTGGTGGTGTGCGATGGCAAAATCATCGGGCGAGGATGGAATCGCAATATCACTGATCGTGACCCAACGGCGCACGCCGAAATCATCGCGTTACGCGAGGCCGGTACCGCGATAGGTAACCATCGTCTGGGCGACTGCGAACTGTTTGCTACAATTGAACCGTGCGCGATGTGCGCCGGAGCCATGGTGCATGCGCGTTTGAAACGCCTGGTCTACGGCGCCGATGATCCGAAGGCAGGCGCGGTTCAATCCGTGATGCGGGTACTCAATCATCCGCAATTAAATCACCGAGTGGACGTGAGAAGGGGCGTGCTGGCAAGCCGCAGCGCGGAGTTATTGCAGGAATTCTTTAGACAGCGAAGGAAGTAAAGAGAGAGTGGCCAGCGGTTAATGCTAGCAACCGATCAGTAGCCACTGACAACTAGTTTGACGCGGAGAGGTGCGTGAGCGGTTGAAACGATCCGCCTCGAAAGCGGACATACCTTAACGGGTATCGGGGGTTCGAATCCCTCCCTCTCCGCCAGACCTTTCGTAATCTAGTAGTTACGCGGTGTGATACCTAGAATGATTCTGTTTCTACGGGTCACATGAACCGCACCGTCAATCTCACCAAACGAGTTCAAACCTGTAAAGGCTTACGCTACTGCACCGTCGTGCTCGCCATGAACGGTCGGGTGCGGGCTGATTTGGTCATCGTGAATGGTCGGGAAGAGCGTCATCCAGAAGGGGCGTACTACCTCGAATGGTGGGAAGGGGCGAAGCGTATCCGCCTGTCGGTCGGGAAGGATGCTGCCGATGCGAGTGCTCGTCGATTGCAGAAGGAAGCAGAATTGAATGCGGTGAACCATGGGGTCGTAGTCACCCCTCAGAACGGGAATGGGAACGGACAAAGGTCGCTGAGCCTCACGGTACAGGAATTCCTTGCCGAGACCAAGCTGACAAAGAAGCCGAAGACGTACGCCGCATATTCAACTGCTCTGAAATATTTCCAAGAGTCCTGCCCGAAGATGTATTTGGCAGACATCGACCGCAAAGACTTGCTGAAGTTCTCAGCATTCCTGCGGGACGTGAAGCAGCAATCGCCAAGGAGCGTGTACAACAAGTTCGAGAACATAATGACATTCCTGAAGGCACAGGGCGTTCGTGGACTGGTGGGCAAGAATGACTGGCCCCGATTCGTTGAGGAAGAACCTGAGGTTTACGAACGCGAGGAACTGGAGAAGCTGTTCGCCGTGTGCGATGAGGAAGAGCGTTTGTGGTATGAGTTTTTCCTGATGACGGGAATGCGCGAACAGGAGGTGATGCACTGTTCGTGGGCAGATGTCAATCTGACACGGTCTACGGTCACCGTCCGATATAAGCCAGAGTACGGATTCAGCCCGAAGAACTACCGTGAACGTGAGATTCCCATCCCTGCAAAGCTCGTCACGAGCCTGAAGGCATGGAAGGCAAAGGCCGAAAAGTTCTGTGGCTTGGTCTTTCCAACCGCGGGCTGTAGCCCGAAGCTCAACTTTCTAGACGACCTGAAAGTCGTCGTCGAACGTGCGAATCTCGACAAAGAGAACTTCTGGCTTCACAAATTCCGTGCGACATTTGCGACCTGGCATCTCTGGAATAGCGTAGACCTTCGTACCGTGCAAATGTGGCTAGGTCATTCAGACATGGAAAGCACAATGCGGTATCTGAAGCCGTCTCGCAGTCAGGCGGTCAGGGACAGAGTGGACTCGACATTTGGAGGGGAACAATGATCGATACGCCGTACCAATTCAAATCTCTGGCTTCTCGCGTCAGAGGCATGCACGGTGCTCTGGATGCCGACGAGTTGGCGAAGTTGCTGGGGGTGGCGAAAGTCACGATTCTGCGTCGGGCGAAGCGGGGGAAGATTCCATCGTTTCGTATCGGCACGATGATACGCTTTGATCCTCAGGCAATCTCACGCTGGTTGCTCGAACAAGGCGTCCAGTCTCTGTCCACTCCGAAGAGTGGACGGTGACGATATGGCGTACGTCTTGCATGCGGATGGCGTCAGGCAGGCGGGTGGGCGAAATCATGACATGTAGCCCTGCGTTAAAGGCCAGCTGCGCATACAAAGCGTGGCACTTGTGACTCCCGATGCGCCCTTGGGGCTTCAGAACCTAAACGGAGTTCTTGATATCAGCAATGACAAAGTAAATGTCACGCAGCTCACGGGCGATGCCGGAGGCGGGCAGATCTTGGCCCGAGGAGTTATCGGCTACCGTCCGCAGCTGCAAATGAACCTTGCTCTTCAAGGGAAAAATGTTCGCATACGCCACCAGGATGCCATTCGGACGGTGCTCGAAAGCGAGCTTAATCTATGGGCACAAGCAAGGCGGCTAATCTGACTGGCCGAGTTCTGATCAACAGCTTAAGTTTCACTCCGAATTTCGACCTGGCAAGCTTAGCCGGCCAGGTTCAGTCCGGTCCTGAATCCGCACCCAGCGAGGGTATGGCGCAAAATCTGAAGCTAAATATCGCCGTGCAGACTGCCCGAGACCTGAACCTCGCGAGCAGTGAAGTGAGCCTGCAAGGACAAGCCAACCTGCGGGTGATCGGCACGGCAGCCGACCCGGTGATCGTCGGACGGACCGAATTCACCGGCGGAGATATCTTTCTTATGAACAGGCGCTACAAGATTGAGCGCGGAATCATTGAGTTTTCGAATCCCAATCGCACCGAACCAGTGCTCAACGTACGGCTGACGACCACCATCAACCAGTACAACTTGAGTTTGACCTTTCTGGGACCGCTCGACAAGATGCAGACCAGTTATGTCTCAGACCCGCAGCTGCCGACGGCCGACATCATTAATCTGATCGCCCGGGGAAAAACCACCCAGCAAGCGGCAGCCTCGCCTTCGAATCTCGGAGCGAGTTCGCTTCTGGCGCAGGGCGCCGCGAGTCAGGTCAGCAGTGGGGTGCAAAAGCTCGCCGGGCTCTCCAGCTTGTCGATCGATCCGACCTTGGGCGGCAATAACTCCAACCCCGGCGCGCGCGTCGCGATGCAGAAGCGGATCACGAGTAGTTTCTTATTTACGTTTGCTACGGATGTCACTTCTGCGCAACGGGAAATCATACAAGGGGAATACCAATTCAGTAAGCGCTGGTCAGCCAGCGTGACTCGGGACGAAAATGGGGGCTTTGCCGTCGACGGGAAATTTCACAAAAGGTATTAGCGGCGAAACAGAGGCTTGCTGGAGCCATTCGAATTGCATCAGGGAGCGAGGTTGGAACTTTCATTAAAGTGAAACACCCCTACGGTCACTCGTTAGCGGCCGGCATAGGCATAGTGGCCGGATTGCGGCCGATGACGGCGCCAGCGATCATCGCTTGGGCGGCAAAACGAAGATGGATTAATCTTGGAAGCTCGCCATTCGCTACCATAATTTCGCGCAGGGCCTCACAACCAGTCACTGAGCTTGCGATCAGCGAACTGATTGCCGACAAGCTGCCCTTCACCCCTAGTCGATTGAACGCCGGCCCCCTTGCCTCACGGATTGCCTCGGGCGCTATTTGTGGAGCGGCAGTCTGCGGCGCTATGAAGCGACCGCTGGCCGGGGGAGCACTGCTGGGCGGACTAGGAGCGATTGCGGGAGCTCTCGCCGGTCATCATGTTCGCAAAAGCCTCCGCCATAACATGCCAGACTTCGTGATTGGGCTTCTGGAGGATGCAGTAGCGGTAGGTGGAGGGGCGGCCATAACCGCAGTGATCGCAACTACCAAATAGCTCGCTCTCATCCCTCTACGCGACGATGTTCAACAGAGTCGGAGCAATTCTGCAAATCTGGACGCGATATCCGCGAGAGAGACCGGATTCTTTCCTTCCTCACAACAGCGCAATCCTTCACTCGAAAAGCAGCGCAGATGCAGCACGTTCGCGCAACGCAATCACGGGGTTCCAGTTGGTTGCTTCTCCATGGCTCCGGCTCAAAGCGCTTCAGCCGGCACTCTGAGCAACCTAAGAAATGAGTCCGCACATCCGAAACATCTACGAGTGGAGGCAGTCTATGAAATCCAATTCCCGCTCGCTCCCAAGATATCTCGTGAGTCTCGAATTGGTTCTCTTGGCGATGGCAAGTCCTTCGTTGGGAGCCCAGAAGCACGAAGCCGACATCCGCGAGCGCCTTGACGCATCGGCTGCCGTTCTCGGCCAATTAATAACAGCGCCCGATCGGCCCATACCAAAACAGGTCTTGCCGGAAGTGCGTTGTATCGTGGTTGTGCCTTCCCTGGCCAGCTTTGCACTAGGCATTGGCGTGCGCCGGGGCAAAGGCGTGGCGACGTGCCGAGTGACCAAGGACTGGAGTGCCCCCGCGCCGGTAGCTTTCACGGGCGGCAGTGTTGGTTTTCAGATGGGTGGCGAGAAAATTGATTTAATCATGATAGGGATGAATCAGAGCGCGATCGAGCGCCTTCTTTCGAGCAAGCTCAAAGTCGGAAAAAACATCTCAGTCATGGCCGGCCCTGTTGCTTCTGAAGCTTCCACGGATATTCAGTGGCGGAATGCGGATATTTTGACCTATTCGAGATCTCATGGCCATTTCGTTGGCATAAGCCTTAAAGGCTCCGCTCTCAAGCAGGATAAAGACGCGACGGTTACCCTTTATGGGAGGTACATCCCGTTCGTGAGCATTTTGGGCGGTAAAGTTCACCCTCCGGCAAGCAGTGTGGCCTTCCTAGCAACGGTTCGCAAACACATGGGGGATGCCTCACCAAACCGACAAGGAAAGTAACGCATCCCTGATGGTTCTGAGTCGGGATGCCGCTAACGCAGACAACTGGTTCAGCGTGAGAGCTTGACGTCAAGCCTGATTTT
>Ga0209377_1001795_pt1 | contig 14217 bp, 10 predicted proteins | sample GraSoiAngelo_141_FD_185898 | JGI IMG/M metagenome (GOLD analysis project Ga0209377, IMG submission 185898) | Grasslands soil microbial communities from the Angelo Coastal Reserve, California, USA - 14_0929_12_40cm (SPAdes) (version 2) | ecosystem: Environmental > Terrestrial > Soil > Grasslands ...
GATTAGATTTCTCATTTCCGCCTCCGATTGAGCAGCATGGTCTTCCAACATAAAAGCAATAACTTTGAACCGCGCGTCATTGCAACATAAAGATTAGGTGCATCCAACTGGAAAAGGCCGTCCCCGATGTTGATGGCTTTCGTTGGCCGCGAACAGTCTGTGCCTTCGCCGAGCAGCCGGACGTGTAATTCTACCGTAGAGTCTTCGCTCATATTTTCAAATAGCGGTACCGCAAAAGTTGCTTTGTGCCTGGTTTGTCGCGTTACCGGAAACTGACCCACCACCCAAACGGTCACGGCCTTTAATTTTGGCTTCCAGCCCACGTACACTCAAGACATGAACCGATCTGTGTTAGCGCTCGGGTTAGTAGTCGAGTTGATGGCATCGTATCTAATGCTGGGATCGGAGCCAGGCGGAGCAAGCCCGACCCTTAGATCTTGGTGCCTTTAAACTCGGCGGAAAGTCATTCGAACGCAATAAACTCTCGCACTTCGATATCGGTCTCCTGGTCCGGACCGTTCGGCGCCACCGGAGATCGCTTCGCCCACTCAATCGCTTCTTCGAGCGACTTCACCTCGATAATCCAGTAGCCGGCGACCAGCTCCTTCGATTCAGTGAATGGTCCATCGATCACCGTTTTCTTTCCGCCGGTTGAGAATCGGATTCGCGCGCCTTTGGAACTGGGGTACAGACCCGCCGCATCGATCAGAATTCCCGCTTTGGCCTGCTCTTGGTTGTACTTCACCATCGCGGCGATCGATTCCTCGCTCGGCATCTTGCCGGCTTCGGAGTCTTTGTTCGATTTCAGAATCAACATGAATCGCATCGTTGTTCTCCTGAATGAGTGTCCGTGGCCGGCGAAGCTCAATTCCCGGCCTCACTTCTACGTCGAACCGCAAACGCCGAAATCGACATCCACCGGAGAATTCCCCCCCGAAATCCAACAAGCGCACTAATCTACTGCAAACGCGACGGTTAACGGAAATGCAATCACAGAAATCACGAGCGCGACTACCGTGAGCAATAAGACCTTTCGCACAGGGCCGCCTCTCATCGTTCAGACCTAATCGAGTATGCCGAGGGCATGTAAACGGGGCAAGGTCCCGATTAACGCGCTTGTATTGACTCGTCTGGCCACCTTCCGGGTGGTCGGCAAGCCGGAAGTGGTCCTCAGCTCCATTCGCTGAATATACGTCCGCAGTGAAATTGGGCCCATGCAGCCAAGCCTTTGATCCCAAAGGAAATCATTCTGCAGTCTTCAGCTCGCGGATCCAGATATTGCGGAAGCGCACGGGATCACCGTGATCCTGCAGCGCGAGCGGCAATTTTTCGGGATGAGCTTTGTAGGGCGGGCGCTCACCGTGTTCCGTCGGCCCAGTCAGCGTCACATTGTCTTGAACGAGCACGTCATTATGTAACACAGTTGCGCGTGCGGGACGAAGGAGCTTGCCGTCCTTCGCGAAACGCGGCCCGTGGAAAACAATGTCGTAGCTCTGCCATTGGCCCGGCGTGCGGGAAGCATTCACCAGCGGAGGATATTGCCCATAGACCGCTGCGGCTTGACCGTCGGCATACGTTTTGTTTTCGTAGGAATCCAGGACCTGAATTTCGTACAGCCCCATCAAGAAAACACCGCTGTTCCCGCGCTCCTGACTTTCACCTTTGGGCGGGACGGGTTCGGCAAATTCGACATGCAATTGGCAATCGCCGAAGGCTTCGCGCGTGTAGATGTATCCGGTTTTTGCCACCACTTCGGCGTAACCGTTCTCCACTTTCCATTTGGCCCCGCTGCCGTCCTTGTGCGCCCATCTGGAAAGGTCCTTTCCGTCGAAGAGCACCACGGCGTCCGAAGGCGCGTGTCCGGGCGAATCCTGCGTGCTCGCTGTCCCGGGATCAATTACCGGCGGGGCAGGGCGGTTGGGATCGTGAATTTTCCACTTGGTGTCCACCTGCGCGTTGCAAATATTCGGAAAGCTTGAAACCAGAAGGATGGCGGCGCCTAGAAAAAGAGTCTCTTTCATTTTTGAGGACCTCTCGCGGAACCGCAGCGATTCTAGCTCGAATTCCCAGCCATAGCCCAAAGAAAAGGCTGTCATCCTGAGGCGAACCGCAGGTTCGCCGAAGGATCTCAACCACACAAGTCATGCTTGAAGTGTCCGCTGAGATTCTTCGCCTATCCTCGCCGGATAGGCTCAGAATGACACGTCCAGAGAATCCGGGGACAAACAAAAACGGGGCGGCCAATAGCGTCCCGTTTGTCTTTTTTCGCTGGTGAGGAGTTTCGCAACCGCACGGGCACGACAAATCGTGCCCCTTGGGACGCGCTAAAGCGCGCCCCTACACAATCGCGCTACGCCGAACCCTTGATGCGCATGCCGTAGAAAGAACGGTAAACGAAAGTGAAGGAGACGACAAAAAAAGCGGCGGCGAGGATGTGCGTCAAGGTCGTGCTTTGCTGGCTGGTAGTCAGGCTCACGGCCAGCTCCACTGCGAGCAAGCCAAAGAGCGTGGTGAACTTGATGACCGGGTTGAGCGCGACCGACGAAGTGTCCTTGAAAGGGTCGCCCACGGTGTCGCCGATGACGGTGGCATCGTGGAGCGGCGTGCCCTTTTGGTTCAGCACCACCTCCACGATTTTCTTGGCGTTGTCCCAGGCGCCGCCGGCGTTGGCCATGAAGATGGCCTGATACAAGCCGAAGGTGGCGATGGAGATGAGATAGCCAATGAAGAAGAAAGGCTCGACAAATGCGAAGGCCAGTGTGGCGAAGAATACGGCTATGAAAATATTGAGCATGCCTTTCTGCGCGTACTTGGTGCAAATCTCGACCACCTTCTTGCTGTCGGCGATGCTGGCGGAAGCAGCTCCTTCAAGCTTGATGTTGGCTTTAATGAATTCGACCGCGCGGTACGCACCGGTGGTTACGGCCTGGGTGCTCGCGCCGGTGAACCAATAGATGATGGCCCCGCCGCTGATGAGCCCCAGAACGAAAGGCGCGTAAAGCAGCGAGAGCTTGTCCACGTTCGTAGCGAGGCCGTTGGTGAGTGCCATGATGATGGAGAAAATCATGGTGGTGGCGCCGACCACGGCAGTGCCGATCAGAACCGGCTTCGCGGTGGCTTTGAAGGTGTTGCCCGCGCCATCGTTGGCTTCCAGCAAATGCTTGGCGCGCTCAAAATTCACGTCGATGTTGTGGTCCTTCTTGAGTTCTCCTTTGATGCCCGGAATTTGCTCAATCAGAGAAAGTTCATAGATCGACTGAGCGTTGTCGGTCACTGGACCGTAGGAGTCCACGGCGATGGTCACCGGGCCCATGCCAAGAAAACCGAAAGCCACCAGTCCGAAAGCAAACACCGGCTCGGCCACCATGAGGTGTCCGAGCCCCTGCTGCGAAAAGAGATAGCTGGTGGACATCAAAAGCACCATGGAGAGTCCCAGGTAATAACCCGAAAAGTTTCCCGCAACGAAGCCCGACAAAATGCCCAGCGATGCGCCGCCTTCCTGCGCCGACGTGACCACTTCCTTGACGTGACGCGAATCGACCGACGTGAAAACTTTTACTAACTCGGGTATGATGGCCCCCGCCAGCGTGCCGCAGGAAATGATACTGGCCAGCTTCCACCATTGCGTCGGGTCGCCGCCCAGGCTGGGAATGATCAGCGACGAAACCAGATAAGTCAGTCCGATGGAAACAAACGAGGTGATCCAGACGAGAGAAGTCAGGGGCGCCTCGAAGTTCATATCGTCGGCGTTGCCGTAGCGCGCCTTGGCGATGGCGCCGTTAATGAAGTACGCGGCCGCGCTGGCAACCAACATGATGATGCGCATCACGAAAATCCACACGAGCAGTTGCACCTGCGTCGTGGGATTCTTCACCGCCAGCAAGATGAAAGTGATGAGCGCGACCCCTGTCACGCCGTAGGTTTCAAATCCGTCGGCGGTTGGGCCCACGGAATCACCGGCATTGTCGCCGGTGCAGTCCGCAATCACGCCGGGGTTCCGTGCATCGTCTTCTTTGATCTTGAAGACAATCTTCATCAAGTCGGAGCCGATGTCCGCGATTTTGGTGAAGATGCCGCCGGCGATACGCAGCGCGGCCGCGCCGAGTGATTCGCCAATCGCAAAGCCAATGAAGCACGGGCCGGCGTAATCGCCGGGAATAAACAGCAGAATAATCAGCATCATCAGCAGCTCGACGCTGATGAGCATCATGCCTACGCTCATTCCGGCTTCGAGCGGAATGTGGTTGATGGCGTAGGGCTTGCCGCGCAAACCGGCGAACGCCGTGCGCGAATTCGCGAAGGTGTTCACGCGGATCCCAAACCAGGCAACGCTGTAGCTGCCGCCCATGCCCACCAGGCTGAAAAACAAAATGATCGGCAGCGTGATGGCAATAGACTTGCCGGGAACGGGAGCCAGCACGCCGAAGTACAGCACGATGACAATGGCGATGAAGACCCACAGAAAGAGCAGAAACTTGCCTTGCGTGGTGAGATAGGTTTTGCAGGTTTCGTAGATCAGCTCGGAGATATCGCGCATCGATTTGTGGACCGGCAGGTTTTTCAGCCGCGTATAAATCACCAGTCCGAAGGCGAGACCAAACAAACAGAAAAGAATGCCGAAGAGCAGGAGCGTGTGACCATCCGTTCCGAGAAATTTTACCTGCGAGAGGTCCGGCAGCTTCAAATTGGCTTCGCCGCCGGCTTCTTGCGGCTTTTGCGCGAGCGCAGAAGTGGCGGTGATGAGCGCAAAAACGGCGGCCGCTCCAATCTTGGTGAATCTAAGACAAGGGGACCAGGCACTCGCTAGCCAGGTGCGCATTCAAAATCCTCCGTAGATGCTTGAGTTTGCAGGTCAACAACGTCCCGAAACAGCCGTTTCTCCGGCACACTTTTTCGACCGAGCGCTGTCAGGCGCGACAGCAGAACGATTTTTTCCCATTCCAACGGCAAGAGGCCGCCACACGCCGGCGCGAAATTACTCCCAAAACGCCGGTGAAGCGCCCAAGAGACAGGGCGCCAGGGCAAGCACAAATCGCAGTTTTATAACATTTTACGAATAACGGGTCAAACGGCCTTGCGCGGATCGAGCGAAGCGGCTTGTTGTTGCCTTGCACATCTGGGCGGCACGTTTTTGGCGGCCTGATGGTAACATGCCAGAGGCATTTTTTGATTTCGACGAGACGGGGATACATGGGAACCAGACCGGTGCTGGAAGCGGCGCAGAAGCGCGCCGCGAGAGGGAATTTGCGCCACGATTGGGAACGCTCCGAGGTTGAGGCTATCTATCGCACCGCGCTTCCGGAACTGATGTACCGGGCGCAAACCCTTCACCGCGAATACCACGCCCCGGATCGCGTGCAGACCTGCCAGTTGATCTCCATCAAGACGGGAGGTTGCCCGGAGGACTGCGCGTACTGTCCGCAAAGCGCGCATTACCAGACAGATGTGGAACGCCAGGGATTGTTGGAGCCCCGGGAAGTGATCGACGTGGCGCGAGACGCAGCCCGGCGGGGAGTGACACGATTCTGCATGGGCGCAGCATGGCGGCAGGCGCCGGAAGGGAGAGAATTCGAGAACGTGCTGGAAATGGTGCGCGGGGTTTCGGCGACGGGGATGGAAGTTTGCTGCACTCTCGGAATGCTCACGGAGCAGCAGGCCCTGCAGCTCAAGGAAGCGGGGCTGACTGCGTACAATCACAATTTGGATACTTCTCCCGAATTCTATGGGTCCATCATCACCACACGCGTTTACGAGGATCGGTTGAAGACGCTGGCAGCGGTCCGCAAAGCGGGCATCACCGTTTGCTGCGGTGGAATTCTGGGAATGGGCGAACGGGAGACGGACCGCATCGGCTTGCTCCACCAACTGGCGACGCTCGAACCGCATCCGGAGAGCGTGCCGATCAACATGCTGGTGCGGGTGGAAGGCACGCCGCTGGCTTCCGTGCCGCCGCTGGATCCGCTGGAGATGGTGCGCGCGATCGCCACGGCGCGCATTTTGATGCCCGCGTCGCGCGTGCGCCTGGCGGCGGGACGAAAGCAACTCTCCCCGGAAGCGGTCACGCTCTGCTTTCTCGCCGGAGCGAATTCGATTTTTGTCGGAGAAAAATTGCTGACTACGCCAAATCCCGGCCCCGATGAAGACGAGCAACTGCTGCACACTCTTGGGATGAAGCCACTCGAATCGCATGCCGTCTAATTTTCAAGAGGTTCTCCGTCGCGAACTGGAAGCCGGTTTGCGCGAACTCGAAGCACGGAACCGGTTGCGCGCGCTTGCGGAAATTCGCGGCGTGAATCTTTGCTCGAATGACTATCTGGAACTTTCCCGGCATCCGGCGCTGAAAGGTGCGGTGTTGCGCGCGGTGCGGAAGACGCAACGCGTGGGAGGGACGGGGTCACGACTGCTCTCCGGGCACGCCACGGTCTGGGAAAAGCTGGAAGAAGAATTTGCACAGTTCGCCGGAACCGAAGCGGCGCTTTATTTTGGCAGCGGCTACACCGCGAATCTCAGTTTGCTGACTGCTCTCCTCAAGAAAGAAGATTTGGTTTTTTCCGACGCGCTGAATCATGCGAGCCTGATCGACGGGATCCGGCTTTCCGGGGCGCGAAAAATCATCTATGCGCACCTCGATCTCAACGGGCTCGAAGCCGGGCTGCGAAATCACGCGCTGGAACGCTGCCGCAAATTGATTGTTACCGAGAGCGTTTTCAGCATGGAGGGTGATGTCGCTCCGGTCACAGAAATATTCGCGCTGGCGGAACGTTATGGGGCCGGTGTTATCGTGGACGAGGCCCACGCGACCGGCGTGCACGGCCCCACCGGCCGGGGAATTGCAGTCAAAGACGGAATCGTGCAACATCTTGCGGCCGCAGTTCACACTTGCGGGAAGGCGCTCGCTAGCGCCGGTGCGTTTGTTTGCGGAAGCGCCATTTTGAAGGAACATCTCATCAACCACGCGCGGCCGTTTATTTTCAGCACCGCGATGCCTCCGTACATGGCGGAGCAAATTGGGGCGGCGCTGCGAATCTCTCAGACCATGGACGGAGAGCGGGAGAAATTGCTCGGGCTGGCAAAGAGGCTCGCGGCGGGGTTGCGTTCGCACGGCTGGGACACCGGCCGGAGCACGACGCAAATCGTTCCTGTGATGTTGGGCGAAGATGAACAAGCCGTGAGCGCCGCCAAATTTTTGCAATCCAAGGGATATGCCGTGCGGGCGGTGCGGCCGCCAACAGTGCCCCAGGGGAGCGCACGGCTGCGGTTTTCCGTAACTTGCGGGATTGCCGACGACGAAATCGTGGATCTGGAAAACTGCATGAATCTCTGGCGCAAAGAAGCCTGCCCGACGGTGGCGGTGGCGCGCGCATGAGGCACCATTTCTTCATCACCGGAACGGACACAGGAGTGGGCAAAACAGTTCTCTCTGCACTCCTTTGCGCCGCGCTGGACGCGGTTTATTGGAAACCGATCCAAACCGGCACGCTGGAGGGCTCAGATCGCGTGACGGTCATGCGGCTGGCGGGAATTGGCACGGACCGCACGTTGGATGAAGTTTACAAATTTGTTCCGCCGGTTTCGCCGGACCTGGCCGCGCGCTGGGCAGGAGTGGAAATCGACCTTGGCCGGATCAACATGCCCACCAGCCTGTTGAACGATTGGCTGGTAGTGGAAGGCGCAGGCGGCGTGCTGGTGCCCATCAATCAAAAGCAATTCATGCTGGACCTGATGGTGAAATTCAAATTGCCGGTAGTCGTGACGTCGCGCAGCGGTCTGGGGACCGTAAATCATACGCTGCTTACGCTCGCGGCGTTGCATGCCGCGGAACTTCCGGTGCACGGCGTGGTGCTGATCGGCGATCAGAACCGCGAGAATCGCGAAACCATCGAGCGATTTGGCCACGTGCGCGTCATCGGTGAAGTTCCGAAATTGCCGAACCTGCATCGCACCGCGCTCATGCAAGTGTTCATGAATCATTTCGACCGCGCTGCTTTTGCGCAGTAATCGCGCGCGATGAGTTTGCCGCTGCGCATCTGGCATCCCTTCACCAATTCCGCGATGGACCTTCCGCCGCTGCAGGTTGAAAAGGCGGAGGGCGTTTATCTCCACACCCGTGACGGAAGAAAAATCCTGGATGCTATTTCGTCCTGGTGGGTGAATCTGCACGGACACGCGAATCCGCGAATCGCCGCGGCCATTGCGGAACAGGCGCGAAAACTCGAGCATGTGATTCTTGCCGGCTTCACGCACGACGCCGCGGAAGAGCTTGCCGAGCGCCTGAAGAAATGGCTGGCGCCCGAGTTGAACCATCTGTTTTTTTCAGATGACGGCTCGACCGCCGTGGAAGTGGCGCTGAAGATGGCGGTGCAGCATTTCAGCAACCAGCAGCGGGCAGAGAAACGGGAAATTGCTGCACTGGAACACGGTTATCACGGGGACACGGCGGGAGCGATGTCCGTCAGCGATGATTCGCCGTTTACGGAGCCTTTTCGCTCGATGCGCTATCCGGCGCATCGAGTGCATTCCGCGTATTGCTACCGCTGCCCGGTAGGACTGAAGCGCGAGACCTGCCACATCGAATGCGCGGAGCAATTGGAATCGCTGCTGACGGAGCGCAGCGAAAAAATCGCCGCTGTGATCGTCGAGCCCCTGCTGCAAGGCGCAGGCGGGATGATCGTGCATCCAGCGGAGTTCCTGCAAAGAGTGCGGGCGCTTTGCACGAAGCATGATGTATTGCTGATTGCGGATGAAGTGCTTACCGGATTTGGCAGAACAGGGAAGATGTTTGCGTGCGACCTTGCCGGCGTCGTGCCCGATCTGATGTGCTTGTCGAAAGGGATCACCGGCGGATTCCTGCCGATGGGAGTGACGCTGTGCACGGATCGCGTGCAAGCCGCGTTTCACAGCGAAAACCGGAGGCACACGTTTTATCACGGCCATTCGTATACAGGGAACGCGCTGGCGTGCGCGGCGGCAAATGCGAGTTTGCAAATCTTCGACGACGAGCCGGTGTTCGACTGCATTGCGACGATCGCGCGGATTCATTCCGAACGGCTGTCGCAATTGCGAGAGCTGCATCAGGTGGGAGAGACGCGGCAAATCGGAACCGTCGGAGCAATGGAACTGCGCGCCGAAGATGCTGGGTATCTTTCAGCAATGCGGCCGAAGCTGTACCAGTTTTTCTTGGAGCGCGAAGTTTTATTGCGGCCGCTGGGAAACGTGGTTTACGTTTTGCCGCCGTACGTGATCACGCCGGACGAACTGCATCGCGTGTACGACGTGATTGTCGAGGCCATGCAAACGCTGCTCTGAGGATGGCAAATGGTTTGCTAGAGTTTGAGGCTACCTTGAATGGGGCACAGCATTCCCTCGCATACGCTCGGGATAAATCTGCGCCCCTACAAGGGAAAGTTGCGCAACGGGGGAGAACTCTTTGCCGCCGGGCTTGGGTGGATGGAAACAAAAAATTGTGGCGTTTGCGGGCGGGCTCGGCGCGCCGGGGCTCTTTCTGATTTCGTTTCTCGACTCGTCGGTGCTGACGTTTCCCGTGATCAATGACCTGCTGCTGATTGAGTTGTCCATCCAGCATCCGGCACGGATGCCCCTGTATGCGTTCATGGCGATGCTGGGATCCATCTTGGGCTGTGTGCTGCTGTTCTATCTGGCGGAAAAAGGCGGCGAGGCGCTCTTTCATAAGCACGCAGGGGACCGAGCGCAGGCCATCCACAACTGGGTGGTGCACAACGGATTTGGCGGCATGCTGATCGCCGCGCTGCTGCCCCCGCCGACGCCGTTTAAGGTTTTCGTGGTGGCCGCCGGAGTATTCGAGGTGCCGCTGGCGAGTTTTGCGTCCGCCATCGCGCTGGCCCGCGCCATTCGGTACTTCGGAGTTGGTTTTTTGGCAATTCGCTATGGGCATGACGCACTCCCGTTTCTTAAGCAACACATCTGGCGTGTGACCGTGGTGCTCGTCCTTGCGGCGATCGTGAGCTATGTCCTTTCCCGAGTGATACTTAGGCACCGGCCGCCTGCTGGCAGCTGAGCGTTATTGTCAAGGGCGATTTCAGGGAGAGTAGTGGGTCAGTTTGAGTTTTGACCCCTATTGTCACGATCAAGAAAACTCAAACTGACCCACTACCTAAGGGAGGGACACGTTGAGAAAATGCTGTGAAGGGCTATTTCCACCAGAAGTCGCGTGAAGAGGGAACCCAGGTAAGTTCCTCGGAGAGGACTTTGCCGGAAGGATCGGTGTCGACGAGAGCCTGCACGCGCAAGCCAGCGACCCGGTCGCGGGTGTAAGGAAAGGCACGCAGAATGACGTGGGATCCCCGCGGAGTTTGCTCGACGGCAGCCTTGGGGAAGCGCGCGACTTGAAGAAAGCGGCGCGCCAGGGCTGAATTGCGGGCGGCGTCGAGAGCCGGGGAGGGCTCGGGCTTATAGGTGGTGATGGCGGATCCGGGATCGAATTCGGCACCTGGGCCGACCTGCACTTCAACATCGTGAAGAGCGCGCTCGGTTTCGACGATGCCGTGCCAACGAAAAGGAGAGCTGGATTCGGCGAAAGCTGCGACCTTACGAGGCAGTTCGCCGCGGTACGTGCGGGATTCCAAAGCGGCAATCGCGCTGCCATGATCAATGAAGCGCACGACGAGGTAAAGAATCAGTGCGGCGAGCGCGAGAGAAGCGCCGACCCTGCCGCGAGGGCCTTTCGAGCGGGCGCCGATTTCTTCCGTGACCAGCCCGCTGAGCAAGGGGAGAAGAATTCCCGCGAGGAGGATTCCCAGGATCCAGAGATCGAGGGATGGGACCCAATCCATCGCGAAGCGGCGGGTAGAGAAAGGCCAGAAGAGTTCGACCCCCGCGCTTTGCAGGACATCCAGGAAGAGATGAAGAAGAGCTGCGGCCAACGCGGCGATGAAGATTGTGGCGCGGGAAGTTTGATTTTCAGCGCTTTTTGGTTTGAAGAAGAAAAACGGAAGAGTGACGAGGAGACTGAACAACAGTGCCGCAAGAAGAGAGTGACACGAGGTGCGATAGAAAGTGAGATAGGCGGAAGGGCCAAAGTAGGAGCTCAGCAGGTCAAGGTCAGCGAGGGTTCCGGCGACGACGATGGCGAGCGTGACGGAACGGGTGACGCGCGGGAAGGCGGCGCGCTTGAGGGCATAGGAGGCCAGGGCATGGGTGACGGGATCCATGGGAGAAGTTATCTCATAAAAGCAGTCCTGAGTGGTTCGTTGTAAGTCGTCGATTCACGCTTTTTTGCGAGGCGAGTGGACACTGCCGAAAACTGTAGAAAGAACTGTGCGCACTTGCGTAGGTTGCCAAATAGGGCGCAGCATGCTGCGCCCCTACAAGGGAAAAGAGAAAAGAACCGGTCTGAAGACCGGCCACTACGAAGGAGCGCCGGGGACGAGGAGTTTGAGGGCGCGGGGGACGATGCGGAATTCGACGGGGAGGCGGGTGAGAGGTTCGCCATCGATTTGGGCGTAGATTGGGTTTTGATCGATGGGCTCGCAGACGACAGAATCGGTTTTGAAGAATTCAACGCCTGCGGTGCCGCGGAGTTTTCCCAGCCAAAGCGTGGGCAAATAGCTGAGATAGCGGAAGCCGCTGCGAGTGGTGAGAGTGAGGATTTCGAAGCGGTCTTCGAAGAGATCGGCTTCGGTAGTGATTTTGAACGGTCCACCGTAGTTTTGCGTGCGGCCGACGATGACCAGTGACGCGTTGATTTGGTGCCCGCCGCTGACGACGCGAAAATGGGGGAATTGGTAGCGGAAGACTTCGCGGATTCCTTCCCACCAGTAAGCGAGAATGCCGACGCGCGATTTGAGGCCGAGGTCGATGGAATAGACGATCATGCCGTCGGGGCCGGCGCCGGCGACGCTGAGAAAGTATTTTTTCTTTTCGGGCTGTTCAAGAGGAGTGGCCAGGCCGAGAGCGATTTCCTTGACGGTGCCGCGAACGAGTTTTTCTGCAGCGGTGGGGATATCCCAGGGCAGATCGAGTTCCTTGGCGAGGATGTTGGCGGTGCCACCGGGGAGAAGAGCAAGGGGAACGCGGTGGCCGTTCTGCTGGGTGGCGAGGCCGTTGACGATTTCATTGAGCGTGCCGTCACCGCCGCAGGCGATGACGAGATGGCGGCCTTCGGAAGCGGCGCGGTAGGCGATTTCCGTGGCGTGGCCCGGGCCGGTGGTTTCCGCGATTTCGGTAACGATGCCGCCGTTAGCAAAAATGTGGCGCGCTTTATCGAGCGTGCGGCGGCGGGCATGGCCACCGTTGCCGGCATTCGGGTTGTGAATCAAGAGCGCGTTGTGGAGTTCGGCGGTCATCTCGCGTACCCGAGGTAAAGTTCCTGCATTCATTCTATATAATGTCTGGCGAATTCGCGCATCGGTTCCCTAGCGAATACGCGAAAAAGCAGATTCCTCGCTTCGCTCGGAATGACAAGCGGGGAAATCTTTGAGGGGTTTCATGGCCAAAGCCGCACCAGCGAACGTGAGAAAAGAGATCGAAGAGCTGCGCGAGAAGCTGCGCTACCACGAATACCGCTATTACGTGCTGGATGATCCGGAGATTTCGGACGCCGCGTACGACCGGCTGATGGAGCGATTGAAAGAGCTGGAATCGGCGCATCCGGAACTGGTGACGCCGGATTCGCCGACGGTTCGCGTGGGAGGCGCGCCGCGCGAAGGTTTTACGACGGTGCGCCATGCGCGCGCGATGCTCAGCCTGGACAACGCGTTTTCTTACGACGCGCTGAAAGACTGGGATCGTCGAGTGCGTGAAGGTAGCGGCCGGGAAGAGATCGAATACGTTGCGGAACACAAATTCGACGGGCTGAGCATTTCGCTGCAGTACGAAGATGGAGTGCTGGCGCGCGGGGTGACGCGCGGGGATGGAATGACCGGAGAAGACGTTACGCCCAACGTGAAGACAATCCGGTCGATTCCGCTGCGCGTGGATGCGGCGGCGTTGAAGAAAGCGAAGCTGCGGACGGATTTCGAGGTGCGCGGGGAAGTGATCATGTCCCGTAAGGCGTTCGAGGCGCTGAACCGGCAGCAGGAACAGATTGGCGGGAAGATTTTCGTGAACCCGCGAAACTCGGCGGCAGGAGCGGTGCGCGTGCTGGACCCCACGATTACCGCGTCGCGGCGACTGGATTTCTTCGCGTATTACCTGCTGGTGGATGGAAAAGTGCCGTTCGCCAAACATTCGGAGTCCCTGGAAGCTCTGAAGCAATTACGGTTCCGCGCCTCGGATGACTGGAAGCTGTGCGCGGGGATCGAGGCGGTGATCGCGTATTGCGAGGATTGGGACGCGAAGCGCGAGAAGCTGCCGTACGAAATTGACGGCGTCGTTGTGAAGGTGAACTCGATCGCCATTCAAAATGAACTGGGTTACACGGCGAAGGCGCCACGATGGGCGATCGCGTTCAAATATCCGGCGCGGCAAGAGACGACGGTGGTGAACGACATCATCGTTCAAGTGGGACGCACGGGGACGCTGACTCCGGTGGCGGTGCTGGAGCCGGTGCAAGTGGGAGGCGTCACTGTCAGCCGTTCCACACTCCACAACATGGATGAAATCGAGCGGCTGGGATTGCAGATTGGCGACACCGTGCTGATTGAACGCGCCGGGGAAGTGATTCCGCACGTGTTGAAAGTGGTGAAGCCGGGGAAAAACCGGAAGCCGTTTCGCATGCCGAAACATTGTCCGGAGTGCGGGAGCGCGATTCATAAAGATGAAGAGGAAGTGGCGTACCGCTGCGTGAACGCGGCATGCCCGGCGAAGCGGAAAGAGTCGCTGCTGCATTACGCGGGACGGCACGCGATGGATATTGACGGGCTGGGGGAAAAGATTGTGGACCAGCTTGTGGACAAGCGGATGGTGAAGGATGTGGCGGATTTGTATGCGCTGAAACTGGAAGACGTGGCGGCACTGGAGCGGATGGGGGAGAAATCCGCGCAAAATTTGCTGGATGAAATTGAGGCGAGCAGAAAGAATTCGCTGGCGCGGCTGATTTATGCGCTGGGGATACGGTTTGTCGGCGAACGCACGGCGCAGTTGCTGGCGGAACATTTTTCTTCGCTGGAGGAATTGGCAGCGGCGAAAGAAGAGGAACTGGAGCAAGTGCCGGAAGTGGGGCCAAAGGTGGCGGCGAGTATCGTGGAGTTTTTCTCGGAACCCGCGAACCGGCAGTTGGTCAAGAAATTGTACAAGGCG
>Ga0209377_1001799_pt1 | contig 14191 bp, 15 predicted proteins | sample GraSoiAngelo_141_FD_185898 | JGI IMG/M metagenome (GOLD analysis project Ga0209377, IMG submission 185898) | Grasslands soil microbial communities from the Angelo Coastal Reserve, California, USA - 14_0929_12_40cm (SPAdes) (version 2) | ecosystem: Environmental > Terrestrial > Soil > Grasslands ...
CCGGTGCGGCCCGGATGCATGATAGGGTCCGCCGTGCCCCCCCCCCGTACCGTGACCGCACTCAGCTCGATGGGACGCTGCGTCAGTGTGAGCTGCGCCCGATAGCGCTGGCCAAGGACGAGCATGATCCCTTCCACTCGCTCCGGCGCGTAACCGGGCGCCCGCACCTCGATCGTGTACGGACCGCCGGCAGGCACGTTCTCGATTGTGAAACGCCCGTCCGGCTGCGTGGCGATCGTGAGCCGCTGGCCAGTCGCGTGATTGATCACGGTGACGGCCGCGGCGACGCCAACGGTCCCTTCGATCGCCGCTCCACTCGTGCTTTGCGCTGCGGCCAAACACGGCGACGCGACCAGCAGGACGAACATCACACAGCGGACTGCGGAGGACAGGCGGGCCGCTCCGGAACTCGAGGTCGCCGCAAAGTATGGACGGGCCCGTTCCGATGTGCAAGGCCGTGCGTATCGAAACGTGACTTGCCGCGCGAACCCGCGACATTCCTCTTTAAGTCATGAGTCGGTTATTCGATGCAGTCGCGATGTTGCCCAATGCCGCCGAGCCGGTGCCCGGCTGGGTCACGGGGGGCCAGCCTACCGAGAAACAGGTCCAGGACTTCAAGGCTGCCGGCGGTGAGGTCGTGGTCGACAACCGCGACCCCATGGAGCCCCGACCGTTTGACGAGCCCTCGGTCGTCCGCGCGGCCGGCATGGAGTACATCAGTGTGCCGATCGTCCACGGCGCGGTAACCACCGACACCATGAAGCAGATGCGCGAGACGCTGCAGAGACTCGCGGGAAAGAAAGCGCTACTCCACTGCTCGAGCGGCAATCGCACGTCGGCGGCGTTGATCCCCTACTTGATGGTCGACAAGAAGATGGAAGAGGAAGGCGCGGTTGACGTGGCGATGCGCGGCGGATTGCGGAGCGCGGAGCTCATGGAGCTGGCGGTGGAGTACGCCAGGGGCGTTACGCCTTAGGTTCCTCTTTCCCTCCTGCATACCGGTGCCAGTACATTCTCATCTCCGAGATCTTCCCGTCCTTCGTTTCACAGAAGATTGCCCCACGCGCGTCGATCTGCTCACCGGTGCGCCGGCGCCGGAACGTGCACCGAAACTCCGTGGCAAACCACGGCCCCGCCGCGTAGATCTCCCCGGACGAAAAGTCCGTCTCAGCTTGATACAGCGGGATATCCTTCCAGTATGCCCGGATCGCCGCGATGCCCCGGTCCGGGCTGCTGAACGGCGTCTCGAGAAAGACGGCGTCTTCGGTGAACACCGAGCAGATGGTCTCGACGTCCCCCCGCTCCCAGCCCTTGCCGAAGGTGTCGATCAGTGCTCGAAAGGTCTCATTCATCGGGCCCCAATATAGCCGTTCCGGGTATGAGGCTTCGGACGTAATGTCCTTACCACCATCACGGAGGTACACATGCTGAAGCGAACCCTCGCATCTGCGGCGTTGCTCGCCCTCTGCGCGCTGCCGCTCGCCGCCCAACAACCGAAGCCCGCGACGGCCGCCGGTAACGACATGACGCTCACCGGCCAGGTGATCGACGTCAACTGTTACACGACCATGGGCGCCTCCGGCGCCGGCCACAAACAGTGCGCCGACGCGTGCGCCAAAGCGGGCGTTGCGCTCGCGATTCTGAGCTCGGACGGCACGATCTACATGCCGGTGAGCTCCAAGCCTGGCGACCCGCAGAACGCGAAACTTGCGTCGTTCACCGAAGGGCAGGTGAAGGTCACCGGTGTGCACCGGATGAGCCACGGCATGCATACGATCGAGATCAAGACGATCGCTGCCGCGACCTGATGCGAGGCCTGCTGGGGGCAGGCAGGCCGGTGGTTGCGGTCGCACTACTGACAATGACCGCCTGCCGTCCCGACTCTGCCCCCAGCGGCTTCACTCTCATCTTTCTGGGCCGCTCACCTGCGGCCCGCGTCGGTCCCCTCTCGTGGGCGCCGGACCCCGACCACAGCCGGCTCGTCAGCTTCGACAGCGCCCTGCACGTCGTCCGCACGATCGCCGATCCGCGCCTCGCGACGCCCATGGCCGTCGCGGCGCTCCATGGCCGGCTGCTCGTCACGGAGCGCACCGGCGAAGCGGTGGTGTTCGACACCGCGGGCAAGCCCGTGCGGGAGTGGGAGAGCCCGTTTCCCGCGTCGCTGTACGCCACCGGAGGGAGGGGGCGAGCCGATCAGATCGTCGCCGCCCGCTCGCCCTACATGGTCCAGTTCGTCGGCGAGGACGGCAGCCAGCCGCTGCTCTGGCTCCTGGACACCCTCGGCCGCCCGACCCACGGGTTGGGCGTGATCCACGTCCCCGAGGTGGTCTACCTGGCCCAGCTCGCGAACGCAGGAGCCGTGGCGCTTGGTCAGGACGGCTCGATCTACTTCGCTCCCCTGGTGCGAGACGAGATCCTGAAGCTCGACGCGAACGGCGCGACGGTGTGGCGCACCCAGCGTGGCTTGTTCCGGGCGGAGCCCGATCCGCATTTCCTGCCACCAAAAGGGCGCGAGATGCGGGTCGCGCATGCCCTGGTGAACATCGCCGTGTCGGTCGGGCCGGATGGGCGTCTCTACGCGCTCGGCGCCGAAGACTCGGCAGCGACGCGCCTGCGCCTCGACGTGCTGGACCCGGCAAGCGGCCGCATCGTCACGACCCGCGCCCTCGGGACGCGGGCGACGGCCGTCGCCGTCAATCGCCGCGGCCAGATTCGCGTGCTCGATCCCGACCGTCTCCTCGCGCAAATTCCCACGCGCGGGCGCGAGCTCCTCACCCCTGCGTTCGCCCTCCCCGACCTCAGCGGTAAACCCGTCCGGCTCGAGGATTATCGCGGCAAAGTTACACTCGTGAACTTCTGGGCATCCTGGTGCGCACCGTGTCGAGAGGAATTCCCGCACATGGCGGAGCTCTACAGCGAGTTCCGTCGCGCGGATTTCGATATCGCCGCCATCTCCGACGACGTCAGCGGCAGCAAGATGCGCGCGTTTGTCGCCGAATTTCGCCCCCCCCCACTATTTCCGATTCTCGTCGGCCGCGGCAATATGAAAGCGGTCTATCACTACCGGGGCCTGCCCTACTCCGTACTGCTCGACAAGCAAGGACGCATAATCGAGCGCATCTTTGGGTTCGGCGGCGAGGCCGAATTCCATCACCTGCGCGACATCATTGCAAGGGAACTCGATGCTGACACTGCTGCTCATCGTTAGCCTGCAGGCGCCCCCGCCCCCGCCCCCGCCCCCGCCCCCACCGGCCCTCCCGGGAGACTGGCCCGCGTACGGCCGGGATCCCGGCGGCGCGCGCTTCTCGCCGCTGACGCAGCTCACACGCCAGAACGTGATGAAGTTGCAAGTCGCATGGACCTATCACACCGGCATGCCGGACATGTCGGCGATGTCGCACCGGCCACCGTCGCTCGAAGTCACGCCGATCGTCGTGGCCGGCACGATGTACGTCATCACACCGACCGGCATCATCGCCGCGCTCGATCCCGCCACCGGGATCGAACACTGGCGCTACGACGCGGGCGTGAATCCGCATCGCGGCTACGGCGACTTCGCGAGCCGGGGCGTGAGTTTCTGGCGGGACAGCCGCGCCGGTGCCGGCGCGTCGTGTGCCCGACGCATTATCGCCGCGACGATCGACGCGCGGCTGGTTGCCCTCGATGCTGCCACAGGAAAGCCTTGCACCGGTTTCGGCGCTGGCGGCGTCGTCGATCTGCGGAAGGGGCTGCGCGTCGCGCCTGACGAGTTCGCGTTTTACGAGGTCACCTCTCCCCCGGCGGTCGTCGGCGACCTCGTCATCACTGGTTCGGCGGTCGCGGACAATACCAATCTTGCGCCGGCAAGCGGCGAAGTGCGCGCCTACGATGCGCGCACCGGCGTACTCAAGTGGACGTTCGATCCCGTACCCCAGGACTCGGCCGATCCGGCTTTCAAGACGTGGCAGAACGGCGCCGCACGGATCGTGGGCGCTGCCAACGTCTGGTCCGTGATTGTCGCCGATCCGGAGCGCGATCTCGTGTTCCTTCCAACGTCGAGTCCGGCACCGGATTATTTCGGCGGGATGCGCCTGGGTGAAGACCGCTATGCCAGTTCGATCGTCGCGCTGCGCGCCTCCACGGGGAAGGTCGTATGGAGTTTTCAGACCGTGCACCACGACCTCTGGGACTTCGACAACGCCGCTCCACCCGCGCTCGCTACCGTGACGCACGACGGCGCCACCATCCCGGCAGTCCTCCAGACCGGGAAATCAGGGATGCTGTACGTGCTCGACCGAACGACGGGGACCCCGGTTTTCCCCGTCGAGGAGCGACGGGTCCCGGCCAGCAGCGTCCCAGGCGAGATCGCATCCCCGACGCAGCCCTTTACCGTCCGGACGCCGCCCCTCGTGCCGCTGCAGTATTCCGCCGACGACGCGTGGGGGCCGACACCCGAGGCCAAGACCGCCTGCCACGCCATCCTCGCTGCCCTGCGCAATGAAGGGCCGTTTACGCCGCCCAGCACGGAGGGCACGCTGACACAGCCGGGGAACATCGGCGGTGCCCATTGGGGTGGGGTCGCGATAGATGAAAGGCATGGTCTTGCTGTTGTACCCGTAAACCGTGTCCCGGCCATGGTGCAGCTCTTCGTGGCACACAGCTTCGACTACGACAGCTCCAAAACTGCCGACGCGGCTCGTGGCATGACGGACTTTGAGTACACGAACATGCGCGGCACGCCGTACCTCATGCGCCGTCGCATCATTCTGGGTCCCACGGGGCTGCCCTGCACACCGCCGCCGTTCGGCGCGCTGGTCGCGGTGAACCTCACCACGGGCGACATCGCCTGGAACGTGCCCCTGGGCACGATGGGCGGCTTCCCGGGCTCCGTAAACCTTGGTGGTCCGATCGTGACGGCGGGCGGAATCGTGTTCATTGGCGCGACGCTCGAGCACGCGATTCGCGCCTTCGATGTCGAGACGGGCCGCGAGCTGTGGAAGGCCGATCTCCCCGCGGGCGCCCGCGCCACGCCGATGACCTATGAGGCGGCGGGCAGGCAGTTTGTGGTCATTGCGGCGGGCGGCGGCGGCCCCTTCGGCACGGGGGACGCCATCATCGCGTTTGCACTTCCGAAGTGAGTTTCCTAACCTAGAGGGTGCCGCTCCCGATAATCATCGATACAGACCCAGGCATCGACGACTGCCTGGCCCTCCTGCTGGCGCTCAACTCGCCTGAGCTGGACGTGCGCGCCATCTCGATTTCCTACGGCAACACCGGAGTCGAAAACGCGTACCGCAACTGCGTCGAGATACTGCGTCGAGCGAATCGGCGCGCGCCGATCGGCATCGGTGCCCGGCGGCCCCTGAAGCGCCAGCTCGAGGTCGCTGCCGACACGCATGGCCCCTCGGGGCTCGGGTACGCCGAGGTGCCCCCGGCCGGCGTGATCCTCGACTACGTCCGTCCGCTGGAGCGGCTGCTCGACGCTCAGCCGGAGCCCGTCACGCTGGTCACCCTGGGACCGGTCACCAGTTTCGCGCTCGTGTTACGCGCCAACCCCGACCTCGTCCGTGAGAAGGTCAGCCGCCACATCGCGATGATCGGCAACATCGAAGCGGCCGGAAATCAGACGCGCTTCTCGGAGTTCAACGCCTGGTGTGACCCTGAAGCGCTGGCGACGGTGCTCGCCGCCGAAATCCCGACCGAGATCATCGGCCTCGACGTCACGCGGAAGCTCATCGTGCGGGCAAACGAAGTCGAGCGGCTGGCACAGAGCTCGACGTGGTTGCACGACGCGCTGCGATTCTACGTGGAATTCCACAGAAAGCAGGAGGGACTGGATGGCGCCGTTGTGAACGACGTCCTCGCGATCGCCTACCTGCTGCAGCCGGAGGTTCTGACGTTCAGCGATTTGCGGATTTCGGTCGACCTGGGCGACGGGCAGAGCCGCGGGCGCACCAAGCTCGATCCGAAGGGCTCCTTCGCGCGCGTCGCGATGGACGTCCAAACCCCACCCGTGCGGCGGCTGCTGTTCGATCGTGTGCTGCTGCCGTCGGGCGCGTCCGGCGCGGAGCCGCTCCCTGAGGAGGCGCTGGCGTGACGATTCCCCGCAAGGTGGCAGTGATCGGGGCGGGCGATATCGGCGTGGGGTGGGCGGCGCTGTGTGCATCCGCGGGCTGGCCGGTGGCGATCTTCGATTTGAATCCGGCAACCATGGAGCGCGCGTCGATAGAGATCGAGCGGCGCACCCGTGCCCTCGTCGCGCTCGGCCGCGCGCCCGAAGCGATCGTGGAGCGGGGCCTCAGCGACCTGGACCGCGCGAGTTCCCTGTCCGACGCGATCCAGGACGCCGACTGGGTGATCGAAGCGATTCACGAGGATGTCGCCGCCAAGCAAAAGTTGTTGGCGGCGATCGAGCAGGTCGCCGGGGTGGATGCGCTGATCAGCTCGTCCTCGAGCGGGCTCGCGCCGACCGACATCTTCGGTCGCATGCGGCGTCTCGACCGCTGCCTCGTGACTCACCCGCTGAATCCACCGGAGCTGATTCCCATCGTCGAGGTCGTTCCCGAAGGCCGTACGTCAGTCGCCGCAATCACACGCGCGGTCGGGTACCTGCGGGCTCTCGGCCGCCATCCCATCCTGCTCAAGAAGTCGATTCCGGGATACGTCGTCGGACGCATCGCGGCGGCGGTCTGGCGGGAGTGCATCGACCTCGTGCTCCGGGGCGTCATCTCGGTGGATGATCTGGACCGGGCCGTGTCGCTGGGGCCGGGCATCGGATGGGCCGCCGCGGGACCGCATCTCACCTATCACCTCGCGGCGGGCGAGGGCGGCATACGCGGCTTCACCCAGCAGCTGCTCGCGAGTTTCGAAAGCTGGTGGCAGCAGCTGGCGCACTGGGCACAGCTCGACCCCGATCAACAGCGCGTGCTGATCCACGGGATCGAGCGGGCGTATAAGGGGAAAGTCGAGTTCCTGCGGGAAGCTCGAGACCGGCGGCTAAACGCGATTCTCAGGGCTCTTGAGCAGGCACGCGCACCATCAGGACAGGAATCCGGCTGACGTGTCGCAATGCTGTCGCGGTGGTGCCGTGAACCACATCGCCCAGCAGAGAGTGCCCGTGGGTCGCCATCGCGATTAAATCGACCTTCTCCCGCTCCGCCGCCGCCGCGATCTCCTTTGCCGGATCGCCTGCCGCCAGCACCGCATCCGCCTCGACGCCCGCCTGCCGTAGCTGTTGCGTAATCCGCTCCAGATAGGCCCGGTCTTCCTTCATTTCCTGTGATTCCCGCAGGTTGAGCTGCTCCATATTACGCGCTGCCCACCCGTCGGCGACATGCACCAGGAGGACCTGGGAGCGGAGCAGCTTCGCGAGTTCAGTGACGTGCTTCAGGATTGCGGCGTCAGCGGGGCCGTTCTCGAGTGGAACCAGGATGCGCCGGTACATCAGCCGATCCAGGCGCTGAAGATTCGGACCAACAGATACGCGTTCAGGCTGGCAATGAACACCGCGACCACATAGGCGAGGATCTTCAGCCAGGTCGGATTCACGAACTCGCCCATCTTGAGGCGATCCGACGTGAACCGCACCAGCGGGAAGACCGCGAACGAAAGCTGCAGGCTCAAGATCACCTGGCTGAGGATCAGAAGTTGAGCCGTCCCGTGCTCTCCGAAGAAAATAGCGGTCATCGCGGCGGGCACAATCGCGATGAGGCGGGTGATCAGCCGCCGCAGCCAGGGCCGGATCCGGATGTTCAGGAATCCTTCCATCACGATCTGCCCGGCGAGCGTTCCCGTCAGCGTCGAGTTCTGACCCGACGCGAGCAGTGCAAACGCAAACACGGCGCTCGCCCCCCCGACGCCGAGCAGCGGCGTGAGCAGGCGATAGGCATCCTGGATTTCCGCGACGCCGGTTTCGCCCGCGCGATGGAATGTCGCCGCAGCGACGATCAGGATGGCCGCGTTGATGAACAGCGCGAACGAGAGCGCCACGGTGGAGTCGATGAACGCGAATTTCACCGCCTCGCGCTTCCCCGCCGGGGTCTCTTCGTAGCTCCGCGTCTGCACGACGGAGGAATGCAGGTAGAGATTGTGCGGCATGACGGTGGCGCCCAGGATCCCGATCGCGATGTAGAGCTTGTCAGGATCGGTGAGAATCGAAGGGCGCGGCAGAAATCCTCCGACTACCGCGCCGACGTCGGGCCTGGAGATGAGAATCTCGAACAGGAAACAGCCCGCGATGGTCGCGATCAGCGCAATAACGAGCGCTTCGAGCAAGCGAAAGCCTTTTTGCTGCATGTAGAGGACGATCAGTACATCGAGCGATGTGATCGCGATGCCCCACGGCAACGGAATGCCGAACAACAGATTGAGCGCGATGGCTGAGCCGATGACTTCGGCGAGATCGCAGGCGGCGATCGCGATCTCGCAGATCACCCACAGAAAGAGCGAAACCGGCTTGGAGTAGTGATCGCGACACGCCTGCGCCAGGTCACGGCCGGAGACGATGCCGAGCTTGGCCGAGAGCCCCTGCAGCAGAATCGCCATCAGGTTGGAAAGCAGAATGACCGTCAGCAGCGTGTAGCCGAAGCGCGCGCCGCCGGCCAGATCGGTCGCCCAGTTGCCCGGATCCATGTATCCGACCGCGACCAGATAGCCGGGTCCCGCAAAGGCGAGTGCCTTCGTCCACCACGACCCGCGCTTGACGGGGACGGTGCGGTAGACTTCCGCCAAACTCGGCGCGAGCCGGGGGTGCCTCCAGCCGGTTTCGACCGCGCTATTCGCCATCGGAACCCACGGGGCGGCAGAGCAACAGCAAGGCAAGCTCCTGACCAACGACGCGTGTCATCCCTTCGTTCAGTCGCACGATCGTGGGACCGTTGAACGGCTGCCGATCGACCACGGTGAGACGCACTCCGGGCGTCAGGCCCTGCTCGGCCAGGTAGTGCAACCGGTCCGGGTGCTCGTCGCCGACTTCCCGCAGGATGACCGACGCGCCGACTTCCGTGTCCGCGAGCGTGGCCAGCTCGGTTTCCTCGATTTCGCCCGCGGCAGTGGGAATGGGAGCGCCGTGCGGATCGTAGCGGGGCTCACCCAGCGCATCGGCCATGCGCTCGATCAGCTTCTCCGAAACGGCGTGCTCCAGCCGTTCGGCTTCGTCGTGGACGTCGCCCCAGTCGTAGTTGAGCTTGCTGGTCAGATAGGATTCGAGAATGCGATGGCGTCGGATCATCTGCAGCGCCGCGCGCCGGCCTTGCGGCGTGAGCTGCACACCGCGATAGGGGACGTGCTCGATCAGTCCCGTTTCGGAAAGGCGTTTCATCATGCCGCTGACCGACGGCGGCGCGACTTCGAGCATGGCGGCGATATCGCTGGTTGTCGCGAACCCGCCCTGATTGGTGAGGTGAAAAACGGACTTCAGATAGTCTTCCACGGAGCGCGTGAGCTGCGGCTCGGGCGCTTTCGGGACGGCGTTCATGGGACCCTCACTGGAATTCACTGTCAACCAGACAGGGCATTAGGCTAGCCTAATTATCAAATGTTGTCAAGCGAAAATGTGGATTTTGCTAAGCTAAGAAACCAGGCTAATTAACGGCGTGAGAATGCGCTCGCTCATTCCCCAAATAGTGTGTTCACCCAGCGTATATGCGGGCAGTGTGCGGGGTGGGATGCCAGGATGATCGACGGTGATCTCCCCTCGCACCTCGGGGGCAGCGAGCGACCGGAAGGAGACCCAAAAGGCATCCTGGACCTCTGAGCTGAGCACAAGAGGTGGCCGGGATGTCAACGCGAAGACAAATGGACGGACCACCACGGGGGGGAGGAGGGGGGTTCGCGGATAGAGGTCGTCCAGGACGCCGAGGCGCTCCGCGGACGTGAGATCGACGCCGACTTCTTCGTGCGTTTCGCGGATCGCGGTCTCGAGCAGATCGGCGTCGCGCGGCTCGCGGCGCCCGCCGGGAAAGGCGATCTGTCCGGACCAGGTATCGCCGGCGCGCACGGCCCGGTGAATGAACAGCGCCTCCAGCCCCTCGTCGCCATCGTGCAGCATGACGGCCACCGCCGCCGCAATCATTGCACCTGTGGCGGGGATCTCGGTGGGGCGGTACTGCCTCAGGACCTCCCGCGCGCGGTCAAGCAGAGACTTCCTCGCCGCCATCGACGTTGATCACGTTCCCGGTGATCCAGTCCGCGCCGGGGTACGACAGCGCCACAAGCGCGCCGCCCAGATCCGCCGGTGTCGTGAGCCGGTGATGCGGATTTCGCAGCGTGGCGATCTCGATGAGCTTCTCGTTGCCGGGGATCTTGCGCAGCGCCGGTGTGTCGGTGACGCCGCCGCGCAGCGCGTTGACGGTGATGCCCAGCGGCGCCAGCTCGAGCGCGAGCTGCCGCGTGTGGGACTCGAGCGCCGCCTTGGCCGCCGAGACCGCGCCATAGGTCGCGAACACGCGAGTCGAGCCCGATGATGTCATGGAGAAAATCCGGCCGCCGTTCCCCATCAGCCCGTGCTTCACCACACCCTGCGCCCAGTAGACCAGCGAATGGGCCATGACATCGAGCGTCATGTCGATGTTGGCTTTGTTCAGCACTTCGGCGCCGATGTAGGGCTTCAGCGTCCCGAACGCGAGTGAGTGCAGCAGCACGGCCACGTTCAGTTTCTGCTTCGCGAGCTCCGCCAGGACTTCGTTGCGCTTCTCCTCGTCGGCGGCGTTGATGTTGAAGTACTGCGTCTTGCGGCCGAGTTTTTCTATGTCGCGGCGGATTTCGGCGACGTGCTCGAGTCCCGCCTTGCGGTCCAGGTGCACGCCCGCGATATCATAGCCCGCCTGCGCGAGGGCCCGGGCCGCGCCTTCGCCGAATCCACTCGAGGCCCCGAGAATGAGCGCCCATTTCGGAGTCTTCATCTGGGCGTGTGTAGTGTCTGGCATGGCGGTATAATAGCGCCCATCCAATGAGAAGCCACGTGTGGATGGGAATCGGCTTGCTTGCAGGCCTTGTGCTCGGCCTGATCGCCGCCGCGTTGGCAGACCACCAGCATCCGGCGCTGGCCAACGTGCTCACCACCATTCAGCCGCTTGGCGTCATTTTCAAAAATCTGCTTTCCATGGTCGCGATTCCGCTCGTCGCGACCGCGCTGTTTGCCGGGCTCGCGAAACTGGGCGAGCTCCGGACGCTCGGCAGCCTGGTGGCGCGCACCCTCGGCTTCTTCTGGTCCACATCGATCATCGCCATTGCGCTGGGATTTGCCATCGGCAGCATCATGCTGCCCCGCGCCGCGGTGTCGCCCGAAAAACAGGCCGTCCTGCAGGCGGCTGCGGCCGACCCGGCAGCGGTGCAGAGCGCCACCGCCACGATTCCGACCGGCTTCGATTTTCTCGTCCAACTGGTGCCGGCGAATCCATTCAAGGCCGCGGCCGACGGCAACCTGCTGCCCGTGATCGTCTTCGTATCGATCTTCGCCATCGCCACGGCGACGTTGCCGAGCGAACGCCGCATGCCGCTCATCAACATGGCGGACGCCGCGACCGACGCGCTGATTCGGATCGTGCACTGGGTCCTGATCATCGCACCGATCGGCATCTTTGCGCTCGTCGCGCCGACGGCGGCACGCTACGGCTGGGACGTGGTCCGGGCGATGCTGTGGTTCATCGCGGCGGTGATCGTCGGCTCACTCGTGTTCATCGCCATCGTGTACCTGCCGAGCGTCGCGTTCATCGCTCGCCTGTCGCCGCTGCGCTTCGTGCGTGCCGCGTACCCGTCAATGTTCATGGGATTCTCGGCGACGAGCTCGATGGCGGCCCTGCCGAACATGATCGACGCCGCGGACAAGGATCTGCACCTGCCCCGGCCCGTCTCCGGCTTCGTATTGCCGCTCGGGGCGAGCATCAATCGGGGCGGCGGTGCGCTGTATCAGTCGATCGCTGTGCTGTTCATCGCCCGCCTGTATGGGATGCCGTTTGGCTTTGGGCACATGCTGCAGGCCGGCATCGCGGTATTTCTCGCGTCCCTGACGACCGCGGCGGTCCCTTCCGGCGGGGTCATTAGCCTATTCCCCGCATTCCAGTCGCTGGGGCTTCCCCTCGGCGGTCTCAGTATTCTGCTCGGCCTCGATCGGATCTCCGACATGTTTCGCACGATGACGAACGTCACCGGTCATCTGACGACGGCTGTCGTCGTGGCTCCGCGCGAACGGGCGCCATGACCTGGCTGGTGGCGGCACCGTGGGCTCTGGTGCTGCTGCTGCTCTCCTACCGATTCGCAACGCGCCGGCCCCAGCTGCGAGATTACGAGCCGCTGCTGACGGGGCCACTCGTCTCCGTCATCATCCCCGCACGCAACGAGGCGCGTAACATCGAGCGCTGCGTGCGCTCGGTCATCGCAACCGACTACAAGCCGATCGAGGTGATCGTCGTCGACGATCGCTCCACGGACGGGACCGCCGAGCTCGTCGAGCCGGCCACCGATGCTCGGCTGCGGCTGGTGCGCGGGGCGGAGCTGCCACCAGGGGGGGGATGGTTCGGCAAGCAATGGGCGATCGTGCAGGGCTATCGCGTGGCGCGCGGCGAGATGCTGCTGTTTGCCGACGCCGACACGAAGCATGAGCCCGCGCTGATTCCGCGCGCCGTGCGCGGCCTGCAGACCGAGCGCGTCGACCTCTTCACCGTGTTGCCCCGCCAGGAGATGAAGACCTTCTGGGAACGGGTAATTCAGCCGCACGTCTTTCTGGCGCTCGAGACGGGAGTAGGCGACCTGCGGCTCGTCAACCGCACGCGGACCGAGTGGCGTGCGATCGCCAACGGGCAGTTCATTTTGACGACGCGATCCGCGTACGAGAGCGTCGGAACGCATGAGGCGGTCAGGCATTCGGTCGTCGATGATCTCTTGCTCGCTCAAGCCTATGTGCGCTCGGGCAAGGACATCTTCCTCGTCCATGCCCAGGAGTTCATGGCGACGCGGATGTATGGCTCGCTGCGCGAGATTCTGGCCGGGTGGACGAAGAACCTCGCATCGGGCGTTCCACTCATGGCACCCCCGCTTCGCTGGGTGCGCGCGATCGTTCCTTATCTCATGTGGATCCCGTCCCTCTTCTGGCTCGCGCCACCAATCGTCTGGCTGATCACCGGCTGGCACGTCGCGGCGATCGCCACACTCATTTCCTTGGTGACGTGGATCGCCGTCTACGCGAGCGAGCGAGCGCCGGTCTGGTACGCCGCCCTCTACCCGCTCGGCGCCGCGATCGTCGCCTTCATCATGCTGCGGTCGGCGTGGCGCGGGCGGCGCATCGAATGGCGCGGGCGCAGTTACTCGCCACCCCCGCCCGGTCAGAAGTAGAGCCCGATGCTCAGGAATACGGTGACGCCCGATAAGAACCAGCCGTTCTGTCGAATCTTCGTGCTGGAGTCGTCTGTGAGGCTGTGCGCGTATCCCGCCGAAGCAGTCGCTGTCCCACCAAGACTCAGGTTCGGGGTTACCCAGTAACCCCCACCCAATTCTCCGAGCAGACCCAAACGCCAGTTGGTCGCCGTGAACGTGGTGGTGCCGAAGGTCTGTTTTCGGTCATTGTAACTTCCCACCACTCCGATCGACTGAAAGGAGCGCACTTTGTGACGAGGCGCTTGATAGAATCGTTTACCTATGCCCGTCGCGAAGAACACGTTTCGGTCATTTTCGTCGGATGTGCCAAGCGCGTTCGTCCGCGTCCCATTGAGAAATTCTGCATTGATATCAAAAAGCAGCATCAAGGCGGACGAAGGGCTGCTAAACCGCAGGATACCGAGATTCACCAGGCCTGAGCCAAGTCCGAATTGCAGTCCCCACTGCCCTGCATGGAATCGAGACGTATCGGCCGAATTCTCTTGCCCCGCCAAACACACCGGCAGCAGCGACAACACGAGCGCGAGTGACTTGATTGACGGCATGGTGCACCTCCGAGCGGAGATTGGTGTGGTACGGCGGCTACGGCGTCGCGCACGCGTCAGGGAAGAGACGTGCCACGTGAGATGTTTGTTGAAGTGATTGTGCAGCCGTGTGATGTGCGTGTGGGCGAACAGCGGGACGTGTCCATGGCTCGGGACACGTTGTCCTCGCCGGCGCGGCGATCTCAAGACACGCCGCACCAGACGTCATAATCGCTACGAGCGCATGATCACCTGTTGCGCGAGTACAACACCGGCGACGACACTCCCCACCGCGGCGCCGACGTGCAAGATCGTCG
>Ga0209377_1001801_pt1 | contig 14182 bp, 11 predicted proteins | sample GraSoiAngelo_141_FD_185898 | JGI IMG/M metagenome (GOLD analysis project Ga0209377, IMG submission 185898) | Grasslands soil microbial communities from the Angelo Coastal Reserve, California, USA - 14_0929_12_40cm (SPAdes) (version 2) | ecosystem: Environmental > Terrestrial > Soil > Grasslands ...
CCAAACGCCCATGTCCACGAGAGCGACGCCGGAGATCTCGCAGGTATTCCAGAAATCGTTGAGGGTCTTGAGCGCGTCGCTGTTGGCGTCGGGCGCCGCCAGACCGAGCACTTCCAGGTCGTGCCCCTGAAGCACCATGGCGAGCGCCTCGGTAAAGGCGGTATTGGGAACTCCCTGAAGCAGGGTGTAGTCGACCTCGTTGAGCGAAAAAGTCTGCTCGATGTTGTGCCCCATTTCGTGAACGGCAATGTTGAAGCCCTTGTAATTCATGCCCGAATCTTCGACGCGGGTGCGCAGGTGAGCTTTCGCGCCGCGCATCTGCGCGCCCATGGCGTGCCCCGAGCCGCGGGCCGGGTCAACGATGATGTTGTCAGCCAGGTATTGCGCCTTCTCGGGAGTGAAGCCGAACTTCGCAAGGATGTTGGGGATGTCCTTCCGGTAAGCGTCGGCGGTGGGATATTTCTTGGAGACGATGGCGTCGAGTTGCGCTTCGGTGTAGGCGCCACGCGGGCGGAATCCGTCATACCAGATGTCAAACGGCTCGAGAGGGCGGCCGAGGCGGGACTGAATCAGTTTGGCGACTTTCGGAAAGGAAGGGGAGGACAACATCTGCTCGAGCATGGCGTGTACGCGCGGTTCCGGGATTTCGCGGTCTTCGTCGAAACGGCGAGCGATCAGAGTGGGTGCGGTGGGGGAATAGGGATCCGCCTTGGATCCGGCGATAAAGGTCTTGAGGAGCGTGGCGTAGCGCGTGGCCGGCTCGGGCGCGTTGGTGATCTTCGTGGCGGCGGGGGCGGGTGAACCGCTGTCGTTTTCCGCGGCGGACTTCACTTCATTGGTGGAGGGATTCCAATCCACGTTGGGATTGTTAATGACGGCTTCCGGAATCGTCTGGGTAATGATGCGCTCCATGACCAACTGGATCATGCGCTGTTTGGCGAGGCCTTGCTGCGAGTCGGAGTAGTCAGCCTTGATTTCATCGCGCAGGTTCCAATGGCTGAGGAGGCGCAGCTTGGGCGGGAAAAGGCGCTGGCCGCTCTGGTTCACGAGATGGTGCATCCAAATGTTGTACTGCGAGACGTAGGAGTCGGCTTCGGAAGCGGCGCGTGCGATGGAAAGCTGTACTTCGGCGGGGATGCGCTTGGAAAAAAGCTGGGCGAGGCGCACTTCGGCCCATTGGCGCCGGGTCCAGTTCGGTCCCTCGGTGAGCCGTTCCTGAAGAGTCGTCAACGGGAAATTCAGAAGAACGATGAAGGCCAGCTTGTTGTCAAAGCAGTCGTCAATGAAGTGAGCGGTGGGATCGTAGCCGGCAAAAATACTGTCGAAGGGCAGCAGGGAGCCCAAGTTGAGATCCGCCTGTTGGCGAAACTCGCGCTGGATCTCGTGCGTGTGGCCGTAGAACTGTTCGAGCAGGCCTTGATAACGCGTGAACATGGCGTCGAGAGTGGCCTGGTCACCGGCAAAATGCGTGCGAACAAAGTCCTCGAAGGCTGCGGCATCGCCATCGGGAGGACGCCAATACTCCATCACCTGGTGCAAACCACGGGAGAGCCGGGCGCGCTGTGCTTCACCGTATTTGGCAATGAGTTCTTGTTGCAGCTTGGCCATGGATTCTTTCATCCATGGAAGTGCCGTCTGGTCTGTAGGGGCGGTTGACAGAGATGCCTCCCGTGAACATGCGGGTGCGACAAACAGAAAAGCCAGCGAAAGAGTAACCAGGCAGAAGCGCACGATGCCCTCCCGTAAAACCCGCTGATCATCGAGTTGTAATCTACGAGTTCTGCCTTGGTGGCGTCAAACGGAACAGGGGATTAAGGCGTCTCCCAATCGAGAGCGTAGATTTCCTGAATGCTGGCGTCGCGGACAAACAGCGGAGATCCGTCCGGGGCGAGGCCGGTCCAGTTTCCGAAGGTGCCTCCGGCCGCCTGAAACCCTTTCAGGCTGAGGATGCGCTCCAGTTTGCGATCGGAGACTTGCAGGCGGAAGTAGCCCTCCTGGTTGTCGAGAATCCCGTCAAAATACAAATAGCGCCCGTCTCGGGACCAAGTGGGATAGGCTACGAAAATGTTGGCGAGCTCAGCCCATTTGTGAGTGGTGAGATCAAAAAGCATGAGCTTGAGAGAGTCCAGCGGTATGGCCGCTATGTAGCGTCCGTTGGGGGACCAGCGGGGAGAAAAAAGGCCATCGGACCCTGGCAGCTTCGAGGCGTTTCGCGTTTTCAGATCGAGGACGTAGACCGCTGACCCCTGATTGTTCAGTGAATTCTCTCCGAAGGCCAGCGATTTTCCGTCAGGCGACCAACTGGGGTCGGCCAGGTTCGCTCCACTGCGATAGATGAGTTCGGGTGAGCCTCCGGCGGCGGGAACCACATAGATTTGCCAGGGTTCGCCAGGTGGATGACCAAAGAAGGCGATCTGCTTGTCATCCGGGGACCATCGAGGCAGGTAGGCCTGCATCGGCGGGGAAACAAGTTGAAGTTTCTGAGTTCCGTCTACCTTACTTCGCCACATCGTGCCATCGGTACCGTCATTGTAGGCGACCCACTCTCCATCATGAGAGAAGTCCAGTCCCATCGCCGAGATTCCCGAAAGATAAGGCGCGAACTGTCCTGATTTTGCATCGTAGCGCACCAATTGCCCCCGGGGCCGCCAGCCTTGGACGAAGAGTCTCTTGCCATCCCGGCTCGGAACGGGATCGCCGATATTCATCGGCCCAGTCGTCAACTGTATAGGCTCTTGGCGGGTTGAACGGAAAAGGCCACCGTGTTCGTTCATGGCCCAGACGTTTGCCGTCTCATCGCGTACCGCTTGGAAGACGAAATACCTTCCGTCCGGCGTCCAGTTGCCGCAGCATTCGTTGGGCGCGTTGCTCCAACCTGGAAGCAGGGGATGAAGATTGCCCCCGCCCGCTGAAGCTTGCCAGATGGAGCGGTTATTGGTCTTGGGATCGCTCACGGTGAAACGCAAAATCGACCCATCGGGCGACCAGCTGAGGTCGCTCGCCCTTCCGGCCGTTATCAACAGCCGGCGCGGTTCGCTGCCGTCGCTCTTCGCCAGGAGTATTTCGTTCCCCTTGCAGTAGGCAATGCTCTTTCGGTCCGGCGACCACGCTCCGCCGTGGCCCTCAAGGTTGCCCAATCGACGAGGCGTACCGCCAAGCACAGGGACAGTCCAAAGAGGGCCGTCGCCAGAAGTCCCTCGGGCAGTATTCATCAAAAGCAGAGAGCCGTCTGGTGAGATATCGAAAACGCTAGAAAAGCCAGTGTCCTCCAATGAGGTCGCTATGGGAAATGTCTCGCCACCAGTTACGGAGGTTTGGGCAAGGACCGATTGTCCCTCGACGAAATAGAGCCGCGAACCGTCAGTAACTACGCCTGATTTGGGCCGATTCGTGTTGGTGAGCTGGACGGTTCGCAGCACGCGCGGCGGTGCCACCGGTCGTGTGAGTAGGTATCCGAGAATCGCCGTGGTGGCGATGAGGGCGCCGCCCGCCACCACGGCCCAAGTGCGCCATCGACGATGTGGGTGGGTTCCGCGAACCTCTTCGACCGCTACCGGCAGAGCAGCGGTGGCCCCCGAGCGACCAGAATCCAAATCACGCCTCAAGCGTTTCAGGTCGCCGCGCAGCCCGGCGGCCGTTTGGTAACGGAGGTCGGCATCTTTCTCCAGCGCCTTGGAGAGAATATTTTCAAGGGCCAATGGCAATCGGGAATTCAACTTCGTTGCGGGAATTGCCGGAGAATGCAGGATGCCGCCATAAATGAGGGCAGCGGTCGCGCCGGGAAACGGAACCATGCCCGTGGCCATTTCGTACAGCACCACGCCAAGCGAAAACAAATCCGAGCGTGCGTCCAACTTCTCGCCGCGCGCCTGTTCCGGCGACATGTACGCGACCGTGCCCATGGACCTGCCCGGATTCGTCAGTTGCACTTCATAAGGCACATGCGACAGTGTACCCATGGATGTGTCGTCCAACGATTCGGCGGCATTTCGAACTTCAGACGTTAGCTTCGCCAGACCAAAATCCAGAATTTTGGCCTGCCCCCGTTCGACGAGAAAGATATTTGCAGGCTTGATGTCGCGGTGGACGATGCCCTTGGCGTGAGCAGCTTCGAGGCCTTCGGCAATTTGCGCACCGATGTCCAGGAGTTCGGATATTTCGATGGGCTTCCCGGAGATGCGATGCTTCAGCGTCTGGCCCTCGAGTAGTTCCATGGCGATAAAGGGACGGCCTTCGAATTCTCCGACATCGTAAATGGTGCAGATGTTCGGATGATTGAGCGAGGATGCGGCGCGCGCTTCGCGGCGGAATCGCTCGATCGCCAGAGGGTCCTGGGAAATATTGTCGGGAAGGAATTTCAGCGCGACACTCCGGCCAAGGCGTGTGTCGCTGGCCTTGTAAACCACGCCCATTCCTCCGCCCCCGAGTTTTTCCAGGACGCTGTAATGGGAGACGGTGCGACTAACAATCGAGAAAGTTTCTGCCATTGGACATTGAGTTTACCGCAGCGCCTCATTGCAGGCAATGCGCGACATCGCCGGTTGGTTTTTGCTCGAGTGATTTCGGGTCGGTGGGGGAATGCCGGGTTGTCGTATCTATTCCAAGGGCAAGCATTTTTGTGTTACTCTTTGGGAACTTACGCCCGGAAATAACGGAATGATTAGAGGTGTCCCGATGAGTCGAGCACTCGATAACCAGGAAGCGATCCTGTGCGGACGGTTTGTCAATACGGCTTACGCGATGTTCAAGCGCGATCCCACGCTGCTCCGGCCCGAGCCCGCGCCCGGCGATATTCCCGCGCCGTACGAGCTGGTGGCGTGGCTCAACATGTCGGATTTTATTTTCTGGTGGCGCGAAACACCCAAGTTCTACGGATTCATTGCCAGGCACCAGCAACAAAAGCACAACTTCGTGCTGGCGATTCGCGGCACGGAAGGCTGGGTGGAGTGGCTGGACGACGCCATGGCGCGTCTCGTGCTGTTCCGCCAGGTGCCGCACGCAGGACGAGTGGCGCACGGCTTTGACAAAATCTACAGCACGCTGAAAGTGGTGAAGCGGCACGCGGACGTGGGAGTTGTGCCCGCAGCGAAGCCGAGCGCCGCGCCCGCAGCCGCGCCTGAGGTTATGGCGGGCTCTTTCGCCGAACAGTTGGAGCAGCTTGCCGACACGCTGGAAGAGCCTACGGTGCAGGAGCAGATGCGTATCGCCAAGGAAAAACGTCCCCGGCGATCCTTTGTGGTGACCGGCCATAGCTTGGGGTCCGCGCTGGCCACGTTGTTTGTGATGGAGAACAAGGAAAAAAACAAGTTCGACATCTCCACGATCTGCACCTTCGCGTCGCCGCGCGTGGGGAACGCGGAGTTCGTTCGCCAGTTCAATCTGTTGCCGCTAGATTCGTGGCGCATCGTCAACTGCCAGGACGTTGTTCCCAAGCTTCCCTTACACATTCCCGTGCTTTTTGATTACGAACACGTTGCAACGCCCTACGCGTTTTCCTCGGAGGGAGCCGTCAAGTGGAACCCGGGCTGCTGGCACGCCATGAGCACCTACCTGCACTGGCTCGACCCAACCATTGGCGTCGACGCGGAATGCAAACGGTAAGAAATTGCTGTGTTTTTCTGCCGGGGCAGGCCATGTATGGGCGCTGTCAAGTGGGTTTTGCTGAAAAATTTTGTATGGAACGCGGGGGCAGGGGAGGACCTGCCCGTTTCCTGGACTTCTTACCAGTTTCCATGAGCAAATCCGAACCGTATATTGAAACCGGCCCAGTCCAAGGTGCAATCATGAACGAAATCAGCACTTGGGTGCAGGACAATTGGTATTCGTTGGGCAGTCTTCTGGCGCAGTTTGCGTTCCTGGCTGTGGGCGTGTGGTTTGCCCAAAAAATTCTGAGAACAATCCGGGCCTCGCAAGAGCAGATGGGAGCGCTGCTGAAGCTCTCACTGACGGACGGGCTCAAGCCAGGCGCGACGCCACAAACACATCGAGCCACGCCGTATGTGTCGGCCGATTGGCCGGCGGCAGAAGCGCCTGCGGAAGCGCCCGCGCTGACCTTGCCGGAAGCCGAACCGCGGCGGAGGCATCTAGTGGGTGCCTGGCACGGCATCGTGCAGTGGTTACAGACACCGATGCAAAGTCATGGATTTTCTCCCTGGCGCAGAGTCGTCCATTGGCTGCAAGCCCCTGCCGGAACCTGATGGAAACGCCGTTTGGCTGGCGGCCTGCGCTGGCGTTTTGAAGGCGCGGCGCTACGCCCTGGCGTCCCTGATGTCGTCGTGAGCTTTCTTTAGAGCGTTGCTTGCTTCCTTGGTGGAATCTACGTCCGGCTTGAGCAGGTCGAGGGCTCTGTTCAGCGGCATGGCTTTGCCGCCCGCCGGACCCGCGCAAGAGTCCGCCACGGATTTCGGCTTCACGCCGGTCACATTCCATTTCAAACACGTAAATTCCAATTGCAGACTGTGGGTCAGGCGAAGGACGGCGATGCAATTCGGCAGGTCCCGGAAGTCTGAGCACACCACCTGCAATTCTTTGTTTTCCCCAAGAAGTCCCTGGAGCCGCAACTGCTTCGTCAAGCGGTCTTCCAGGTGACCGTCCGAGGCGAGCTCGTCGTTGGCCGATTTATAACGCTTGACCAATTTCATGGGGTTGTATTTGCTTGGGCTGTACCAGGGGGTTGAGCTCCCACTGGACTTGTCTTTTGTGTCTTTCGAGTCTTGTGAGTCTTGCCCTGCGACGGAGGTTGCGCCGAGAAGGATTGCGAGTAGGGTCACCGCGAGATGGATGTTGTAGCGTTTCATTTCCGCCTTCCAAGGGGCGAGGGGGGATAATTTATTTCTACCGCAAATCAAGGGCGCTGTCGAGGCGGTGTGCTCACACGCTCAGGATAAAGATTCTCCGAGGTCCGACGGACGAGGAACCAGGCGCAAGTCATATAATAATTCGCTCCGTCATTCCAGAGCGCCGGAATCGCATCGCGCTCGGAAGCGGGTCGGCGGTAGAATCCGCAGGTCGGTTTGAGAGTTTTGCATAGCGGCGACTGAGAAAATTCGGCTGCGGCTCGCGGTGCCGGAAGACGTGCCCATTCTGCGGCAATTAATCGAGGCTTCCGCGCGCGGACTGCAGACCGAGGATTACACTTCGGCACAGATTGAGGGCGCGCTGCAAACCGTTTTTGGCGTGGACAGCCAACTGATTGCCGATGGCACGTACATCGTGGCGGAGGCGGTCTCCAAGGAAACCGACAGCAAGTCGGGCACAAGCGCTGGGTCGCAGTGGAAGATCGTCGGGTGCGGTGGCTGGAGCAAACGCAAGACGCTCTATGGCAGCGACCACTGGACGGCCAGGGAAGACGCGCTGCTGGATCCGCAGCGAGACGCAGCCAAGATTCGCGCGTTCTTCATTCATCCGGCCTGGGCCAGGCGCGGCGTCGGCACCCTGATCCTCGAAGCTTGTGAAGAGGCCGCACGCGCCGCAGGCTTTACGCGCTATGAGATGGGTGCGACGTTGACGGGGGCCAAACTATTCGGCGCAAAAGGCTACGTCGCGGTGAAGCCGATCTCCATCCCGCTGGTCAATGGCGAATCGCTCCCGGTGATTCAAATGGAGAAGTGGGTTTAAACAAGCTTTCACAGAACTCATTGCCCATCACTCTTTGGCAGGCTAATTCCCGGGAAGGTTCAACGTTTACTGGCCCTCCAGAACGGCTGTAAGATTTGCTTTCAGTCTGAGCGCGGCAGGCTTCATCCATTCAGCCTAAACGCAAGTTAGGCAGCATGGGACCATCATGTCCAAACCTGTACCCATGACAATTGTGAACGTCGGGTACCGCTCGACCAACTACTGGGTTGTCAGCGCTCGCGCGTCCCGGCTGCTCGTGGACCTCGGTTGGCCAGGCACAATGGGAACAATGCGCGCGAACCTCGAGCGCATGGGCGTGCCACTCAAGGAAATCCGGTACGGGCTCGCCACGCACTACCATATGGATCACGCTGGTCTTGCCCAGGAGTTCAAACAGGCAGGTGTTCCGCTTCTCGTACTTGAAGCGCAGACTGGGGCGATCCCCCTCATGAAGTCGTGGATCAAGCCTCGAGACCATTACGTGGACATCTCGTTGCACGACAATGTGGTGGTCTCATTCGCCGAGAGCCGCGCGGTGCTCCACCGAATCGGCATCGCAGGCGAAATCCTGCGCACGCCGGGACACTCCGACGACAGTGTGTCGCTCCTGCTGGACGACGGCTCTGTTTTCACCGGTGACCTCACGCATCCAGCGCTGGCCGGAGAGGGGGACGCGGGCGTCGCCGTGGCGAGCTGGCGACTGCTGCGGGAGCGCGGCGCCACTCGGGTGTATCCCGGGCACGGCCCAGTGAGGCAGATGGACACGGAGGTGAGTGACTGAGTCCAACTATGCTATGGTCTGGCGGGTATAATGCCCCGCTATGACACCGTTGGCGGGAATACTTCAGCGGGCTCACCGCATGTTCGCGCGGGTCTTTCCACGATGCAGCATGATTGCGCAGGCCATTGCGTTCAATCTTTTTCTTGCATTTTTCCCTACACTGCTGATTGTCGTGGCGCTGGCCAGTACGCGAATCGGTGGAAAGACGAGCTTGCTCGATCTGATCCGTGACCTGACGGAATTTCTGCCGCCGGGAAGCCAGGGAATTGTTTCCGAGTTTTTGGTGAAACGCGGACCGGAGGCCTGGAAAATCGTCCTATTGGGATGGACCGGAACACTGCTGGCGGGTTCGCAGGTCATGAAACTGGTGATGGAAGGAATTCACATCATCTACGGCGACAAAGAAAAGCCGGGATTTCTGCACCGGCAGCTTCGCGGCTTGTTGCTCTTGCTGATCACGATGGCACCCTTGCTGGGAGCGGCGATTCTGGGAATTCTGGGCAGGCCGCTGCGGCGCTGGATCGCGCATGAGATCGGCAAGCACTCCGCCTTGCAGGGTTGGTGGAATGTCTTTTTTCCCGCTGCGGCGATGGTCCTGGCGATGCTTGCGCTGACGATGATTTATCGCGTGGCGCGCCCGCGAGAAGACAGTTTGCGAAACGTGCTGCCGGGCGCAATGGTCGCGACGCTCCTTTGGTGGCTCGCCGACGTGTTGTTTGGATTTTACGTGCGGCGCGTCCCTTACAGCGTGGTATATGGCGGATTGGCGGCGGTCATCGGCTTGATTATTTGGATGCAGCTCTCCGCGGTGATTATTTTCCTGGGCGCCGCGTGGAACGCAGAGTTGGCGGAGAATCGTAAATGGGAGCGAAGCCATGCGTGAACAGCTAGTTCGCGTCGAATGTTATTCGGGCTATCGGGCGGACGAGCGCCCCCTTCGGCTGCATCTGCGGGAGCGTGTCTTGGAGGTCACGGAGGTCGAGGACCGCTGGTACTCGCCCGGCGAGACCTACTTCCGGGTGCTGACGAGCGACGGCGACCGTTACGTCTTGCGCCACACAGAAGCGCAGGATGTCTGGAGCCTCTTCGGATACCGCGCGAACGCTTGATTGACCCAAAAACTGCTACCGGGGTATAGTCGCTGCTACGTTCGGTTTCGGGGCGTACCCCAGGAGCTTTGCAGACTCTCCTCTAATGAATGGCGCCTAAGGATGCAAGTCCAAAAAAGGGCGTGGATGTTTCGCTCACTGCCATCCCAGATGTTCCAGTACAGCAGCGTAGCGGTTTTTCTCGTCGGAATTCTTTCCGCCTCCTTTCTGATTGGGGTACGAGCCCAGACGTCTTTTAGCTCCTCGCAAGCTCCTCAGTCAGAGACATCCCAGGAAGCGCAACAGCCGGGTTCGAGGGCTCAGAACGAGGAAATTGTCACGCACGACTCCCCTGCAACCTTTAGGGTGCGCGTCAGTTTTGTCTTCGTCCGGGTCGTGGCGCGTGACCCAAACGGCAAGGTCATCCCCAATCTAAAAAAGGAAAATTTTCAACTGGCGGACAATCGCAAACCGCAAATCATTTCCACTTTCTCCGTTGAGACACCGGGTTCACATGTTGCGGCGGTCAAAATGGATTCAGAGCCGGCCGCGACACCCACTGAGGGAACCCCGGCAAGAACGGTCGAACTGCCGCAAAGGTTCATTACGCTCTATTTCGACGACCTGCATCTTTCCACGCAGGACGCCATGATTTCGCGGCAGGCCGCAACAAAACTGTTAGGGGCCATGCAAGCGGACGACCGCTTCGCCATCTTCACCACATCCGGCCAGGTGCAGCAGGATTTTACCGCCGATCGCCGCAAGCTCGCGGAGGTGCTGCAAGCAATTCAACCTCGGAATCGCGCCTCGACCGATTGTCCGCCGATGACCGTCTACGAGGCCTATAAGATCGTGGACCTTGACGACCCCGTAGCACTACAGGTTGCGGTCCAGGATGTAATCGCTTGCACTGGGAGTGAAAGAGGGGCAGAGCAGCAGGCGCTGGCAGCCGCACGACGCGAACTCTCGGCCGGAGAATCGGAAATACAGCTTTCATTCCGCAACTTGGATGGTCTGATCGCGCGAATGAGGGCACTCCCCGGGCAACGGATCATCGTTATGATGTCGCCGGGGTTCTTTGTGACCCCATCGATGCATGAATCCGGCGACGTCATCGACCGCGCAACTAAGGCCAACATCGTCATCAACTCCATTGACGCGCGCGGGCTCTACGTTTCATCGGTTTTCGACGTGGCCAGCGCGGCCCCGTCGAATCCTGTTCGCACGCAATTCGTCACCACGGAAGAATCCATCCAAAATGACGTTTTGGCGGAACTGGCGGATGGCACGGGCGGAACCTTCTTTCACAACCGCAACGACATTGATCAAGGACTTCTCCATGCCGTGCAGCAGCCGGAAGTGTCTTATCTTCTGGGCTTTACCCCGCAAAACCTAAAATTGGACGGCAAGTATCATCATTTGAAAGTGACCCTGACAGGCAAGCAAAAATGGAATCTTCAGGCCCGCCATGGATATTTTGCGCCACGCGGCGAGCTGGATCCCGAAGCCGCTGCCAAAGAGGAGATTCGGCAGGCCATTTTCTCCCGAGAAGAAGTGCAGGACCTGCCCCTCGCATGCTGCCAGACACAATTCTTCAAGAGCGCGAAGGGCGTGCGCCTGACGGTGGTGGCGCACATCACCACCAAGGGGCTCAAATTTGTGCGCGCCGGCGATCGCAGTAAAGACAAACTAACCGTCGCGACGGCCATCTTCGATCAAAACGGGAACCTGTTAGCGGTATTGGAGAAGATCCTCGAGATGCAATTGAAGGACGCGACCCTGGAGCAGTTGAACCGCTCGGGTCTTAGTGTCAAGTTCACCTTTGATGTGCAGCCTGGAACTTTCCTGTTGCGCACCGTCGTGCGCGACTCGGAGGGTGCGCAGATGGCCGCCATGAATCGCGGCGTTGTCATTCCCTATTGAAACGGCGTGGTCAAATTGCGGTAGTGGGTCAGTCTGGAAAGCAAAGCTGCATGTGTGAAGGATTTGTTCCCCTGCTGACGTCAAGCGGAGCAATCCCGGTCAATTCCCACAAGCCGACTTCCCGGTACTAATCTCCTCGATGAGTGGATTGGCGATTTACCACTCATCGCGGAGGTCGTGGCAAGCCAATTGGCAAAGATCACTTGCCCAACGGGCCGGCAATACATCGAGAACAGGTTCCAACGGCAATCCACATCCCCCGGCCCCTGATGCCAGGGCCTCCGCCGTGACGGCTCGCGCTCCTGCGCAGGTTGCGGTGGCACTCTAATCGTCGGGTTAATGAGTAATTGCTCAAGGAAGCCTATTTGTTAAACCATGCACCCAGCTGCGATACGCGGCGCATGGGGAAGCATAAATTAGCGCAGCGGTCAGGGTTCAGAGATCAGGAAACAGAAATCTGGAACTCCAAAATCCACACTTGACATCGGCGGATAATTCACTACCATATGGTTGTGGATAAGCTAGATACAACATTTGCGGCTCTGTCTGATCCAACCCGCCGGGCGATGGTCGAACGACTCTCCCATGGGCCTGCCTCTGTGCATGGATTGACGGAACCGTTTGCACTCTCGCAGCAGATGATTTCAAAACATATTGCCTACCTGGTGCGGGCGCGGATTGTGATCAAGACGAAGCGTGGAAGAGAGAGCGTGTGCACGCTTAGGCCAGAGGCGATAAAGACAGTCAGCGACTGGGCGACTAACTATCGCCGATTCTGGGAAGAGAGTTTCGACAAGTTGGATGTGGTTGTGAATCAAATGAAAAAAGAGGAGGTCAGAAATGACAAAAAACACGGTTAACGAGAAAGAGCGGATGGTGATCACTAGAGTTTTTGACGCTCCACGCGCATTGGTTTGGAAGGCGTGGACAGACCCGCAATATGTGATGCAGTGGTGGGGGCCGAAGGGTTTTACAGCGCCGTTTTGCAAGATTGATTTTCGCGTGGGAGGAAAATTTCTCTGCTGCATGAAATCGCCGGATGGGCAGGAAGGCTGGAATGGCGGGGAATACCACGAGATTGTTCCGCACGAGAAGATCGTTTACTCGCTGTACTTTGCCGACTCGAAGGGAAACAAGGTTGAGCCTGCGCAGTATGGAATCGAACATGAGGCCATAGACGATGCGCGCGACGTGGTTATTTTTGAGGATTTTGGGAACGGCCAGACGAAACTCACCATGATTGGCAATGAAACCATGGAAGACGCAAAGAACAGCGGGCAACTCGAGGGCTGGAATCAGATCCTCGAAAAAGTTGCCGCAGTTATTGCGGGGCTAGCGAAGGCGAAATAAGAAGTTGGAGTTTTGACGATCGTCCCACACGAGATACAGCTACGGCCGGCGGCGGAGGCTTAGTTAGAACAGGCTTCTCGTCGCTTGGCCGAATAGTCGCATTTCCGGCTAAGTAACCCTTGGCTCAACTGTTGCCTTCAGGCCAATGCGCTCAGCGACCAATGTTTACCGAACTCAACATTAGTCCTGTGAAACGCGCTTGTGGTCATCGACGGGCCGACTCCAAGATCGTCAGCCATTCGGAGTGATCCTGTACTGGCCCGTTCAGACTGAACCACTACTCGCGTGCGAACGCTTGATTGACAGGAAAATTACCAGCGGCGTATAGTGACTGCTACGTTCGGTTTCGGGGCGTTCCCCAGGAGCCCGGCAGGCTTTTGTCTGATGGCACTTGAGGATGCGGGTTTCCCAAAGACGTGGATGTTTCGCTTACTGCCATCCCGGGTGTTCCAGTACGGCATCGTAGTAGTTCTTCTTTGCTCCGGAACAATTTTAGTTAAACCGCTCCCGGCACAAAGTCCGCCTCCTCCGCAAGACCAACCGGCAAAGGCCGATTCCAGTGCCAAACCTCCCCAAGGCGCCGCGCCAAGCGACAGTCAGGAAGTGTCCAGCCGCGACACACCGGCCACCTTCAAAGTTCGAGTCAACACGGTGCTGGTGCGTGTGGTCGTGCGCGACGGGCGCGGCAACATCGTTCCCGACCTGAAGAAGGAAAGTTTCCAGCTCTACGACGGGCGGAAACTCCAAACGATCACCTCCTTCGCGGTGGAAACGCCCCAAACGCATACGGCTTCGGTGACCGCCTCCGCGGGTGCCGAAGCTTACTCGTCGAGCGCAGATGCCATCGCGGGAAAGGCCGCGGTGCTGCCGCAGCGTTTTGTCTCCATGGTTTTTGACGACGTGCACCTGTCCACGGAGGACGCGGTGTTCGTGCGGGATTCGGCGACCCGGTTTTTCGGCGCGCTGGCCCCTAGCGATCGCGTGGCGATCAATACTACTTCCGGACAGCTCACGCAGGATTTTACCGACGATCATGCACTGCTGCAAAAAGCTCTGCTGGGGATTGTGCCGCATCCGCTGACGATCCATACCTCCTCGGATTGCCCGGATATGAGCTATTACGAGGCGGACGTAATTGAAAACAAAAATGATGCGCAAGCTTTCGCCGTGGCGACGGACGAGACGCTGCAGTGCGCTTTCAACGGAGACAGCAGGTACCAGGCTGCGGCACAAGCCATGGCGCAAGCAGCGGCCGCGAAAGCACTCGCCGAAGGAGACAGCGAGACGGAATATAGTTACCGGCATCTCGAGGATATCGTCAGGCGCATGACCAGCTTGCCGGGGCAGCGCATCCTGGTTCTGGTTTCGCCGGGGTTTATTCTGAGCACCCTGCAGTCCGAGGTCTCGGGCATGGTCGATCGCG
>Ga0209377_1001802_pt1 | contig 14174 bp, 9 predicted proteins | sample GraSoiAngelo_141_FD_185898 | JGI IMG/M metagenome (GOLD analysis project Ga0209377, IMG submission 185898) | Grasslands soil microbial communities from the Angelo Coastal Reserve, California, USA - 14_0929_12_40cm (SPAdes) (version 2) | ecosystem: Environmental > Terrestrial > Soil > Grasslands ...
CTGACCGGAATGTTATAGGCCGAACTCTCCGGTGCCAGCTGGTACAGGAACCACATACGCTCTTGCGCGAACGAGAGAGGCAATGAGCCTTCACGCGAAACAGGGGTGATGGGCGGGACCGCCAGACTTGGCTCACGACGCTGTTGCTCAGCCAACCACTCGGCGAGGCCTGCGATCGTCGGAGTTTCAAATACCGTTCGGAGGGGAGGTTCAACGTGAAAGAGCGACCGCAGGCGCGAGAACATCTGGGTCGCCAATAAAGAGTGCCCGCCCAGCTCAAAGAAATTGTCATGGACGCCAACATCTTTGATATCCAAGATCTCGCCCCAGACATGGGCGAGGAGTTGCTCTGTAGGATTGCGGGGAGCAACGTACTCAGTCTTGAGGTGGAGAAGCCCGGCTCGACTGTTGACCGGCGCCTGTAAGGCCTTTCGATCAATTTTGCCATTCGGTGTGAGCGGCAGGGCAGGCAATTCCACAAACGCAGAGGGAATCATCGAGTCCGGAAGTTGTTCCTTGAGGAAAGCCCGCAGATGATTGACGTTCAGCGCGCTGCCCGGCGCGGTGACGAGGAAAGCCACGAGCCGCTTATCCCCGGGCAAATCCTCTCGGACCTCGACGGCAACTCCGCGAATCGCGGGATGGGTCTCGAGGACAAATTCAATCTCTTGAGGCTCGATCCGGTGCCCCCTGATTTTGACCTGTCGATCGGCGCGCCCCAAATACTCAAGCTCACCGTTCGGCAACCACCGGGCCAGATCACCAGTCTTGTAGAGACGGTCACCCGGCTCCAGGCCAAATGGGTTACGAATGAACCGCTCAGCAGTCAGATCAGCACGCTTCACGTAACCACGCGCAAGACCAATGCCACCGACATAGAGCTCTCCAGGAGTTTCAATCGGCACGGGCTGCAAGTTCCGATCGAGCACGTACACCTGGACGTTTTGAATCGCGCGACCGATAGGCACCTCTCGGAGAGGTCCGCTACTCAGTTCGGTGGACGTCAGGTCGCAGATGGTCGCCGCGATCGTGACTTCGGTAGGGCCGTAGGTATTCAGCAGCCGCACGCGAGAACCGACATATCGTTGCCAGTCCATCAATGGTTGCCGCAGCGCACGTTCCCCTCCAATCACCACCGTGCGGATTTCCGGGGGGAACTCCAAGGACTCACCGCGGAGCCCCGCTATGAGCTCATGCCAGTAGGCGGTTGGAAGGTCCAGCAAGCTTACGTGCCACTCCCGGCACTTCTGGAGAAACCCCGATATTGAATCCAACATGGATCCTGTTCGAAGGACCAGTGTGGCGCCTGTCAAGAGACAGGTGAAAATCTCCTCCGCGGCCGTATCGACGCTGACAGATGCCAGCTGGAGTATCCGATCACCCGGTCCGAGACGCGACTGGGTACCGAATGCCGCCACGTAGTTCACGACCGACCGGTGCTCCACCATCACCCCTTTGGGCTTACCGGTCGACCCTGAGGTGTAGATGACGTAGGCCAGGTCTCCACCCGTCGTTCCATTCACCGGGGGCTCACCGGATTCTCGAGCAATGATGCTCCATTCCGTATCCAGGCAGACGGCGCGGAGCTGATGATCCGGAAGCCGACCCAGGAGATGCTGCTGGGTTACCAGGATCGATACTCGAGCCTCCTCCAGCATCGACGCCATGCGCTTCGTGGGATACTCGGGATCGAGCGGCAAGTACGCGCCACCCGCTTTGAGGATGCCCAAGAGGCCCACAATGAGCTCGAGCGATCGCTCGACGCACACTCCTACTAAGACATCCGGGCCTACCCCAAGATTGCTGAGGTAATGACCGAGCTGGTTGGCGCGCGCGTGGAGTTCCCGATAAGTGAGTCGCTGATCCTCGAACATAACGGCCAGGGCATCGGGGGTGCGCACGACCTGCTCGTCGAACAACCGATGGAGGCACCGGGCTTCGGTGTGGCTGATGCGAGTGTCATTCCACGCCACCAAGACCTGACGCCGTTCTTCGGGCGTCATGAGCGGGAGATCGCCAACCAACTGGTTGGGCTGGTCTACGATGCCTTCGAGAAGCATTTGGAAGTGTTCCTGCATTCGCGCGATAGTCGTGGCGTCAAACAGATCGGCGTTGTATTCGAAACAGCCTGTCAATGGACCATTCGTGTCAGAGATCTCGATCGTCAGGTCGAATTGTCCTGGGGATTGCGGTACCAGATACGGTTCAAACTGGACCGGTTCGCTCGTTCGCGGGGTGCCGTTCTTGTCTGAACGGTCACCGCCGTCGAGTTGGGTCATCAATTTGAACTTTTGCAATACGAACAGAACTTGAACTAGAGGCGCACGACTCGGATCCCTGATCGGCTGGAGCTGTTCCACGAGAAGCGAAAAGGGATAATCTTGATGGGCGATCGCCTCCAGAACGGTCCGCCTGGCTTGTGACAAGAGAGCTTTGAATGTTGCGGCACCGGACACTTGGTCGCGTAAGACTACGACATTGACAAAATCCCCAACCGTTTCGCTAAACACTCCTCGGCTCCGGCCGAGCATGGGCGACCCGATCAAAATATCTTCCTGGCGTGTATAGCGGTACAACAGGACTTGCAAGGCTGCCAGGAGTGTCACGTACAGAGTTGTCCCTTCGGCCTCGGCAAGTGCCTTCAGTCGCCGCGTCAGGTTCTTACTGAGCACGAACTCGCGCCATGCAGTGTTGTCGCGCTGTACAGTCGGCCGTGGCCGACTATGGGCCAAATCCAGCACTGGCAACTCGCCGGACAACGTCTCTCGCCAGTAGCTCCATAGTCTTTGTCCTTGCGGCCCTGCCAACAGATCGTTCTGCCAACGCACGAAGTCCGTATATTGCGCGGTGGGTTCAGGAAGAGGACGCGTCTCTCCCGTCCGCTCTCCTTCATACAGACGTTTGAGATGCTCGATAAGAACCTTCATCGACCAGCCGTCCACCGCAATATGATGTGCTGCGAGAAGGAGGTATGCCTCGGTCGGCGAACACGGGAACAGTTGCGCACGCCAGAGCGGTCCACGTTCGAGGTCGAACGGCAGCTCCGCGGCCCTCTCCGTGTGTGTCTTCACTTCATCCCAGTTCCACCCCGAAGCATCGGTCTCCACGAATTGCATTGGGAGAGTTGGATGGATCTGCTGAAATGGAACGCCCTGTCGGGTTACATACGTCGTTCGCAGACAGGGATGCCGTGCCGCCAACTTCTCCAGTGCCCGCTGCAGGGCCCTTGGATCGAGCGGACCCCGGATCCAGAGCAGGAGAGTCGCATTGGCAGCCTTACTGTGGGGGCTCAATTGATGGAGGAACCAGAGAGCCGATTGATTTCGAGACAACGGATATTCAACGGGTCCGCTCGTGTCCTGGAGGGTCTCTCGTCGTAAGGGGAATGAGGCTGACGAACCGGAAAGCTGATCAAGTACCCGTTCTGTAAGCTGGCTGATCGACGCTCCGTCAAGCAGGGCTGGCAGCGACAGCGAAACGCCGAACCGCGTTTCCACCGCGTGCGCCAGTTCCGTTGCGATCAACGAGTCGAGCCCTGCCGTGGTGAGCGGTTGTTCCCTACTCAATCGGTTCGATGGAACGCTCAGCAACCTGCCAACGAGTGCTTCCAGGCAGGTGAGCAGGGTTGCCCGCTGTTGATCGACAGTTAACGCGAGCAGATCATCGCGGGTCAGATCGTGATCAGGTGTCGGTTCGTCGTTGCCAAGAGTGCTTATTGCGACAATTCCGAGCTGGGTCGACAGGAATGCGTCCCGACATGCACGACGTTGGATCTTTCCACTGGACGTCTTCGGGATGCTTCCTGCTCGAACGAGGGCGACCGTATAGACCTGGATCTCGTGATGTTCTGCGACTGCCTCCCGAATTGCGCCGACGACATCTTCGATGGCAGTGACGTGTTCTCGCCGTTCAATTTCCTGCACGACAACGAGGCGCTCTTCGCCACCTTTCTCGATCGCAAAGGCAGCCCCGGACCCCTGTCGCAACGCCGGATGGCTTTGCGCCACCGATCGCTCGATATCCTGAGGATAGTGGTTACGTCCCCGGATAATGATAAGTTCCTTCAGCCGACCCGTGACGAAAAGCTCGCCGTCTTTGACGAACCCCAAGTCACCCGTGCGGAGGTAAGGCCCTTCACCCGTCAGAGCTAGGTGCGCGCCGAATGTCTGGTTCGTCTCTTCTGGTTGGTGCCAATAGCCCTTCGCGATACTCGGGTCGGCAAGCCAAATTTCCCCCACGACGTCAGGTTCACACCGCTTGAACACTTCTGGGTCAACGATGACTACCTCGGCCTCTCCAACTGGGCGGCCGCAGCTGACGACCGGACGCGCATCCTTTTGGTCCTCGCTAACCTCGCTCACAAGCCCTTTCTCGAGAGCGCGCGCATCCAGATTACGGAAGCTTGGTGCGTCATGTAGACGCTTCACCGAAATGAGCAAGGTGAACTCGGCCATCCCATAGGCGGGATGAAACGCCTCTCGACGGAAACCTGAGGCGCGAAAGGCTTCGATGAACCGGTCCATGGTGTCTTTTGAGACCGGCTCTGCTCCACAGCTTGCGACTCGCCAGGAAGTCAGGTTGAGATTCATTCTCTCAGCCGGAGTCGTCAGACGAACGCAGTGGCCATAGGCGAAGTTGGGTCCACCGCTATGCGTGATCCCATACCGCTCAATTGCTGCGAGCCATCGAATCGGCCGCTTGAGAAATGCCAGGGCCGGCATGAGATAAGTTGGGATCCCCGCAAAGAGAGGGTGCAGGATTCCTTTGACCAGCCCGTAGTCGTGGAAGTGCGGCATCCAGGAAAGGGTCACTGCCTGCGCGTCGTAGCCAGCAAATTTCGTGATGTACCCACAGTGATGGAGAAGATTGCCATGGGTCACCATCACCCCTTTGGGTGTTGAGGTGGAACCGGAGGTGTACTGCAAATAGGCCACACGATCCGGCGCCAAATCTGGCGGCCTCCACTGCCGTGCCCAGTCGTCACTGACGTCGTCAGATACGATCCAGTGGGTCGGGTCTTCGCCTGAAAGCGACAGGCGAGCTCGTTCGGCGGAATTCACGATCTCGGGCGTCGTCAGAACACCGGTAATCTGGGCGTCTTTCGCGATGCCCTGGAGACGTGGCAGGCTCTGCGTCATTCGCAAGGGGTCGAGGGGCGGAGCGGGAACAGCTAGAACGCCGGCATACAGACATCCCAGAAAGGCGCGTACGAAATGAAGGCCTGGCGGATACAGAAGCAGGACTCGGTCTCCGAATCTTGCACGACTTTGAAGAAATCCTGCTATCGCACGAGCATGCCGATCCAGCGCCGCATAAGTCAGAGACGCATCGGGCGTGACGCCGTCCTTAAGGAAGTGATAGGCCGAGCGATCGGGTTGATGGACTGCACGCCAACAGGAGAGATCGACGAGGCTCGCCATTTGATTGAGCTCGTCGGGAGAACGTAGATTCACGCCACTCCTCTTTTGTGAACTCCGAGCAGTCCGATACGCTGCTCCGTCAGTCCGGTGGCGGCTTGAGGAGTGCTAGGTGGCCAATGCCCAGCTAGTCAGCTTGCGCCCCGTCTTTATCGCGAGTCGCCCCCAGGGTCCGATTTTGTGCACGACGGTACTGACATTCCGCACAGTAGCATATTGCGTGCCTGGCGTCGCCGGTCGTGGCGACAAGAGGTTACGACTCAGATAGCGGGCAAACTGGATACATCCTGACGAATTCTGGCAACTCTGTTGGCACAAGCCTCGGGGCTCCGAATTTCCGGGGATAGTTGACCTCGCTGGCGAACGCCGGGAACCCGTGGGCATAGTTCGTGGTGCCGTCCAGCGGGTCGATGATCCAGCGCCGTCTGGACCGTCCCGCACTGGCGCCGCGCTCCTCGGCGAGAACGGCGTCGTCGGGAAACGCCGCCGCCAGGCGCCCGACGATCAGCTGCTCGACGTGCGCGTCCATCTCGGTCACGAGGTTCGTGGGGCTGCCCTTGTAGGCGATGCGGCGCGATTCGGAGAGCTCGCTCTTCAGGAGCTGCCCGGCGGCCCGCGCGCGATGGCCACGCGTCGTTCGAACGATGCCATGCTGCCGCGCAATGTATCATACGTGTCGAGTACATCGTGGTGATGGGCGATCTCGACTCGCTCGCTTCACTATTGCGGAATCGTGATTGACGGCCGTATCGCCCTCCCACGGGACGTCCGGCTTCCGCAGGTGGCGCGCCGGCTCTGACCGTCACGACTCAATTGAGGAGGCCACCCGATGCGTGTGACTATTGTTGGCTCGGGCTATGTGGGGCTGGTGACGGGGGCCTGTCTGGCCGAAACAGGCAACGTCGTCATGTGTGTCGACAAAGACCTCGACAAGATCCGCCTGCTCGAGTCGGGCAAGATCCCCTTCCATGAGCCCGGTCTGGCGCCGCTCGTGGAGAAGAATCTCGGCGATGGCCGTCTCATCTTCACCAACGATCTGTCGGCGGCGGTCCGGCACGCCCCCGTCATCTTTCTGGCGGTCGGCACACCATCCCGTCCCAACGGCGAGGCCGACCTGTCCGCCGTGGAGGATGCAGCGCGCTCCATCGGCGCCAGCATGGACGGCTCGAAGGTGATCGTCACGAAATCGACGGTCCCGGTGGGCACAGCCAGCCGGGTCAAGACGTTGATCGGGGACAGGACCTCCCATCGCTTCGCCGTGATCGCGAACCCCGAATTCCTCAAGGAAGGTGCCGCTGTTCACGACTTCATGAGCCCGGACCGCGTGATCCTCGGGGGTGACGACCCCGAGGCCATCTCCCTGCTGCGGACACTGTACGCCCCGTTCATGAGGCGTGAGGATCGCATCCTGATCATGGACGCGGCCAGCGCGGAGCTCACGAAGTATGCGTCGAACGCCATGCTCGCAACGCGCATTTCGTTCATGAACGAGATCGCCGCCCTCTGCGAGAGGGTCGGCGCGAACGCGGAGCACGTGCGCCACGGCGTCGGGGCGGATTCGCGGATCGGCAGCTCGTTCCTGTTTCCCGGCACCGGTTTTGGTGGATCCTGCTTCCCAAAGGACCTTGCCGCGCTTCTCCATCTCGGCGAACGCTGCGAGGTCGATCTCCGCACGATTCGCGCGGCCTTCGAGGTCAATCGGACCCAGAAGCGGGTCCTCATCCGCCGAGTGCAGAGTGAATTCGGTGAATATCTCGACGGGAGAGTCTTTGCGGTGTGGGGTCTCGCGTTCAAGCCCGGAACCGATGATATGCGTGAGTCCCCCGTGCTCGATATCGTTGAGGGGCTCCTCGCTCGTGGCGCCGAGGTTCGGGCCACCGACCCGGTGGCGCTCGAACGCGCACGGGAGCTGTTCGGAAACCGGGTCGTGCTCAATCGCGATTCCTACCGAATTCTCGAGGGCGCCGACGGCCTGCTTCTCGTGACTGAATGGAACGAATATCGCTTTCCAGACTTCGAAAGGATCCGTGGCCTCCTTCGAAAGCCCGCGCTCTTCGACGGCCGCAACATCTGGAACCGCCGGCTCGTGGAGGCGCTGGGCTTTACGTACTACGGCATCGGCGTCTAGCCGATGGCTTCGCTCTGACCCGCCCCCCGGCGGCGTCGATCCCCACGCGTCGTTCGAGCGATGCTCTGCCGCGCCATGTATCATACGTGTCGTGCATATCGTGGTGATGGGGTCGGGCGGTGTCGGTGGCTACTTCGGCGCGAAGCTCCAGCGTGCCGGGGAGCGGGTGACGATGGTCGCGCGCGGGCCGCATCTGGAGGCGCTCAAACGGTCGGGCCTCGCCATCCGGTCGGCCGTCGAGGGCGATAGGGTGGTGCGCCCCGCGGCCGTCGAGCGCCTCGAGGGCGTCGATCGGGCGGACGCCGTGCTCTTTTGCGTGAAATCGTTCGACACGGACGATGCGGCGGCGCGGCTCTGGTCGATCCTCGGTCCAGAGACGCCCGTACTCTCACTCCAGAACGGCGTGGACAACGAGGACAAGATCGACGCGAAGCTCGGCGCCGGGCGCGCGATGGGTGGTGTCGCGCAGGTGTTCGCGACGATCGAGTCGCCCGGCGTGATCAGGCATCAGGCCGCCGGCCGCATCATCTTCGGTGAGATGGACGGCAAGGTGAGCGAGCGGGCCGAGCGGCTGCGCGACGCGTTCGCGCGCGCCGAGGTCCCGGTCGAGCTGTCCAAGGGCATTCGCCGGGCGCTGTGGGAAAAATACCTCCTGATCTGCGCGGTCGGCGGGACGACCGCGGTTACGCGCGAAACGCTCGGGGTGGTCCGCGACACCCCGGCGACCTGGAGACTGTTCCGGGCGATCGTCGAGGAAGTCGCGGCGGTCGGGCGCGCCGCCGGCGTCGACCTCGCAGACGACGCCGTCGAGCAGATCGTGAAGTTCGCCGAGACCATCCCGCCCGGCAACCGGGCCTCGCTGGCCCAGGACCTCCTGCAGGGCCGGCGGCTCGAGCTCGAGGCGTTGCACGGTCACGCCACGCGCCTCGGCGAGCGCCTCGGTGTGCCGACACCCGCGATCTTCGCCGTCTATGCGGCCCTCTCGCCGCACGCGGCGGGGAGGCGCGGCTGACCTCTCCCGCTCGGGCGGTCTGGCGCTACGTCTGGCGCTACCGAGCGCGCTACGGATTCGGCATCGCGTGCCTGGGAGCGGGAACGTACGCGTCGCTCACGATCCCGTGGACGGTCAAGCGCGCGATCGACGCGCTCCAGGCCGATGCGGCCTCGGCGCCGGTAGGATACTTCGTCGCGCTGATCGCGTCGTCCGCCATCCTCAACGGCCTGGCGCGGCTCGGATCGCGCTTCGCGATCACCGGGGGCTGTCAGCGCATCGAGTCGGAAATCCGCGGCGACCTCTTCGCGGCGCTGCAGACGTTCCCGCCGCGCTTCTACGCCAGGCATTCGACGGGCGACCTGATGGCGCGCTCAACGAGCGACATCACGGCGGTGCGTTCGCTCCTCGGCTTCGGCACGATCAGCCTGGTCTCGACGACCTTCGCCTTCGTCGGGGTGCTGGCCGCCATGCTCGCCGTCGATCCGTGGCTGACCCTGTGGTCGCTGGCGCCCTCTCCGATCCTGGTCGTCCTGGCCCGGCGCTTCAACGTGAGGGTCAACGAGCGGACGGAGGCGGCCCAGAACCAGCTCAGCGTCCTCTCGGAGCGAGTCCAGGAGTACGTGGCCGGCATGTCCGTGGTGCGGGCGTACACCCTCGAGCCGCGGGCCCGCGCCGACTTCGGGCGCGCCAACGGCGAATATCTCAGACTGAGTCTCGCGCTCGCGCGGACCGAAGCTGGATTCTCGCCCCTCATGGGATTGATCGCCGGGATCGGGACGCTGATCGTCCTCTGGGCGGGAGGCCGCGCCGTCGTCGACGGTCGGCTCACTCTCGGCGCGCTCGTGGCGTTCAACGGCTATCTGGCCTATCTCACGTGGCCCACCTTGGCGCTCGGCTGGACGCTCTCGACCATGCGCCGCGGCCTGACCTCGATGACTCGCATCCTCGAGATCGTCGAAGAATCCAGCACAACGAACAGAACGGGCGTGTCGGAGCCGTATCGCGTCGTTCTCAGCCCACCCTCGGTCAAATCCGGCCTCACGGACCCCGCTACAACAACCCCCGCTCCAACAATCCCCGCTACAACAACCCCCGCTCCAACAACCCCCGCTCCAACAACCTCCGCTCCAACAATCCGGTTCTCGCATCTCACGTTCGCGTACGGCGACCGTCAGCCGGCGCTCCGCGACGTGAGCTTCGAAGTAGCGCCCGGCCAGACGGTGGCGGTGGTCGGCGCGACTGGAAGCGGCAAGTCGACACTCGGGCTCCTGCTGGCGCGACTCTGGGAGCCACCGCCCGGCACGGTATTCCTCGGAGGACGAGACGTGACGGAGCTTTCGCTCGACACCCTCCGGGCCGAGATCGCCTACGTGCCACAGGAGGGCTTCCTCTTCTCGCGGTCCATCGCCGACAACATCGCCCTCGGCCGCGAAGGAATGGGACAGGACGAGCTCCAGACGGCCGCGACGGTCGCCGGAGTCGCCGACGAAGTCGAGCAGTTCGCCGCGGGATTCGACGCGGTCGTCGGCGAGCGCGGCCTGACGCTGTCGGGCGGCCAGCGCCAGCGGGTAACCCTGGCCCGCGCGCTGGCTGGCGCGCCGGCTGGCGCGCCGCCGGTCCTCGTGCTCGACGACGCCTTCGCCTCCGTCGACGCGGCCAAGGAAGAGGAGATCCTCGCGAATCTCCGTCGGGCGCTGGCCGGGCGAACGGTGTTGCTGATGACGCACCGGTTGCGCGCCGCCTGCACGGCCGGTCGCATCGTCGTCCTCGAGGCCGGACGCATGATCGAGAGCGGCCGACACGAGGAGCTTCTGCGCCGGGGCGGCGTCTATGCTCGCCTCTGGCGCATCCAGCAGCTGGAGGAGGAGATCGCGCGTGCCTGAGTCGATCTACGATCCCGAAGCCGAGGAGCAGCTCGGCCGCGCGTTCGACCGCCGCCTGGCCGCTCGGCTCCTGGACGCCGCCCGCCCGCATCGAGGGCTCATCGCCGGCTCATTGGCCCTCTTTCCCCTGGTCGCCGTCGTCGAGCTCGCCCAGCCGTGGCTCCTGAAGGTCGCCATCGACGAGCACATCTTGCGATCGGACTGGGTCGGTCTGACACGGGTCGGTGGGCTCTACATCGCAGTGCTCGCGGTCCTCTACCCGCTCAGAACGCTGGAAGGTTACCTGATGCAGCTCACCGGCCAGCGCGTGATCCACGATCTGCGCGAGACGATCTTCGATCACCTCCTGCGGCTGGAGGCGCGGTTCTTCGACAAGAACCCGGTGGGCCGCTTGATGACGCGCGTGCTCCACGACGTGGAGGCAGTCAGCGAGGCGTTCACGAGCGGCCTCTTCGCCATCGTGGCGGACATCGTCACGCTCACAGGCGTCGTGGCGGTGATGCTCTGGATCGACTGGCGCCTGGCGCTCGTGACGTTCTCGATGATGCCGATCTTACTGATCGTGGGCGTCTACTTCCGCCTGAACGCGCGTGACGCCTACCGTGAGGTCCGCCGGCGCCTGGCGCGTCTCAACGGATTTCTGCAGGAGTCGCTCCAGGGCATGACCGTCGTGCAGCTCTTCGTGCGCGAGCGCCACGAGCGCGAACGATTCCGCCGGCTCAACACCGAGTATCGCCGGGCGCTCTTTCGTTCGACCCGGTGGGAGGCCTCGCTCTACGCGGGGGTCGAGGCGCTGGGGTCGGTCGCGCTCGCGCTCCTGATCTGGTACGGCAGCCGCAGCATCGTGGCCGAGTCGCTGACGTTCGGGGCGCTGGTCGCGTTCATCCAGTACACCAACCGCTTCTTCCTGCCCATCCGCGACCTCGGCGCGAAGTACACCGTGATGCAGTGGGCGATGGCGTCCTCGGAGCGGATCTTCGGCCTCCTCGACCGCACCCCGGCAATCGTCTCTCCTGCGGTGCCCCGCGCTCGCCCCGCGCGCTCGGGTGCGCCCGCCGTCGAGCTGGACTCGGTCTGGTTCGCCTACGACGGGGACGAGTGGGTGCTGCGCGACTGCTCGTTCAGCGTGGCGCCGGGCGAGCGTGTGGCGATCGTCGGCGCGACCGGCGAGGGCAAGACGACCTGCGCCCGCCTGCTGAATCGGTCGTACGACGTCCGGCAGGGGCGGGTCCTGGTGGACGGCATCGATGTCCGCGAGTGGGATCTGGCGAGCCTGCGCCGCCACGTCGGCATCATCTTCCAGGACAGCGTGCTCTTCGCGGGCAGCATCGAGGACAATCTGCGGCTCGGTGCGGACGGCGCGGTGTCGCCGGCGCAGCTCACGCGGGCGATCGAGACCTCGCGCGCCGGCTTCGTCACCGAGCTGCCGCGCGGGCTCGGCGAGATGCTGGGCGAGCGCGGGGCGAACGTCTCGCACGGCCAGCGCCAGCTGCTGGCCATCGCCCGCGCCCTCGTGTACAATCCGGGCGTTCTCGTCCTGGACGAAGCGACGTCGAGTGTCGATCCCGAATCCGAAGCGCTCATCCGGCAGGCGATGACTGGACTTCTCGCGGGGCGAACCAGTATCACGATCGCGCATCGACTCTCGACGGTCCACGCCGCCGATCGCATCCTGGTCCTGCACCGGGGACGTGTTCACGAGGATGGCACCCACACCGAGCTCCTGCGGCGCGGCGGCCTCTACGCGAGGCTCTACGAGCTGCAGACCGGCGCGGCGTCGGCGTGAACTTCGACGCGGCCGTGCTCGCGCTCGTCGCGCGAATCCCGCGCGGGCGCGTGGCCACCTACGGCCAGCTCGCGGCGCTCGTCGGGAAACCTCGCTCGGCACGCGCGGTGGGGCGGGTGATGAGCCGGGCCGACGGCGTGCCCTGGCATCGCGTCGTCAACTCGCAAGGCGGCATCAGCCGTCGCTCGCGGATGACGGGGATGGTGACGCAGCGGATCCGCCTGGAACAGGAGGGCGTCCTGTTCCGACGCGGCCGGGTCGTGCTGAGCCGGTTTCGATGGAACGGGGGCGCCGTTGGGCGCCGCGCGGCGGCGCGCGCTTCGGGCCGTCGGGGCTCCCCCGCTGGCCGCCGCGCGCCTCTGTTCCGAGAGTGGCTCGCATGAGACCGGCCGCGACGGCGATGACCGCGATGACGCTCGACGGCCTCTCGGGCGGCGCTTCCGGCTCGGGCTCGGCGTGTCGGGACCTCAGGTAGTCGCGAGCTTCTGGGCGAATGGCGCCTCGGGAGTGACAATGCTCACGGTCGCCGGCGATCGCCCGGCGGCTCACACGACAGCTGAATTGGGCTCGTAACAACGGACTCTTGGAGGCTCGAGCATGAGACTCGATGGCAGGGTCGCGGTGATCACCGGCGCGGGCTCTGGTATCGGCGCCGCCTCGGCGCTGGCGATGGCGAAAGAAGGCGCCCGCGTGGTCGTGGTCGACCTCAACGAGGCGAGCGCGAAGGCTACGGTTGAGCAGATCGAGAAGGCCGGAGGCCAGGCGCTCGCCGTGCGAGCCGACGTCACGCGCGCGACGGACAATCAGATGATCGTCGAGAAGGCGGTCGCTGCGTGGGGTCGTCTCGACGTGTTCTTCGCGAATGCCGGCGTTCCGCAGTCGCCCGAGAACGTCGAGGATGTCGACGAGGCCCTCTTCGACCGGATCATGGCGGTCAACGTCAAGGGCGTCTGGCTGGGGGCCAAGTATGCGCTGCCGGTGATGAAGAAGCAGCGCCGCGGCGTGTTCCTGATCACCGCCTCGACCGCCGCGATCAGACCCCGGCCCGGTGTGCAGGCGTACGCCGCGTCGAAGGGAGCCGTCGTCACCCTGACGAAGAGCCTGGCGCTCGAGGCGGCGAGCCATGGCGTGCGCGTCGTCTCGATCGCGCCCGTCGCGACCGAGACGCCGATGCTCCCGGCGTTCATGGGCAAGCGCGTGGTGGACGACGAAGGACGCGCGCGCTACGTCGCCACGGTGCCACTCGGGCGTCTGAACCAGCCGGAGGACCTGGCGCGCACTGCCGTGTTCCTCGCCTCCGACGACGCGGCGATGATCACGGGCACCTGCGTCGAAGTGGACGGCGGCCGCTGCATATGACGGGCTCCCCGACGCTTCGGCGGTAGGACATGAAGGTCATTCCGCTGGCCGCCGAGTCGCTGGGCGTGCGGTCGATGGCGACGTACGTCGAGGTCGGGCGCACGGGAATCCTCATCGACCCCGGCGCGACCCTGGCGCCCGCGCGCTTCGGATTACCCCCGACCCAGGACGAATGGGACGCCCTGCGCCGGGCGAACGACCGCATCTCAGCCTACGCGGCGCGATCGAGCTTCGTCTTCGTGAGCCACTACCACGAGGACCACTTCCGGTCAGATCCCGCGTCCTACGCCGGGCGGATCGTGCTCGCCAAAGATCCGCGTCGGATGATCAGCGGCAAGCAGGCGCAGCGAGGCGAAGCCCTCTGGAAGGCGCTGGAGGGCCAGGCGCGCGTCGAGCGGGCGGATGGCGCCAGGCGCCGCGAGGCGGATCTGGAGCTCGGCGTGTCGCCTCCGCTGCCGCACGGCGTCGACGGAACACCCTTCGGCTCGGTCGTCGCGCTCACGGTCGTGGATCCGGCCGAGCGCGAGCGCTTCGTCTTCGCCTCGGACCTTCAGGGGCCGGCCTCCGTGGTGGCCGCCGCGTATCTCATCCAGCAGCGGCCGACGCT
>Ga0209377_1001804_pt1 | contig 14168 bp, 9 predicted proteins | sample GraSoiAngelo_141_FD_185898 | JGI IMG/M metagenome (GOLD analysis project Ga0209377, IMG submission 185898) | Grasslands soil microbial communities from the Angelo Coastal Reserve, California, USA - 14_0929_12_40cm (SPAdes) (version 2) | ecosystem: Environmental > Terrestrial > Soil > Grasslands ...
TATTCGCGCGGAATCTTGATCCCGAATGCCCCGAGGTCCCGCAGGCCCTGAACGACGGCTTCGGGAATTTCGCCTTCGCGATCGATGCGGTCGGAGTCCACGTCCTCGCGGAGGAAGCGCTCCAGCTTGTCGAGGAACGGTTTGGCGCGGGCGACTTCGTCAGGATCCTGCTCGGGGTAGGGATGGATCAGATCCATCCGCAAGTTGCCGAGGAAAAGCTCGCGTACGAAACTCGGCGACGTCCATTGCTCTTCGCGTGCCGCCTCGGCGACCTCACGCGCCTCCTCGGCGCTGACTATGCGTTTGGGCTCGGCGAGGGTAGCCATGTCGCTTAAATGTAATATCTTCACACCGTTCAGCCCGCCGTCAGCCTACACGAAGGAGCTTCCTCAATGAGACGTATCGCCTTACTGACCCTGCTGTTGGGGTTCGCGGCGGCGTCGTCGGTGGCCGCCCAGCGTCGGGGGGCCGTTCGCTCCCCGCGGACTCGCGTCAAAGCGGCAGCGCCGGCGCCAATTACGATCCCGTACCAGCGGTTCGTTCTGAAAAACGGCCTGACGTTGCTGGTGCACGAGGACCACAAGGCGCCCATCGTCGCCGTGAACATCTGGTACCACGTGGGTTCCAAGAATGAGAAGCCCGGCCGCACGGGGTTCGCGCATCTGTTCGAGCATCTGATGTTCAACGGCAGCGAGCACTTCAACGACGACTACTTCCAGCCGTTCGAGCGCATCGGCGCGACGGACCAGAACGGCACGACCAACAACGACCGCACCAACTATTTCGAAAACATCCCGACCAGCGCGCTCGACGTCGCGCTGTGGATGGAATCGGACCGGATGGGCCACCTGCTCGGGGTGATCGATACGGCGAAGGTGAACGAGCAGCGCGGCGTCGTGCAGAACGAGAAACGGCAGGGGGAGAATCAGCCCTACGGGAAAGTCAATCTCCTGATGGCGGAGGGCGCGTACCCGGCGGGTCATCCCTATTCGTGGACCGTGATCGGGTCGATGGAGGACCTCAACGCCGCATCGGTCGAGGACGTGAAGCAGTGGTTCCGCACCTATTACGGTCCCAACAACGCGGTCATGGTGCTGGCCGGGGACATCACGCCGGAAACGGCGCGGCAGAAAGTCGAGCAATACTTCGGCGACATTCCCGCGACGCCGCCGATCGCGAAGCAGGACGTCTGGATCGCGAAGCGCACCGGCTCGCACCGCGAGATCATGCAGGATCGCGTGCCGCAGGCGCGGATCTACAAACAATGGAATATCCCGCAGTTCGGATCGGCGGACGGCGACTACCTCGACCTCGTGACCGACGTGCTCGCGGCCGGGAAGACCTCGCGGTTATACAAGCGGCTCGTCTATGACGAGCAGATCGCCACCGACGTCGTCGCGTACGTGGACCTGCGGGAGATCGGGGGGCAGCTCGTGATCCGCGCCACGGCCAAGCCGGGCGGCGATCTCGCCCGCGTCGAACGCGCGATCGATGAGGAGCTGGGCAGGTTCATCCGGACCGGCCCGACGCCCGGTGAGCTGCGGCGCGTCAAGACGCAGTCGCGAGCCAACTTCATCCGGGGCATCGAGCGGATCGGCGGATTCGGCGGCAAGTCGGACGTGCTGGCGATCAACGAGGTGTACGCCGGCAACGCCGATCATTATCAGGTGACGCGCCAGCGCATTGCGACCGCGACCGCTGCCGACTTGAGATCGGCCGCTGCTCGCTGGCTCAACGACGGGGACTTCGTCGTCGAGGTCCACCCCTATCCGACGTACGATGTCGCGGCGAATGGCGCGGATCGGTCGAAGCTTCCCGCCGCCGGCACGCCACCCGAGGCGCGCTTCCCGGCGATCGCCCGCGCGACGCTCCCCAACGGGCTCAAGATCGTGCTCTCCGAGCGTCACTCCATTCCGCAGGTGAACATGACGCTCCTGATCGACGCCGGGTACGCGGCCGACCAGTTTGCGGCGCCCGGGACGGCGAGTCTCACACTCGATATGCTGGACGAGGGGACCACGAAGCGCACGGCGCTGCAAATCAGCGATACGCTGTCGCAGCTGGGCGCCGTACTCAGCACCGGCTCGCAGCTCGATGTCTCCAGCGTGTCGTTATCCACGCTCAAGGACAATCTCGATCCGGCGCTCGACATCTTCGCCGACGTGATCCTCAATCCGTTCTTCCCGCAGGCCGATTTCCAGCGGCAGCAGCGGCAGCGCCTCGCGCGCATCCAGCGCGAAAAAGTGCAGCCGGTGCAGATGGCATTGCGCGTCTTCCCGCAGCTGCTCTACGGCGCGAACCACGCCTACGGCAACCCGCTGACCGGCTCCGGCACCGCGGAGTCGGTGACGCGCATGACGCGTGACGATCTGGTGCGCTTCCACCGGACGTGGTTCAAGCCGAATCACGCGACGCTCGTCGTGGTGGGGGACATCTCGCTTGCCGAGATTCAGCCGCGACTCGCGCGGCTGTTCAATCGCTGGCAGGGCGGTGACGTGCCGCAGAAGAACGTCAGCACCGTCGCGGATCAGCCGCGACCCCTCGTCTACATTCTCGATCGCCCCGGGGCCGAGCAGTCGATCATTTTCGCCGGCGATCTCGCGCCGCCGAAATCCAATCCGCACGAGTACGCGATCGAGGCGATGACGTCGCTCTTGGGCGGGCAATTCACGTCGCGCGTCAACATGAATCTGCGCGAAGCGAAACACTGGTCGTACGGCGCGTTCACATTGGTCTGGGATGCGCGCGGCCAACGCCCGTTCATTGCGTACGCGCCGGTGCAGACCGACAAGACGAAGGAATCGATGATCGAAGTCGATCGCGAGCTGCGCGGCATTTTGGGCCCGCGACCGGTCGAGGCCGACGAGCTGGCCAAGGCGCAGGCGAATCTCACGCTGACGCTGCCCGGCAATTGGGAGACCATGGACGCCGTGCAGGGTTCGTTGGAGCAGCTCGTGACGTACGGCCTGGACGATCACTACTACGAGACCTACGCGCAGCGCGTGCGCGCGCTCACGATTCCTGACGCGACCACCGCGGCGCAGGACGCGATCCGCCCCGACCATCTGGTCTGGGTGATCGTGGGCGATCGGTCGAAGATTGAAGCCGGGATCCGCGAGCTGAATTTTGGGGAGGTGCGGTTCCTCGACGCGGACGGAAAGCCGCTGGCGTCACGGTGATCGAGGACGGGCGCTAGGGGGCGGTAGGGGGAAATACTGTAGGGGCGCAGCATGCTGCGCCCCTACATGCACCCGTCGCTGTTGTTAGGAAATCCGTACAATGGTTTCGCGGGGCGGCGCGAGTACGGGTGTAAGCAACAGGGCCGCGATCGCACCGCCGGTCATGCCGCCGAGGTGCGCGAAGTTGTCGATGAACGGCGACCGGAATCCCGTGAACAGTTGCCAGGCGGCCCACGCGGCAAGCACGAAGCCGATGCGTTTGTCGCGCACGTAGAAACGGTCCTGGTTCCTGTACAGCATCACCGCCACCGCCGCCAGCACGCCGAAAATCGCGCCCGAGGCACCGACCGACGGGCCCGGACCGGTCGCGAGGCTGAAGGCGGCGCCGGTCACGCCGCTCCCGAAGTAGACGAGCGCCGTGCGCGCCGCACCGAACGCGTGCTCGCACGCCATGCCGACGATATAGAGCGCGACCATGTTGCCGATCAGATGATCCGGCCCACCGTGGAGGAACATCGAGGTGAACACGCGCCACCATTCTCCGGCCAGCACACGCGCGCGCACGAGGGCGCCGGCTGCGAGCGGATTGATCTGATTCGCGACGTGGAGGCCCGATTCGATCAGCGCCTTCCGGTCGCCAAACGCGCCCGACGCGATCTCCCAGGCAAACACCGCCACATTCGCGACGATGAGCGTCACGATGAACAGCGGCAGCCGCCGCATGCCGCGCTCGAAGTCGATCCGGCCATCGCGCCGCGCGGCTGGTTTGACCGTCCGCGCGGGCGCCAGCATCTCGGGCGTGATGAGGATCGGCTCTTCGTGGTCGGGGCTGCCGCCGCCCGGGACTTCGGGTGTCACCGGCGCTCTCCGGTATCGAGCATCACGCCGAGCGCGATGGCGAGGCGCCGATCCATCAGGCGCTGTGGGTCGGCCGTCATGTCGAGCACATAGCGGTCGAGAATCGTGAACTTCCGCTTGAATTCCCCGATCACGTCGTCGGTGCCGGCCGGGAGAAAGATGAAGTTGGTACGCAGCACACCGAACAAGGGCCCGAGGAAACGGCGGAGCAGCGACAGGATGATGGAATCTTCTTTTGCGAGGAACAGCACGCGCCCGTCCGGCCCCCACACGTACCAGCGTTTGCGGAACGCGTTGAACAACCAGTTCTTGCCCAGCTTGGCGAGCTTCCGACCGCGCGCGTCGCGGACGGTATAGGTCATCGTGATCGGCTGGAATTTCTTGTCCTGAAGGATGTCGAGCAGCTTCTCGCGCTTGGACTGATCGCGATAGAACGTGACGTGCCGCTTGACCGACAGCGCGATACCCAGCGCGATCGACCCGAAGAGAATCGCAAACACACCGACGATACCGAGGATCGTCTTGAGGCCCCCGGACGGCAGCGTGTCGATGAACTCGATCCAGGCGGGCATGCCGAGGAAGAGCCCCGCGAGCGTGACGAGCGCGGCACCGATATTCCGCAACGCGTGCGCCGGGCGCTCGACGAAGATGACCTTGTTCCCCTGCTCATCGCCGACGTCGTACTTCTCGGAGATCTTGAGCATCTGCTGCCGCAGCAGGAAAATGTCGCGGTCGAACGCCGGATCGACCTGCTTCACCGCAGTGGCGACGCTGGGGGCGCGGGCGGGCCGGCCGCACTTCGGGCATTTGACCAGCTTGCCCGCGAATTCGTCCTTCAGATCGTAGGAGTTCCCGCATTCACAGGTCACGAGGACGGGCATGTACGCCTCCGTGGCTTGGATGATAGATTTGCCGCGCCCTCGTCTTGGAGCTCGTTCCGATGCGCGGTTCAGCGCTGTTGTGTACCGGTCTGATTCTGCTTCCCGCGGTCCACGCCCAGACGGCCCCCGCCCAGCAGATCCTGATCAAAGCAGGTCGCCTGGTCGATGGCCGATCGGCCACCGCGCAACCCAATGTAGGAATTCTCATCGAAGGCGAAAGGATTCGGGCCGTCGGCCCGCTGGCGCAGATCCAGGCGCAGGCGCCCAACGCCCGCGTCATCGACCTCGGCCAGATGACCGTGCTCCCCGGATTGATCGACGCCCATACGCACCTGCTGCTCCAGGGCGACGTCACCTCGCAGGATTACGAAGACCAGCTGCTCAAGCAATCGACCGCCTATCGGGCCATCCTTGCCGCCCGCAACGCGCGGCTCGCCCTGGAGCACGGGTTCACGGCGATCCGCGACCTGGAGACGGAAGGCGCGATGTACGCCGACGTGGACGTGAAGCTCGCCATCGACCGCGGCGAGATTCCCGGCCCGCGCGTCTTCACATCGACGCGCGCGATGGCGCCGACGGGGATGTATCCGATCACGTCGACGAACTGGGAGCTCGAGCTTCCCCATGGCGTGCAGCCGGTCGATGGCGTCGACAACGCGCGGCTCGCAGTGCGCCAGCAGCTCCAGCACGGCGCCGACTGGATCAAGTACTACAGCGACCGCCGCTACTACTTCACCCCGGACAGCGTGCTCCACAGCTGGGTGAACTTCACCGACGCCGAAGCCAAGGCGATCGTGGACGAGGCGCACCGGATGGGGCACATGGTCGCGGCGCACGCCATCGGCTCGGACGGCATCGCGGCGGCGCTGCGGGCGGGCGTGAATTCCATCGAGCACGGCGACGGCCTGACCGACTCGCTGCTGGATGTGATGGTGCGCAACAACGTGTACTGGGTGCCGACCGTCACGGTCGGGGCGCATGTGGTCGCGCGCGGCGGAGTGTGGGTGGCGCTCGTGAATCTCGAGCGGAAGGCGTTCGGTCGTGCTCTGAAGAAAGGCGTGAAGATCGCGCTGGGCACCGATGTCGGCGGGTTTCCGTGGACCGAGATCAATCAGGCGAAGGAATTCGAGTACTACGTGCAGTACGGCATGACGCCGATGCAGGCGATTCAGTCAGGAACTTCGGTTGCGGCCGCGCTGCTGGGCCAGGAGCAAAATTTCGGTGCGATCGCGTCCGGACTGTATGCTGACATTATCGCCGTTGCGGGCGATCCCACGCGCGATATCACGGAACTGCAACGCGTGAAGTTCGTTATGAAGGGTGGCGCCGTGTACCTTTCCCAATAGTGAAAGCGTGTGTCGTCGGGCTCCTGCTGAGCTTCGGCGCCGTCGGTGTGTCTCGGGGACAGATGTCCCCGGCCGGCACCGGCGGCGTCGCCGCGTTGGCCACCACGTTGCGACAGCTCGGCAGCAACAAGCGTGTTCTCATGATCGGTGCGCACCCCGACGACGAGGACACGCAGCTGCTCGTGCTCCTGTCGCGAGGCCTGGGCGCGCAAGCCGCGTATCTCTCGCTGACACGCGGCGAAGGCGGCCAGAACCTGATCGGCCCCGAGCTCGGCCCCGAGCTCGGGGTTATTCGTACCGAAGAGCTCTTGGCGGCCCGAGAGCTCGACGGGGCCCGCCAGTTCTTCACGCGCGCCTACGACTTCGGGTACTCGAAGACCGCTGACGAAACGTTCCGGTTCTGGCCGCGCGACTCGATTCTCAAGGACGTCCTCGACGTCATCCGCCGGTTCCGGCCGCAGATCATCATCGCGGTGTTTTCGGGGACGCCCGCCGATGGCCACGGTCACCACCAGGTCTCGGCGATTCTCGCGCGCCAGGCATTCGATCTGCTCCGCGATTCGGCGGGCGGTCCTCAGAAGTTCTTCCGCTCGACGCGCGGTGATCCCTCGGCGACGACGCTGACGTTGCCCGTCGGCATCCTCGATCCGATTATCGGGCAGTCGTATTTCCAGATTGCCATGGCGAGCCGCAGCCGCCACCGCTCGCAGGACATGGGCCAGCTGCAACGAGCGGGTCCGGCGAGCTCCGGCGTAGCGCTGATCGCGACCAAAGCACCGAGCGCGGGAGCGGGAAGCAACGGCGGCGAGACGTCGATGTTCACGGGGGTCGACACGACGATTCACGTCACCGGGTATGCCGCCCTCATCGACTCCGCGCGTGCGGCGCTGAATCCCTGGCGCCCGTCGGCCGCGCTGCCGTACTTGCTCCGCGCGTCGCGACTGCTCGGCTCAGCTTCCGCGGATTCGGTGCAGCGTGGATTGCTGGACCGAGCCATCGCGATGGCCGCCGGTGTCACGCTCGACGGCACAGCGGATGACGGAATCGTCATCCCAAACGAACGGCTCCAGGTCGAAGTCTCGGTCTGGAATGCTGGTGACAGCACCGTGCGCGTCGATAGCATCGCCATCGCGGCGCCGAGCGGCTGGGGGATCGAGCGGCTGGAGTTGGGCGCGCCGGCGGTCGCACCGGGCGCTCTGGCAGCGCGCCGCTACGTCCTAACCGTTGCAGCGAATCCCGAGCGCACCCAGCCCTATTTTCTGCGCCGCCCGCTGACGAATCGCGGTGGGCTGTACGATTGGTCGGCCGCACCGCCCGACGTGCGCGGCCTGCCGTTCGAGCCGCCGCCGGTGACGGCGCGTGTACGGCTGACAATCGGCGGCGAGCCGGTCACGCTGACGCGCGAAGTCGTGTATCGCTATCGCGATCAGGCGATCGGCGAGATCCGCCGACCGATCTTCGTGACGCGTGACGTGGAAGTGGCCATTACACCTGACGAGCTGCTGTGGCCGATCGACGGGGGGGGGGGCGCGCTCGCCCCGCGGCACTTCATGATCACGGTGACGAATCGTGCGCGCGGAGCCGCGACCGCTCGAACCACCGTCACGCCGCCGACCGGCTGGCCGACCATCTCGCCCGAAAGTCTCTCGTTCACGCGCGAAGACGAGACGAAGAGTGTCGTCGTCAACGTGGCACCACCGGCGGCGGACAGCCTCAAGCCAGGGACCTACGATGTGCGTGCCGGGGGGGGCTCAGGATGGCTCGAGGTCATCGATTATCCGCACATCCGGCCGCGCGCGCTGACGAAGCCGTCGGTGGCGCAGATCCGGGCTGCGCGTCTCGCGCTTCCGGCGCTCTCGCACGTCGGCTATGTGCGCGGCGCCGCCGACCGCGTGCCGGAAGCGCTGCTCGCCGTCGGCGTGCCGGTCGAGCTCATTGGCCCCGATTCCTTGGCGCGCGGCGATCTGTCGCATTTCGATGCCATCGTCATCGGCAGCCGCGCGTACGAAACCGACCCCGCGCTCGTCGCCAACAACGGCCGGTTGCTCGACTACGCGCGCAACGGCGGGCTCCTGATCGTCCAGTATCAGCAGTATCCGTTCGTCGACGGCGGCTTTGCGCCCTATCCGCTCACCATCGCGCGCCCGCATGATCGCGTGACGGACGAAAACGCGCCCGTCACCGAGCTCGATCCCGCGCATCCCGTCTTTCACTATCCCAACACTATCGGGCCCGAAGATTGGCGCGGCTGGGTTCAGGAGCGGGGGCTGTATTTCGCGCACACCTGGGATACCACGTACGTCCCGGTGCTCGAAACGCATGATCCCGGACCGCCGAATCCACCGGCGGAGCTGAAGGGTGGGCTGCTGATCGCGCCGATTCAACGAGGGATGTACGTATACACGGGGTTGAGTTTCTTCCGACAGCTGCCCGCTGGCGTGCCCGGTGCGTATCGGTTGTTTGTGAACCTGCTGGGGCTGAAGCGACGCAATGTCCCATAAGCACCGGCTCTGGATGTGCGCAGTCATCGCGTTTGTGGTGGGATGCTCGCGGGATCACCGTACTCCCTTGGTGGTCTACAGTCCCCACGGGCGCGACCTGCTGACGCTGTTCGAGAAGCGCTTCGAAGCACTCCACCCCGACATCGACGTGCGCTGGCTCGACATGGGCTCGCAGGACGTGTACGACCGCCTGCGCTCCGAGCGCGCCAACCCTCAGGCCGACGTGTGGTTCGGCGGTCCCTCGCTGGTCCTGGCGCAGGCCGCAGCCGAGTCATTGCTCGACTGCTGGCGACCTGTGTGGGCCGACGCGATCCCGCCCCGCGGCCGCGGCGCGGGCGATTGCTACCTCGCGGCGTACGAGACACCGGCCGTCTTTCTCTATGCCGAGAAGGTCGTGCCGGCAGCGGAGGCGCCGCAGGATTGGGACGACCTCCTCGATCGCAAGTGGAAAGGCAAGCTGATCATTCGCGACCCGCTCGCGAGCGGAACGATGCGCGCGGTGTTCGGCCTCATCATCGCGCGTGGGCTCAAGCAAACCGGCGACACCGCCGCGGGATTTGGCTGGCTCAGGCGACTCGACGGCCAAACGAAGGTCTACGAGCAAAACCCCGCCCTCATCAGCGAGAAGATCGCCCGGCAGGAGGGGTTGATCACGATCTGGGATTTGCCGGACGTGTTGATCAGCCGTCGCCGCGGCATGCCGATCGGCTACGTCTTTCCAAAGAGCGGCACGGTGGCGATCGAGGACGGCATCGCCGTCGTGCGAGGCGCGAAGCACCTCGCTGCGGCGCGGGCGTATGTCGACTTCGTGGGCAGCGTGGAAATGCAGCTCGCGGCTGCGCGTGAGGTGTTTCGCGTGCCCGCCCGGCAGGACCTCCCCGCCGATTCGTTGCCCGATTGGGTGCGCGATGTACGTCACCGCATGGTCGTCGCCGACGTGGATTGGAATTTCCTCGCCGAGCACGGCCCCGCGTGGATGCGCTGGTGGGACCAGCACGTGCGCGGCACCGGAGGAGGGGGAGGCCGTTGACCGCGCCCTTCCTCGAGATTCAAGCGATCGAGAAACGCTGGAGCCTCGATGTCACGGTCGGCCCCGTCACGCTCGACATCGCGCGCGGCGAGATCCTGTCGTTGCTCGGCCCCTCGGGCAGTGGCAAGACGACGATGCTGCGCCTGCTGGCGGGGTTCGAAACGGCGGACGCCGGTCGGATCGCCGTGGCGAACGAGGATGTGACGGCCGTGCCTCCGGCGCGGCGCCATTTCGGCATGGTGTTCCAGCACTACGCGCTGTTTCCGCATCTCGATGTGGGCGACAACGTCGGCTTCGGACTGCCGAAGTCACCGGACCGCGATGCACGAATCACGGCGGCGTTGGGGCTCGTCGATCTCGCCGGCTTTGAGCGGCGCAAGGTGCACGAGCTTTCCGGCGGCCAGCAGCAGCGCGTGTCGCTGGCACGCGCCCTGGCACCCGAGCCGCGCGTGCTGCTGCTGGACGAGCCACTGTCCAACCTCGACCCAGCATTGCGCGAGCGCACGCGCCACGAGCTGCGTGAAGTCATCAAGCGCGTCGGGATTACCACCGTCTTCGTGACGCATGAGCAAGAGGAAGCGTTCGACCTGGGCGACCGCATTGCCGTGCTCAACCAGGGACGGCTGGAGCAGGTAGGCGCGCCGGACGTGCTGTATGAGCACCCGGCCAATCTCTTCGTGGCCACCTTCGTTGGTCGTGCCAATGTGTTTCGGGGCGACGCCGCCCGCGCGCTCGGAGGCAACGGCAAGGGCGTTCTCGTCGTTCGGCCCGAGCGTTTGCGATTCTCCGAGGCCGGGCTGCCGGGCCTCGTGCGCGAGCGGCGCTATGTCGGCGCGGCCGCCTTCTTTCAGATTGAAAGCGATGACCACCAGCACTTCGAGGTGCTCGCCGAGCCCGACGCCGCACGCGTGGGGCAGCGGGTGTACGTCGAAGCCACGCGCGTGATCGCCCTGTGATCCGCCTGCGGCGGTCGGAGCTCGCGGCCGCGGGGCTCACGCTGATTCTCGCGTGGGTGGTGATCTACCCGATTCTCGTGGTTGGCGCCGACGCCGCCGATACGACGGCGCTGAGCGCCTTCGTCACGCGGCCTGGTGAGTGGGCGGCGCTGTGGGCAAGCGTCTGGATTTCTCTGGTGAGTGTGGTGCTGGCCGCCGCGATCGGGATCCCGCTCGCCTTCCTGTTCGAGTGGTTCGATTTCCCGGGTCGCAAAACGCTGGGCTCGTTGATCGCGCTCCCGGTCGTGCTGCCGCCGCTCGTTGGCGTGATCGCGTTCCTGTTTCTGTACGGGGAGTCCGGGTTCATCGCGCGCGCGATCCAGGCGGCGCTGCATCTCGAAAATGCGCCGTGGCGGCTGCAGGGCGCGGCCGCCATTCTGCTCGTGCACGCCTACTCGATGTACGTCTACTTCTATCTCTTCACGCGCGCCGGCCTGGCCAAGCTCGACGTCGCGATGCTGGAGGCAGCGCAGGCACTCGGCGCCGATCGGCGCGCGACGTTGGGGCGCGTCATCGTGCCGCTGCTGCGCCCCTCACTGGTCGGTGCGGCGATGCTGACGTTCCTGACGGCGTTGGGATCGTTCAGCGCGCCCTACATCTTCGGCGGCGGATTTCGCGTGATGACCACGCAGATCGTGGCGACGAAGCTGAACGGCGACTTGCCGCTCGCGATGGTCGAGACGGTGGCACTCGCGATCGTCGCGGTGGCGGGTCTCCTGATCCTGCGTCGCACCGAAGGTGACGACATCCTGGTCGCGCTGGGGAAGGGGATCGCACCTCGGCCGCGGCCGATCCGACGCACCAGTGTGCGCTGGCTCGCGGCGACGCTGGGGTGGGGCCTCGCGGTGCTGCTCCTCCTGCCGCATCTCACGCTGGCCCTCGTCTCACTCGTCCCCTACGGCGCCTGGACGACCGAAATTCTCCCGCCCGTCCTCAATTTCGATAACTACCGCCGTCTCTTTTCGGAAGCGGAGCGGCTGCGGCCCATGCTGAACTCGCTGTGGATGGCCGCCGCCAGCACGGCCGTCGCCGTCGCGCTCGCTCTCGCGGCCGGCTGGCTCGTCGTACGGCAGCGCGTAAGGTGGCGGGGCGCGATCGAAGGATTGCTGGCGCTGCCGTGGGCGCTCCCGGGAACGGTCTTCGCGATCGCGCTCGCGATCACCTTCAGCGTCCACGCACCGCTCCAATTGCGCTTTGTGCTGGTCGGCACCGCCGCGATTCTTCCGCTCGCCTATCTCGTGCGCGCGCTGCCGCTCACCGGCCGGGGGATTCTCGCGGCGTATCGGCAGCTCGATCCGTCCCTCGAGGAAGCGGCCGCGAGTCTCGGGGCCGGCCGCTGGCGCACGCTCACACGCGTGACACTGCCGCAGCTTAGGCCCGGCCTCGCCGCTGGTGCCAGCCTCGCCTTTGTGGCGGCGCTCGGCGACATCGTGGCGTCCATTGTCCTGTACACCTACGAGACGCGCCCCGTGTCCATCGAAATCCTGCCGAGCTTGCGGCTTGCCGAGACCGGCGTGGCCGCGGCGTTTGGCGTCGTGCTCATGCTGGTGAGCGCGCTGGTGTTGGGTGTCGGAGCGAGACGATGAAGCGGCTCTGGGTGCTGATGGCGGTGTGCTTCGTAGACATGATGGGTTTGATGCTCGTCGCGCCGCTGATGCCGTTTTATGCGCTCGATCTCAAGGCGCCCGAGTGGCTCGTCGGACCCCTGATCGCATCGTTTGCGGTCGCGCAGCTCATCTCGTCGCCGGTGTGGGGAAAGCTCTCCGACCGCTACGGCCGGCGGCCGGCCATGCTCATCGGCCTCGGCGCCTCCGCGTTCGCCTACGTCATCTTTGGCTTTGCCACAAGCCTGTGGATGCTGTTCGCGTCGCGCATCGTGCAGGGCCTCGGAGGCGGCACCACCGGCGTCGCGCAGGCGTACGTGGCCGATACTATGGAACCGCGAGAACGCGCGAAGGCACTGGGCTGGCTATCGGCGGCGACCAGCGCGGGCGTCGTGATCGGCCCATTCATCGGCTCGGCGGCGTATAACTTCGGCCGTCAGGCGCCCGGCCTCGTCGCGGCGGTGATGGTCCTGGTCAACGTGTTCTTCGCGTGGAAATGGCTGCCGGAATCGCGAGCGGCGCAAGCGCGCGGTCCCAGCGGACACTTCGTGGTGCCCGAGGGCCGATCGGTGCGGCAGGCGCTCTTGGAGATCGTGCGCCAGCCCGCCACGCCAGCGCATCGCGTGATCTGGATCTACGTCGTCGGGATGCTCGCATTGAACGTCGTGATCGGCGTGCTCGCGTTGTATTTGAAAGACACTTTCGCGATCAGCGCCCGAACCATCGGCTACTTCTTCCCGATCTTCGGGGTGGTGGGCGTCATCATGCGCGCCACGATCGTTGGCTGGTTCAACGCGCGCTTCGGGGAAATCCGCACCATGCAGATCGGCACGATCTCGCTGCTCCTCGGTCTCGCGTTGATGCCGCTGCCGGCGAGCCTGCTCACACCGGCGCGCGCCATGCCATTCTTCATTCTCTTCCTTATTCTCGTGCCGATGGGGACCGCGCTGCTGTTTCCGGCGTCCACGTCGCTGGTGAGCCAGCGAACCGATCGCCACGAGCTCGGACTGGTCATGGGGGCGCAACAGACGTTTCGCGGCATCATGAGCATCGTGGGCCCGGTCGGCGCCACGCTTGCCTTCGCGACCCTGGGGCATGGCGTGCCATTCCTGCTGGCCGCCTGCGTGGTGGCGATCGCCGGAGTGCTCGCGTTCCGGGAGCGGCCCCATGACCCGGTGGCGGCAATGGCTTGACCATTGCTAGTTTGGTGGCCATGAATCTCTCCGTCTATCTCGCGTTCCTGACGGGGCTCCTTGTTTCCCCTCCGCCGGCGCCGGCGCGGCCGAAGCTGATCGTCGTGATCACCGTCGACCAGCTTCGCCCTGACTACTTCTCGCGCTGGAGAAGCCAGCTCACCGGTGGCCTGGCGCAGCTCGCCAACGAAGGCGCGTTCTTGACCGACGGTTATCAGGATCACGCCGTCACCGAAACGGCGCCGGGGCATGCGACGATCCTCTCCGGCATGTGGCCCGCGCACACCGGCATCATCCGCAATTCGGAGGGCGTGCAGGATTCGTTGGCGCCGCTGCTCGGCACCACCGGCCCGGGCGCCTCGCCCCGGCGGTTCCGCGGCACGACGCTGTTCGATTGGCTGAAAGCGTCGGATCCGGCGGATCGCGCACTATCGGTCAGCCGCAAGGATCGGGGCGCGATTCTCCCTCTCGGTCAGGCGAAACAGCAGGTGTTCTGGTATCAGTCGGGTCTGTTCACCACGAGCCGCTACTACGCCGACACGCTGCCCTCCTGGGTGCAGGCGTTCAACGCCCGGCGGTTG
>Ga0209377_1001808_pt1 | contig 14134 bp, 16 predicted proteins | sample GraSoiAngelo_141_FD_185898 | JGI IMG/M metagenome (GOLD analysis project Ga0209377, IMG submission 185898) | Grasslands soil microbial communities from the Angelo Coastal Reserve, California, USA - 14_0929_12_40cm (SPAdes) (version 2) | ecosystem: Environmental > Terrestrial > Soil > Grasslands ...
GAGGACGCGCCGGTTGGCCGGCCACGAGTAGGCCCAGTTGAGCGTGTTGCCGAACCCGCTTGGGTCGGAATTGTCGCGCCGCGCCATGAGGTTGCCCTTCTCCGACCAGGCGCCGGCAAAGATCCAGCAGCCGCAGGCGGTCTTGCCGTCGTCCGTGAGTTGCGCGAAGCCGTCCAACTGCTCGCCGGCCTTGCGCACCACCTTCGTCTTGTCCTTGGGATCCATGAGGTCGTCAAGCGCTTTTCCGCTGTACTCGCGCGCCATCTCCTGGGGCGATGGTGCAGACGCGATCGCATAATTCCAGGTGACATTCAGGATGGGGTCCGGGAACGCGCCGCCCTCCTTCTGATAGAGCTCGCGCAGCTTCAGGAAAATGCCGGCCATGATCTCGGGGTCTGTCTTGGTCTCGCCCGGCGGATCGGCGCCCTTCCAGTGCCACTGCAGCACGCGGCCGCTGCTCACCAACGAGCCGTCTTCCTCCGCGAAGCAGGTGGACGGCAAGCGGAACACTTCGGTCTGGATCTTGGCCGGATCGACATCGTTGTACTCGCCGTGGTTCTCCCAGAAGACCGCGGTTTCGGTCGCCAGCGGATCGATCGTCACCAGGTACTTGAGCTTCTTCAATGCCCCACCGACTTTGGCCTTACATGGGAACGCGGCAAGTGGGTTGAAGCCCTGGCAGAAATACCCGTTCATTTTGCCCTGATGCATGTCTTCGAACACCTGCAATATGTCATGCGGCTTGTCGAGCTTCGGCAGGTACTCGAAGGCGTAATTGTTGTCCTTGTGCGCGGCATTGCCGTACCAGGCCTTCATCAAGCTCACGTGGAACTTGGCGTAGTTCTGCCAATACGAGAGCTGGCCCGGGCGTAACGGCTTTTGCACGCGTTTCTCGATATAGGCCTTGTAGTCGGTCTCCTGCTCTTTCGGCAGCGTCAGGTAACCGGGCAGCGCTTCGGACAACAGTCCGAGGTCGGTCAGGCCCTGGATGTTGGAATGCCCGCGCAAGGCGTTCATGCCGCCGCCGACCATGCCGATGTTGCCGAGCAGCAACTGCACCATGGCCGCGGTGCGGATCATCTCCGATCCCACGGAGTGCTGCGTCCAGCCGAGCGCGTACATGATCGTCATGGTGCGGTCCGGCGCCGCGGTCTCGGCCATCATCTCGCATACCTTGAGGAACTGCTCCTTGGGCGTGCCGGTGATGCTGCTCACCATCTCGGGCGTGTAGCGCGCGTAGTGCTTCTTCATGAGATTGAACACGCAGCGCGGGTTCGTGAGCGTCGGGTCGGTCTTGACATAGCCATCCTCGCCCACCTCGTACATCCAGGTGCTCTTGTCGTACTTGCGTTTGGCCTCGTTGTACCCGGAGAACACACCGTCCTGGAACGTGAAGTCGGCGCGCACGATGAAGGGGGCGTCGGTGTACGCCTTCACGTACTCGTGCTGGATCTTGTCGTGCGTGAGCAGGTAATTGATGACACCGCCCAGGAACGCGATGTCGGTGCCGGCGCGCACGGGGACATAATAGTCGGCCACCGCTGCCGAGCGCGTGAAGCGCGGATCGGCCACGATCAGCTTGGCCTTATTATGCGCCTTGGCCTCGGTCACCCATTTGAAGCCGCACGGGTGTGCCTCGGCGGCGTTGCCGCCCATGATCAGAATCAGGTTGGCATTCTTGATGTCAACCCAGTGATTGGTCATCGCGCCGCGGCCGAACGTCGGGGCAAGACCTGCCACCGTGGGGCCGTGTCAAACCCGCGCCTGATTATCGAATGCCAGCATCCCCAAGCTGCGGACGACCTTGTGCGTGAGATAGCCGGACTCGTTGCTCGAGGCCGAGGCCGCGAGAAAGCCTGTGCTGAGCCAGCGGTTTACCGTTGCACCGTCGGCGTTCTTCGCGATGAAATTCTTGTCGCGATCGTTCTTCATGAGACGCGCGATACGATCGAAGGCCTCGTCCCATGAGATGCGCACGAACTTGTCCGATCCGGGTGCGCGGTATTCCGGGTACTTGAGCCGGTTGGGGCTATGCACGAAATCGAGCAGGCCCGCGCCCTTGGGGCAAAGCGTGCCGCGATTCACCGGATGGTCCGGATCGCCCTCGATGTGAATGATCTCGGCCGGAGCATTCTTGGCCTTGTCGCCGAGGCTGTACATCAGGAGACCGCAGCCGACCGAGCAGTACGGACAGGTGTTGCGTGTCTCCGTGGTGCGTGCCAGCTTGTACTCGCGCACCTCGGCAAGCACTTGGGTAGACGAGAATCCCAATACCCCAAGGCTCGATGCGCTGAGTCCAGCTGCACTGACTGCACTGAATTGGAGGAACTGACGTCTGGTTACAGATAACATCACAGTTCTCCTTTCCATACAGGTTGTTACACGGTTGTCATATCCTTCCCATTTTTATCACCATTGGATAATAAAAATGGTGTTTATAACACGTTCGGGTACAGATAGCATGCTAAGAGCAGATCGACGAGGTTGTCAAGAGGCTTGCGGTGCGACTGTCAAGCGGTTTATTGAACCTGAATCCAGCGAGAACAGTGATGACTTATCAATGGCTTGCGTGGGAATCCAGTACTGTTGGAGAAAATGGCTCCACGCTTCAGCAGCCTACATCACCGGGGAGCCGTGGTGATGAATCATCAGCCACCGCCCCTGCTGCCGCTCATACAGGTTGGTGGCGAGCACGCGTGACTCCTGCCCCTCGCCGTCCGTGCTGCTGGTGATGTTCTCCATGCAGAGCACCCAGGCCACGTCGCCCGCCACCTGGATCATGATGTCGGTGAGACGGAACTGCATCGTGAAGGTGTTGTTGAAGATCATGACCCAACTGTCGCGGACCGCCGGCCAGCCGGACCGCAGGTTCCAGCCGGGATGGATGCAGGTCACGTAGTCCTCCCTGGCCCACACCTCATCCATCTTCTTGATGTCGAGGCTCTCGAAGGCCTCGTAGAAGGCCTCGTTGGCCTTCGCGACCTCCTCGATCATCTCCTTGAGCATGCTAGGAAAAAGGGGAACTCAGTCGCCTTCGGGCTCGGCGTGGCCGTGCTGGTGCTTGACACTCTCCTCGTCGAACATCTCCGCCATCTCCTCGGAAATATCTTCGAGTTCCTCCGGGTGCGGGACGATGTCGAGTTCTTTTTTCTTCTTCTTGGAATCGTCAGGCTTGGGTTTCTTGGTCTCCGGTGCCATGGCGCGTTCTCCGCTTAGGGATCCGAACAATCCCGCATGAACCCGCAGTTGCGGCAGATCAGCTTGCAATGCACGTCGAGCATGGGGAAGCCGCAGATGTCGCAGAGCTCGCCCTCGGGCGGCGCAACGGAGGGCCGGTCCGCATAGCTCGCCCCCGCTTTCAGTGGCTCGCCCGTGCGCAGGTCGAGACTCATCATGGCCCTCCTGCCAGTTCCCACTGGCGGCACCATCCTACCTTAACTGTGGGATGATTTCCACCGCGGCCAGGGAGCCCGATGAGGGAGCGAGATGGGAGCGGCGGAAGCTGGCTCAGTTGGTCCGGATTGCCCCCTGCATGGAGTGGCCGTTGATATTACACTGGAACGGGTAGGTGCGCCCTTTTTCAGCATAAAACCAAATCACCACTTCCTCTCCAGGATAGAGGAGGATCCGGGACACGCGCTTCCCGCTGTATTCAATCTGCCCGGTTCCCAGAACCTGAATGAGGGTCCCAGATTCAAAGAGGTTTTGGGAAGTCACCTCGTGCAGAATCGGGGCCTCTTCCCGGTTCTGCACCACTAGGACTGCGAAGCTATCGCCGGGGACTTTGATCGAATCAGGATGGAAGCTCAACTGCTCGATCGTCACCACATCGCCGAAGATCCATGCAGGGCTCGACGAAGGCAGGCCGAAGAGCACGAGGGAAAGCGCAAGACCTGCCAAACCACATTTGCTCAGGATATGCATCGGAGTTCCTTCTATAAGATAGCCTTCATGACTCCACTCTTCAAGCCAGGCAGTGCGAGGATATGCTATGAGGCAAAGCAGAATGGATGCCACTGAAGGTTTAGAAAATGTCGCAGAAAATCAAAAGGATGGATGGGCGGCCAGATTGATAAGATGGACCGGCTCAGCCACCAGGTGTGGTTTTCAACCAGAGGCCGGCAATTCTAATGAAGAAGCTGGAGCACGAGCGCGCGCCGTCCCCTCTGGTTCTTCAGGATCAGCGGATCCAGGACGTTGCCGCAGCAGACACATCGCCATCCGACAAAGCTGAGATGCCCGCTGTCATCCAACATATCGTAGAAATGGTCCTGCACCATCAACCCGCGACACCGTAAGCACTGCATGGCATCCCCCTTTCTGACTGGCCTCGGCCAGCCACTTCCTTAGTAGGGACATACGCAAACCGGATGCCAGGCCACAAACCTGAAGACCAGGCTGATTTTCTGTCCTTTGCGGAAAACCCGGATGCGGATGAAGGCAAGAACTTACGGAAATGGGGCACGGGTGACACACCCGGCCATCGTGGAGGTCGTAATGCTTTCTTGACGAGTCCAAAGAATTCCTGGTATGGGGAAGTCATGACTCCAGCGCGCAAGGCGACCATCGCCCGGGAATGGATCATCTTTGCCTTGAGCTTCGGGCTCGGCGGCCACATCGCCCTCGGGCTGGTGCTGCACAACCCTTCGCCCGCACGGTGGCAGGCGATGGGCTGGAATGTCGTCTTCATCGGCCTGTTTGTCTATATCGCCGTGCAGGCCGGCCGCTCAATCTACATGGCGATCCGTTCCCACGGCGCAAAACGCGACCCCTGACATCATATTGGGAGGTAAGAGCATGGCAACGGGATCCATGGGAAAACCCAGCGAGAAAGAGGAAGAGTACTTCGCCCGGCAGGCGATCGAGCGGATGAAGAAAGAGGCCGAGGCTCGCCAGGCCAAGATGGCCGAAGAGGAGAAGAAGAAGCTCAAAGAGCTCCACTACATGCACTGCCCCAAATGCGGGCACCAGCTCGCGGAGCTCGATTACAAGGGGGTGAAGATCGACCGTTGCATGAACTGCCAGGGGGTCTGGTTGGACGCGGGCGAGTTAGAACAGGTTACGCAGAAAGAGGGACTGCTCGGCGGGTTCGCGAAGCTGTTCAAGTGACAGTGAACGCTGTCACCCTGAACGCAGTGAAGGGTCTAGATTCTTCGCTGCGCTCAGAATGACACTTGGGGTTAGATGTAGTGGATCTTCGGCGCGTCGTCTTTGCGGGACTTCCAGTAGGCGAGCTTGTTCAGCGCGTTCAGGTAGGCCTTGGCGGATGCCACGATAATATCCGTGTCGGCGCCGTGGCCGGTCACCGTCTTCGGCCCTTCCTCCACCCGCACCATCACCTCGCCCTGCGCGTCCGTCCCGCCCGTGATGGCCTTGACGGCGTACGTCACCAGCGTGCTCTTGGTCTTCGTCATGGCCGCAATGGTGCGGTAGGCGGCGTCTACCGGGCCGTCGCCGGTGCCGGTCTGCTGCATGACCTGCCCGTCGATCTCCAGCTCGATCCGCGCCGTCGGCGTCTTGTCAGTCCCGCTCTCGACGTAGAGCGACTTCAGCCGGTAGGTCTCCGGGATCGTCTGGAGCTCCTCGCTGATGATGGCCTCCAGGTCCTCCTCGTATATTTCCTTCTTCTGGTCGGCCAGCCGCTTGAACCGCTCGAATGCCCGGTTGAGCTCCTCCTCGGTCGGCTTGAAGCCGAGCTCCTCCAGCCGCTGCCGGAAGGCGTGCCGGCCGGAGAGCTTGCCCATGACCAGCGTGCTCTTGCCGAGTCCGACCGACTCGGGCCGCATGATCTCGTACGTCGTCTTCTCCTTGAGCAGCCCGTCCTGGTGGATGCCGGACGCGTGGGCGAAGGCGTTGGCCCCGACGATCGCCTTGTTCGGCTGGACAACCATGCCGGTGATCTTGCTCACGAGCCGGCTGCTCTTGACGATCTCCTCCGTGACGATCCTGGTGTCCGCTCCGTAGAAGTCTTTGCGGGTGCGGAGCCCCATCACGATCTCCTCCATCGAGGCGTTGCCCGCCCGCTCGCCGATCCCGTTGATCGTGCACTCCACTTGGCCGGCGCCCTCGACGATGGCCGCCAACGAATTGGCGACCGCCATGCCAAGGTCGTTGTGGCAGTGGACAGAGATTACGGCCTGCTTGATGTTGTGCACGTTCTCGCGGATGCCGCGGATGAGCCGTCCGAACTCCTGCGGGGTGGCATAGCCCACAGTATCGGGAATGTTGACAGTCGTCGCGCCCGCCACGATCACGGCCTCCAGCACTTCGTACAGGTACTTCGCATCCGACCGCGTCGCGTCCATGGGCGAGAACTCCACGTCCTCCACATAGCCACGCGCGCGCGTCACCATCTCCACGGCGCGCTTCAAGGCTTCCTCTCTGGTCAACCGGAACTGGTGCTTGAGGTGGATGTCCGACGTCGAGATGAAGGTATGGATGCGGACCTTGGGCGCGCCCTTCAAGGCTTCCCAGGCGCGGTCGATGTCCTCCGGGCGCGCGCGGGCAAGGCTACAGATCGTGGGGCCCTCCACTTCCTGCGCGATGCGCCGCACAGCCTCGAAATCGCCCGGCGAGCTGTACGCAAAGCCAGCCTCGATGATGTCCACGCCGAGCCGGGCCAACTGCTTGGCCACCATCAGCTTCTCGTCGGGATTCATCGCCGCGCCGGGAGACTGCTCGCCGTCCCGGAGCGTCGTGTCGAAGATACGGATCAGACGACTCATCTCAAAATTCCTACTACTCCCCCCTCACCTATCCTCTCCCCCGTGGGGAGAGGGGAGGGGTGAGGGGCGTTCCGGTTCCAGGCTGCGACGGGCCGTCCGGCGCATCAGGTTGACCGCCAGCATCACCACGCCTGACAAGGCATAGGCGGCAAACAACACGAACAACGCGATTGAGATCAGCATCTCCGGCTCAGCCTGGCTGATCCGCGCCAAGGCCGCAATCGCCGCCACAATCATCATGACCCCTATCACGCCCCACACCAGATACATGAAGCCCTCGCCGGCCCGCAGCTTCATGCCCTTGAACTTCGTGTACTTGATCGTGCTGACCATCAAGAAGGCCAGGACGAACGTCACGATCAGGATCAGGACCGGCTTTACCTCGCGACCCAAGCGCAGGATGTGATGGTCCAGCAGCATGAGCGAGGCTATGGTGGCGGCCGCCGCCGGGATCGGAAGCCCCAGGAAATGGCGGTTGTCGGCCGTGGCCGCCAGCACGTTGTACCGCGCCAGCCGCAGCGCGCCGCAGCCGACGAACGCGAAGACCACGGCGAGTCCCACCAGGCCGTAGCTGCTGAGGGCCCACGAGTAGATCAACATCCCCGGGGCCACGCCGAACGACACCAGGTCGGCCAGGGAGTCGTACTCGATGCCGAACTGGCTGGTCGTCTTGGTCCAGCGGGCCGACTGGCCGTCCAGCATGTCGAAGACCAGCGCCACCAGGATGGCGATCGCCGCCTTCATGTAGTTGGCGCCGAACACCGCCATGATCGCGTAGAGCCCGCAAAAGAGGTTCCCCGTCGTGAGCAGATTGGGCACGACGTAGATGACCTGCCGGCGGCGCTCCCGTAATGAGGTTCGCATTCTCATGGCAACACTCCGATGATCGACTCGCCTCCCGTCACCTTATCCCCCGTCTTGATCCGCATCTTCGTCTCCTTCGGCAGATAGAGGTCCATGCGCGACCCGAACCGGATCAGCCCGTACCGCTCGCCGCGGGCTACCCGCTCGCCCTCGGTGAGCCAGCATACGATGCGCCGCGCCACGTACCCGGCCACCTGCACGCACAGCACGCGTTGGCCCCCGTCAGTCTCGAACAGCGCCGCCACCTGTTCGTTCGCCAGCGTCGCGTCCGGCCGGCTCGCCACCAGGAACCTGCCGGGGCTGCACGAAACGGCCTTCACGAGCCCGGCGCACGGCGTGCGGTTGATGTGCACGTCCAGCGGGCTCAGAAAGACGCTCACCCGCACCGCCCGCCCCTTCAGAAAGCGGGGCTCGTCTTCTTCCACCACCGCCAGCACGCGGCCGTCGCCCGGGGACACGACCAGGTTGGGCCCATCCGGCACCCGGCGGGATGGATTGCGGAAAAACCACCCCGTGAAAAGCACGACGGCGCCGAACAACGACCCGGCGACCGTCCAGCCCAACACCCACGCCGCGATGCCGGGAGCGGCCGCGGCGGCTAGGAAGGGCAGCCCTTCCCGGGCGATCGGCCAGCCACGCGCCCGGTCAGCCATGGATCAATTCTTGGTCTTGTCGACCAGTTGGTCTTTCTTGAGCCACGGCATCATGGCGCGCAACCGGGCCCCGACCTCCTCGATCGGATGCTGCTCGCCGCGCTTGAGCAAGGCGTTGTACTGGGGACGGTTGGCCTGGCACTCGAGCATCCATTCCTTGGCGAACCGCCCGCTCTGGATCTCCTCGAGGATGCGCTTCATCTCCTGCTTGGTCTCATCGGTGATGATGCGGGGTCCGCGGGTCACGTCGCCGTACTTCGCCGTCGTGCTGATCGAATAACGCATGTTGGCGATGCCGCCCTGGTAGATCAGGTCCACGATCAGCTTCACCTCATGCAGGCACTCGAAATAGGCCATCTCCGGCGAATAGCCCGCCGCCACCAGCGTCTCGTACCCCGCTTGGATGAGGGCCGTCAGCCCGCCGCACAGCACCACCTGCTCGCCGAAGAGATCGGTCTCCGTCTCCTCGCGGAAGTTCGTCTCAATGATGCCGGCGCGCCCGCCGCCGATCGCCGATCCGTAGGCCAGTCCGATCTGTTTGGTGTCGCCGGTGGGGTCCTGGTGGACAGCCAGGAGGCACGGCACGCCGCTGCCCTTCGTGAACTCCGAGCGGACGAGGTGCCCGGGACCCTTGGGAGCGATCATGAACACGTTGATCGAGGAAGGCGGGACGATCTGGCCGAAATGGATGTTGAACCCGTGCCCGAAGGCCAGGTACGCGCCCTTCTTGAGATGCGGGCCGATCTCGGCGCGGTACAGGCCGGCCTGCACCTCGTCCGGCGCCAGGATCATGACGATGTCGGCGCGCTTGACCGCATCCGCGGTGGGCAGCACCTTGAGGCCGGCGCGCTCCGCCTTCTGCCAGGACGATCCTTCCCGCAGGCCGACGAGCACGTCCATGCCGCTGTCCTTCAGGTTCAGCGCATGGGCGTGGCCCTGGCTGCCGAACCCGATGATCGCAATGGTCTTCCCCTTGAGGACCTTCAAATCGGCGTCTTGATCGTAATAGATCTTCAACATGTCCGGGTTCCTTCTCTTTGTAGGGGCACGGCGCGCCGTGCCCCTACCGAATGCGCAATTATTTTTCCTCTTTCAGGATGCGTTTGGGCTGCGCGGCTGCCTGGCGGACCGGTTCGCGCGCGATCGCGACGCGGCCTGTCCGGACCAGCTCCTTGATGCCCAGCGGCTGGAGCAGGTCGATGCACGCCTCGACCTTCCTGACGTCTCCGGTGACCTCGATCGTGTAGGTGGTCGGCGTCGAATCCACCACCTTGCCTCGGAAGATGTCGGCGATGCGAAGCGCTTCGGCACGGTCCTCCTGTCGCGTGTGGATCTTGATCAGCGCCGTCTCGCGCTCGACAAACTCGGTCTCGTTCAGGTCCACCACCTTGATGATATCGATGAGCTTGTTGAGCTGCTTGACGATCTGCTCGATGATCTTGTCGTCGCCCCGCGTCACGATCGTCATCATGGACATGCTCGGGTCCAGGGTCGGCGCCACCGACAGGCTCTCGATGTTGTAGCCGCGCCCGCTGAACAGATTGGCCACGCGCGACAGCACCCCGAACTTGTTCTCCACCAGCACCGAGATGATATGCTCCACCTGCGACTCCTCTGTTTATTGCACCCGCCCGCCCCATGCACCCGCCAAGCGGGTACCCGGCCGAGACGCGTCCCTTTCCCGGCTACGCCGTCAAAACGGCGTCCTTGTCCTCGCCAGCCACCTTCGGCACCGGCTTCTCACCGCGCTTCATCTCCGGCGGGTCCTCGAGGATCATCTCGTGGTTGCAACCGCCGGCCGGGATCATCGGGTAGCAGTTCTCGTACGGGTCCACCTCGATGTCCACGATGACCGGCTTGTCGGTCTTGAGCGCCTCCTTGATGACGCCGTCCACCTCCTCCACCTTCTTCGCCCGGAGCCCGACCGCGTTGAAGGCCTCGGCCAGCTTCACAAAATCGGGGACCGTGTCCAGATAGGACGATGCGTACCGGCCCTCGTAGAAGAGGTCCTGCCACTGGCGCACCATGCCGTGAAAGTGGTTGTTGAGGACGAAGACCTTGACCGGCAGCTTGTTGACGACCGCGGTGGCCATCTCCTGCATGTTCATCTGGAAACTGCCGTCGCCCGCGATGCAGAGCACCAGCTTGTCGCGGAAGGCCGCCTGCGCCCCTAATGCCGCCGGCATCCCGAAGCCCATCGTGCCCAGCCCGCCGGAGGTCAGCCACCGGTGCGGCTTGTTGAGGACGAAGTGCTGGGCTGCCCACATCTGATGCTGGCCCACATCGGTCGACACGATCGGGTCCTTGTCCTTCGTGAACTGGTAGATCCGGTCGATGACGTACTGCGGCTTGATCATCGCGTCCGGCGGCTGCACGTAGGTCAGCGGGTGCTTGGCCTTCCAATCGTTGATCTGGTTCCACCAGGGCTTGCGCTGCTCGATGGAATGGCCGTTCGGTGTCGCCTTGAGCATGGCGTTCAGCTCCTGGAGCACGGTCTTGACGTCTCCCACGATCGGGATGTCCACGTGGACGTTCTTGCGGATGGACGTCGGGTCGATGTCGATGTGGATGACCTTGGCCTCCGGGCAGAACTCCGATACCTTGCCGGTGACCCGGTCGTCGAACCGGGCCCCGACGGCGATGACGAGGTCCGAAAAGTGGACCGCCATGTTGGAGGCGTAGGAGCCGTGCATCCCCATCATGCCGAGCGACAGCGCGTGCGAGCCGGGGAAGGCGCCCAGGGCCATGAGCGTCATGTCCACGGGGATCTGCGTCAACTCGGCAAACTCCAGCAGCTCCGCCTGCGCGTTGGAGAAGATCGCGCCGCCGCCCACGTAGATGATCGGCTTCCTGGCCTTCTGGATGGCCTCCACGGCCTGCTTGATCTGCCACTTGTTCCCTTCGTAGGTCGGGTTATAGCCGCGGATGTACACGCGGTCCGGATAGCGGAACTCGCCCTTGTTCATCGCGACATCCTTGGGGATGTCCACCAGCACGGGGCCCGGCCGGCCGGTCGTGGCGATGTAGAAGGCCTCCTTGACGATCTGCCCCATGTCGTTCACGTCCTTGACCAGGAAGTTATACTTGGTGCATGGCCGACTGATGCCGACGTTGTCCGCCTCCTGGAAGGCGTCGTTGCCGATGAGATGGGTGGGGACCTGGCCGGTGAAGACGACGATCGGGACCGAGTCCATGTAGGCGTCCACCAGCGGGGTGACCACGTTGGTCATGCCCGGCCCGGAGGTGACCAGCGCGACGCCCGGCTTGCCCGTGGCCTTCGCGTAACCCTCCGCCATGTGGCCGGCGCCAGCTTCGTGCCGCGTCAGAATGACCTCGATATCCTTCTGCTGGTGCAGGACATCGAAGATCTTCAACACCACGCCGCCCGGGAGGCCGAAGATGGTCTTGACCCCTTCGCGCTTGAGGCACTCCACAAAGATTTCGGCACCCGTGAGCTTCATCGCAACCCTCTCTCCCCGGCTTAAAGGTTTTCTACGAATCAACCGCACGGCAGGCCCGATCCGGGACCCGCCGATAATGTCTTGAATTCAGCGTAGTTGGAACGCACAAGCTAACACGAAGGGGCACCAGCCGTCAACTCTGCACCCCTTGACAGACCTTCCGTGCACTCGCTACCGTGGGAGGAACATGGATCGTCTTGTCGAGTGTGTCCCCAACATCAGCGAAGGCCGGAAGCCCGAGACTATTGACGCGCTGGTCCACGCCATTCAGGCCGTCCCCGGCGTCGTCGTGCTGGACCGCCAGAGCGACGCTGACCACAATCGCTCGGTCCTGACGTTCGTCGGGCCACCCGAGTCCGTCGCCGAAGCCGCGTTTTGCGCGGCCGAAGAGGCTCTCCGCCGGATCGACCTCACCACCCATCGTGGCGAGCATCCCCGCGTCGGCGCCACCGACGTGATCCCGTTCGTCCCGATCCGCGGCGTCACGATGGACGACTGCGTCCACCTGGCGCGGCTCGTCGGGCATCGCCTGGCGGATGAACTGCACATCCCGGTCTTTCTCTACGAGCACGCGGCCAAGGCGTCGTTCCGCACCAGGATCGAGGACATCCGACGGGGAAGCCTCGAGGGGCTGAGCGAGCGGATGCGGATGAACCCGGAGTGGACGCCGGACTTCGGGGACGCGAAGCTGCACCGGACGGCCGGCGCCACCATCGTCGGGGCGCGCCGCCCGCTCATCGCCTACAATGTGAACCTCGCGAGCAGCAACCTGGATATCGCCAAGGCCATCGCCCTCACCGTGCGAGCGTCCAACGGCGGACTGCCCTCGGTCAAAGCCGTCGGCATCGCCTTGAAGACGCGCGGCATCGTGCAGGTCTCCATGAACCTGACCAACTACGAAGAGACGCCCGTCCACGTGGCGTACGAGGCAGTCAAGGCGGAAGCAGCCAAGCGCGGTGTGGAGGTCCAGAGCAGCGAGGTGATCGGGTTGATCCCGGAAGCGGCCGTGGCGCAAGTCGCCGGGCACTACCTCAAACTCGAAAACTTTTCCATGAGCCAGATCCTCGAAGCGCGCATGGCCCAAGTCATGACGCGAGACCTCTCCACGACGGTCGGTCAGTTCCTGCAGGCCGTATCGGCCCCCAATGTGGCGCCGGGCGGGGGAAGTGTGGCCGCCCTGACCGGCGCGGCCGCCATGGCCCTGGGCGTGATGGTTGCCGGGCGCCTGCTCGAAAAGGAAACGCAGCCCCAGAAGGTCGCCACGCTCCGCGCGAAGCGCGACCTCCTGGTTCAGCTTCGCGACCGGCTCCAGGCGGCGATCCGCGAGGACGCCGCCGCTTACAACGCCGTGCTCCAGAGCTCCAAGCGCCCCATGCTTGACCCGGAGCGAGGCGCGGCCCTCCAACAGTCCCTCAACGTAGCGATCGCGGTCCCCCTCGCAATCATGGAACTGGCCGTGACCGGCCGGGACGTCCTGCGCGAGCTGATCCCCCTCGCCTCGCTGCCCCTGGCCGCCGACCTCAAAGCCGGCATCTTCACCGCGCGTGCAGCCTGCGAAGGCGCGCTCACCTGTATCAAGGCCAACCTGGACTCGCTGAAGGACGATCCCCGCGTGCCGGAGTTGCTGAAACAGCTCGCTCCGTATGAAGAGCGGCTCCGCCGGGACTGAGTTCTCTCCCTGACGCCTTGCAGGTTTGAAAAAGTGATCTCCGGCGGACAGACGGGCGTGGACCGCTCCGCGCTGGACGTCGCCCTGGAGCTGGGCATGCCGGCCGGCGGGTGGTGCCCCAAGGGACGCAAGGCTGAAGACGGATCGCTCGCATCTCGCTATCCGTTGACGGAAACGTCCTCTGAGCAATACTGGCAACGGACCGAATGGAACGTCCGCGACTCGGACGGCACGCTGGTCTTGACACGCGGCGCTCCAGCGGAGGGGACGGCCTACACGATTGAAGTAGCCAGGAAGATGGGCAAGCCATGCCTGGTGCTGGATCTGAGCGAAGAGCCCAGCGAGTCAGTCGTGCAGGCGTGGGTGGATGAGCACAAGGTGCGGGTATTAAACGTGGCCGGCCCGCGCGAGTCCAAATGCCCCGGCATCTACGCGCAGGCTGCGCAATTCCTCAGAACAGTCTTTTCAATGTAAACCAGGGGGTGGCGCCGAGCGGGCGCCCTGGCGGAGCGCAGCGCGACATGCTTGGTTCAGAGCCGGCCAGCCGCGTCGTAGGTGCGACTTGCTTCGCTTCGCGGAGCACCCAAGATGCGCTGGCCGGTCGGCGGAGCGCGAGAACGGCAGAGCTACTCGGCGACAGCAACTGTCTTGGGCTGTCAAGCACACGGAACCAGTTCCGTGCGCCACGGGGTCCGATGTTTGAGCATCGCATTCAGGATGATCAACAGCTTCCGCATGCACGCCGTGAGGGCCACCTTTTTC
>Ga0209377_1001809_pt1 | contig 14134 bp, 13 predicted proteins | sample GraSoiAngelo_141_FD_185898 | JGI IMG/M metagenome (GOLD analysis project Ga0209377, IMG submission 185898) | Grasslands soil microbial communities from the Angelo Coastal Reserve, California, USA - 14_0929_12_40cm (SPAdes) (version 2) | ecosystem: Environmental > Terrestrial > Soil > Grasslands ...
AAGTTCTGCTCCGGATCCGCCCAGATCGCCGAATCGCCGACGATGGCCGCGGCGCCCGCGCCGAGTCCCAGCGGCCCCACGTAGTCGAACCGCAGCGAATCCGGCGGCGCGAGGCGCGCCTGACCGCGCCCGCCCCAGCGCTTCTGGTCGTCCTGATACTTCCACCGGAACCGGATCGCGGTGTAGCGGGTCGGCAGCGTGGCCCGACTCCAAACGACGGCAGAGTCTCGATCCACCGGGGCCAGCGGCTGCGGCACCAACGGCGCGGGCTGGCGCGGGCAGCCGGCCAGCAGCGCACAGGCGGCAATGTAGGAGAGTGCTATCCGCGGGTCAAGCGGAAAATGTTGCGGTCTCAAGAGTTAAACCCGGCGTGGGAGTGATACGACGGCGAGCGTCGGCACGCGCGTCTCACAGATCCACCGGATCCGGAACCGGCTCGAGCAGGGCGATCACATGCGCCGGCAAACGCGTGAGCGTGTGCTGGTGGGTGAGCGAGACGAGCGATGTCTCGCCCGTGGCGAGCAGCTCGCCCGTCCCCGCCCGCTCGACCGCGTAGCCGAACGTCACGCGTCGGGACGCGAGCTCGCGCACCCAGCAACGGACCTGTACCAGGTCGTCGTACCGGGCGGCGGCCCGGTAACGCACGCTGACTTCGGAGACGGCGAGGTAGACGCCCTGCTGCTCGAGCTCTTTGTAGGTCAGCCCCGTCTCCCGCATCAGCTCGGTGCGAGCCCGGTCGAACCAGATCAAATAGTTGGCGTGGTAGACCACGCCCATCTGGTCGGTTTCGGAATAGTTGACGCGCAGGGTTATCGAGCTGATCACGCCGGGGCAAAAATCCGCCGCGACCCGCGAAAAGTCAAATAACGACAGGCGCTTGCGGCCCTCCTCCACGATTCCTAGTGCCGTTCCAACGTGGTCTTCCCGAGCTGGCGTGAATCGTTGGAACGGCACTAGCTTGGGGGCCGTGCCCCTGCCAGCCTCCCGTGTGGTGGTCGTCGCCGACGCGCATCTCGGCCAGGTCCCCCCCGCGGTTGCCGCCGCGTTTCACCGCTTCCTCGACGCGGTACCGGATCTGGGGGACGCGCTCCTCATCGACGGCGACCTGTTCGACTTCTGGTTCGAATACCGCTCGGTGATCCCGCGCCGGCACTTCGCCACGATCGCGAAGCTCCACGCCCTGCGCACGCGCGGCGTCCCCATCACGTTCGTGGGCGGCAACCACGATCGATGGGGCGGCGACTTTCTCATCCACGACCTGGGCATCGCCTTCCATCCGGGGGAAGCCGAGCTCGACTTGGCGGGACGCCGCGCCTTCGTGGCCCACGGCGACGGGATGACCGAGCAGCACTGGAGCGCCCGCGTGATGCACCAGGTCACGCGTCACCGGGTGACAATCCGGGCGTTCCGCGCGCTCCATCCCGACGTGGGCTCCTGGATCGCGCACCAGCTTTCCCGCAAGCTCGCGGACAACACGCGCGACCGGGCGGTGCTGGACCGGGCGGAGCGGGCCCAGGCCCGCTACGCCGAGGAGCTGCTGGCGCGGCGGCCCGACCTGCAGCTGGCCATCCTCGCCCACACGCATCGACCGGCCCTGTCGCAGCTGCCGAACGGGCGGGCGTACCTGAATCCCGGGGCCTTCCTCGACGGGGGCAGGTATGCGGTCGTCACGAAAGACGGCGTAGAGCTAAGGACGTTTCAGTGATACGTAGTCGCGTGACGGGTTTCGATTACCCGAGCGGCACCACCTCGACGTGCTGCAACTTCTCTCCTAAAAACTTCGCGCCCACCTTGCGGAAATGGGGCTCATCGTCCGACACGACGAAGCGGTGCGTGGGGCGATTGTTCGGGGAAGCCGCGAGTCCGCCTCGCGTCAGGTCCTCGACCACCACCTTCGCGGTCTCCTCGGCGCTGTCGACCAGCGTCACCCCGGGACCCAGCACCCGGCCGAGCAGCGGCTTCATCAGGGGATAGTGGGTGCAGCCTAACACCAGCACATCCACCGCGGCGCGCTGGAGCGGGGCGAGATATTCCCGCGCGATCAGCTCGGTCGCGGAGTGGTCGAACCATCCCTCCTCGACCAGCGGCACGAACAGGGGGCAGGCCTGGACGCATACCGCGGCGTCTGGCCGCAGCCGTTTGATCGCACGCTCGTAGGCGCCGCTCGCGATCGTCCCCGCCGTCCCGATCACGCCGATTTTCCCCGACCTCGTCCCCTGCACCGCCGCGCGCGCGCCCGGCTCGATCACGCCGACCAGGGGTACGCGCGAGCGCTCTCGCAGAAAGTCGAGCGCCTGAGCACTGATGGTGTTGCACGCGACGACGAGTGCCTTCACCCCGCGCGCGTGCAGGTACGCCAGAATCTCGCCCGAGTACCGACGCACCGTGTCCGGCGACTTGGGGCCGTAGGGGACGCGCGCCGTGTCGCCGAAATAGATCACGGACTCATGCGGCAAGCGCTCGAACACCGCCCGGGCGACGGTGAGTCCCCCGATGCCGGAATCGAACACGCCGAGCGGCGCCGGGTTCACGGACGGGGCACCGGCACGCTGATCCCGACCCCGCCCGGGAACGCCCGAAGCTTCAAATCCCTGGGAAAATCCTGGAGGTGCGCCGAGACGAACGCCTCGGCCCCGGAGAAGAGATGATTGAAGACCCAGAGCACAACCCAATCCTGGACTTCCTGCCGCTTCGCGACGACGTTCGGCGATTGCGTCTCCTTGAGATAGTGCATTTCCGACTGGGCCTTGAGGGCCATCATCGCGGCGACGCCTTCCCACGTCGCGAACAGCGCGCCGGTGACGTGCCGGCCCGTCGCTGCCTGACCCCACCCCGGCACGAGCAGCGAGCGCAGGAACGCGCCCATCGGCCGGATGCGGTGCGCGGTATCGGTGGCAACGACGAGCGCGCCGGTGGTGACGAGCGGCGGCGGAGCATGGGCGGTATCGGGTACCTGGGCGGACAGTCGCACGGCCGAACAGACGGACAGAAGCACCACCACGCAGGCGCCTCCACGGACCGCCGGCCCGCCCGTCCGCCAGACCGCCTTCATCGCGCCACCATCACCTTCAGCCTCCCTGGCTCCAGCCGCACCGTGCACTGGCGCGCGTCCGGCTCGCGCAGCTCGCCATCCAGGTGCAGGAGCAGCGGCCCCTCGAGCGAGCGGATGGTGACCTCGCGGGTCTGAAACAGGGCAACCTCCCGCATCGTCGCATGCGTCCCGCGCATCACCCGCGGCACCGCCATGAGGAACCGCAGCAGGGAGACGCGCCGCACGAGACACACGTCCAGGCGGCCGTCGCCCGGCAACGCGTCGGGGGCGAAACGATAACTGCCGCCGGCCGTCGTGCCATTGCACACCTCCACCATCATCATGTACCCCGTCTCCGCGAATCCGCGCGCCCGGACCTCGAAGCGTGGCGGGCGAAACCGCACGTACGCGCGGAACACCGGCACGAAATACGAAGCGACCCCCGAGAGCCCCGGCATGGCGTTCCGGACGCGCACGACCTCCGGTCCGAAGCCGAACCCCACGCTGTTCACGAAGTACTCGCCGCAGACCAGGCCGGCGTCGAACCTCGCCGTCTGCGCGGTGACGAGCCGCCGCACCGCGCGCACCGGGCTGTGCCGGTACACGCCTGCGAGCTTGGCGAAATCGTTCCCGCTGCCGATCGGCACGACACCGAGCGCAGCCTCCCCGCCCCCCCCGCCCTCCCCGCCCCCCCCACCCCGCCCGTGACGCAGCAATCCGTTCGCCACGTCGTGCACGGTGCCGTCGCCGCCCACGGCCACGATCCGCTGCGCCCCTCGCTCCACCGCGCGCGCCGCGAGCTCCGCGCCGTGGCCCGGCCCCTCGGTGCGCTCCACCTCCACCGACCACCCCTGGTGGTGGAACTCGCGCGCGATGGGATCGAGCGCGCGGCCCGCCGCACCGCGGCCGGCCGCGGGGTTGAGCACGACGTGGGCGTGGATCAGAGGCTTCATTATACGCAGAGAGGCCCGATCCGGCAGCGGATCGGGCCTCGAGCGCCCCACGGGCGACGGGCAGCTACGACCGCGTGACCGTATACTGGCCGCAGGCGGTGAACTCAATGGTCACGGTGGTCGACGTCGTCCCCTTGGTGACGACCGCGCTGAGTTTCCCCGAATCGAACCGGGGCTCGGTCGTGCAGCTCGGATTGTAGTGCAGCGGCTCGCTCGTCGTCACCGAGAGGGAGAAGCTGTTCGTGCCGGACGTGTACGTAGAGGCCCCGGCAATGGTCCAATCGCCGCTCGGGAGGCGCGAGCCGACCTGGATCGACCCGGCCTGGTCCGCGGTGAAGGTCGCCAGCCATTTGCGCACGTGCGACGCGGTTGTGCCGCTGGCGTAGGTGTAGTCGGTTTGCATCGTGTCCGCGAGCTGGATCTGGTCCGGGGTGCCCACCACCGAGCGGACGCCGTTTTCGACCACGGAGCGGGTGGTCCCCGTGGCCGAGTTGGTCACGCTCCGGCCGAAGTCGGTGTAGCGGATCCGGAACGCCCGGTCGGTCGTAACCGGAGTGGGGTCGACGATGTGGATCGACCCGCTCACCGTGACCGTGTGCCCGTCGCCGGTGAACGTGCAGCCGGTGAAATCGATCCGCACCGAATCGGGCACCGGGTCGCCGTCGGAGTTGGTCGGCGGGGACGGGCTCCGCGTGGGCGTGCAGGTCGCGGACGACGTGGCCAGCGCCGGCGCGCCCGGCATCGGGGCCACGGCGAACGGCATGCCGGTCGCGGCGTCGAATGTGGCGCCCTGCGACAGCGCGGCCGCATCGGTCGCCACGACTTCAGCCATGGCGTTCGCCTCGGGCTGCGTGAGAACGGGATGGGGAGACGTCGAGGGGGAATCCGGGGAACACGCGGTGAACAATGCGACGGTGATGGTGCCGGCGGCGAGGCGCCGGACTCTCCAAGACAGGCGACGCATGCGACGATCCTCCGACGGTTCGAGTACAGGGCGCTGTCGTGGTGACGCCGGTTAGACGGCGGGTACGTTGCAGGCGTTAACGACGTCTCGGGCAGCGCTTCCGGTAAGATAAAGAGTACGAAGCCGGGGGCCTGGTCACGGCCCTTCCAGGTAGCCCTTGGCGAGCAGCAACTCCGCGTTGAGGATCGCCGCGCCGGCGGCCCCGCGGATGGTGTTGTGGCTCAGCGCGACGAACCGGTGCCCTAGGACTCCATCACGGGCAATCCGGCCCACACTGATGCTCATGCCTCCCCCGGCGTCGCGGTCGAGCCGCGGCTGTGGGCGATCGGGCTCGTCGCGTACGAGAATGGGCCGCTGCGGGGCGCTGGGGAGGCGGAGCTCCTGGGGCAGCCCGGTGAAGGACGCGAACGCCTCGCGTAGCTCCGCGGGATCCGCCGCGCGGGCGAGCTTCACCCGCACCGCCGCCAGGTGCCCGTCGACGACGTTTACACGGTGGCATTGCGCACTCACCGCGAGCGTTGCTGGCGTCACGCGACTGGCGTCCAGGGACCCCAGGATCTTCCGGGTCTCGCGCTCGATCTTTTCCTCTTCCTCGGCGATGAACGGGACCACGTTGTCGGTGATGTCGAGCGAGGCCACGCCCGGGTATCCCGCCCCGGAGATGGCCTGCAGCGTCGTGGCGGCCACTGCTGCCACGCCGAACCGGGCGGCGAGCGGCGCCAAGGCGAGCGCGATCATCACCGTCGAGCAATTGGGGTTCGCCACGATGAACCCGCCGCCCATCCCTTTGCAGGCGTCGAGCAGCGCGAGGTGGCCGGGGTTCACCTCCGGAATCAGCAGCGGTACCGCATCGTCCATGCGGTGCGGCGACGAATTGGTCACGACCCGATACCCCGCGCGCGCGAACCGCGTCTCGACCGACCCTGCGATGTCGGACGGAAGGCTGGAAAACACGATGTCGCAATCGAGCGGCGGCTCGGGCGCCTGGACGACGAGGCCGCGCACGGCGTCCGGCACGGCGCCCGGGAGTCGCCAGACGCACGCCGCGGCGTAAGGCTTGCCCTGTGACCGGTCGGAAGCCGCCAGCGCGGTGACCGTGAACTGGGGATGCTGCTCGAGCAGCTGGAGGAAGCGCTGCCCCACGGTGCCCGTCGCCCCGAGAATGCCGACCCGAATCTTCCCCATCGCTGCTCCTTGACGCACCCGACGCGTGCGGCGAGTATTGAACATACATACAACCGCAGCGCTCGTGGTGATTTGCCGCGTATTGCCGCCACGTTAAAGAACGTGCTAAAAAGCGACCGCCCGCGGCGTGGCATTGCGCGGGCTTTTCTGTTTCCCGAAAGAGCAGGCGATGCGAGCGAGCGTGACCGTGCGGGTGGCCGGCTCGACGTCCAATCTGGGCGCCGGGTTCGACTGCATAGGGGTGGCAGTCGGGCGCTGGCTCCGCGTCACCGCCCGGGCGGCGCCTGACGCGGCCGGGCGGACCATTGCGATCGAGCGCGGCGGGACGCTCCAGAACCTCGACACGGCGCCGGAGGCGGACCTGCTGTATCGTGGCTTCGTCGCCGCCTGCCGGCGGACCGGGCAGGAGGTGCCCGCCGGCCTCGCGCTGGCCGCCGACTCCGACATTCCCGTCGCGCGGGGACTGGGATCCTCCGCGGCCGCGACGGTTGCGGGAGCCGCCGCCGCCGCGGCCCTGCTCGAGCTGAGGCTCGATCGGGCAGGACTGGCCGAGCTCGGCAGCGAGCTCGAAGGCCATCCGGACAACGTCGCGCCCGCCGTTTTCGGCGGCGCCAACCTCGTGCTGCGCGGGCCCGACGGCCTCGTCGTGACGCCGCTCCCGATTCACCCGTCGCTCGCGCTGGTGTTCGCCGTGCCTGACTTCACCGTCGAAACGAAGCGCGCCCGCGCCGCGCTGCCGGCGACACTGCCGCATGCGGACGCGGTGCGGGCGGCCGCGAAGAGCGCCGCCCTGGTCCACGGCCTGGCGCATGCCGACGTGCGACTCCTCGCCGCCGGGCTCGACGACGTGCTCCACGTCCCGTTCCGTCGCTCGCTCGTGCCGGGTTACGACGAGGTGACGAGAGCGGCGCGGCAGGCGGGCGCGTACGGGGCGACGCTCTCCGGCTCGGGGCCGACCATCGTCGCGGTGGTCGTCGCCGATGGCGTGCGGGCCGTGGGTGACGCGATGGTGCGGGCCTGGGAGGCCCGCGGCATCGCCGCGCAGACGTTTCACGCCGCCCGCCCCGCCGGCGGCTACGAGACGGACTGAGGCCATGCCCCGGGCCCCCGGCTCCCCCCCGCACATCCACAAGTTCGGCGGCGCTTCGCTCGCGAACGCCGCTGGGGTCGCGCATGCCGTGACGATAGTCGTCGCGTACCGCCCGTCCCCGCAGGTGGTGGTCGTATCGGCGATGAGCGGGGTGACCGATGCCCTGCTCGACTGCGCCGCGCGCGCGTCGCGTGGCGACGCCGCGCACGTCCGCACCGCCGCCCAGGCGCTCCGCGCCCGGCACGCCGAGGCCGCCCGCGCCCTGGTGCCACGAGGCGTCCAGCTCGACGAGCTGGTCGGGCTCATCGACGCCGCCTTCGCCGAGCTCGAGCAGCTCGCCGGCGGGCTCGGGATCCTGCGCGAGCTCACGCCCCGCACGATCGACTACCTGGTGGCGCGGGGCGAGCGGCTCTCGGCGCGGCTGTTCGTCGCCGCGCTCGAAGCGGCGGGCTGTCCCGCCGGCTACGTCGATGCCACGGAGGTGGTGCAGGCCGACGGCACCTTCGGCAACGCATCCCCCGACCTGGGCCGCACCATGCGGAGCGCGCGGCGCGCGGTCGGGCCCGTGTTGGCGCGCGGCTTGGTCCCCGTGGTACCCGGCTTTCTCGGCGCCGCGCCCGACGGCCAGGTGGCCACGCTGGGACGCGGCGGCTCGGACTTGACTGCCACGCTGCTCGCGCGGGTGTTAGGGGCCCGCGAGGTATCGCTGTGGAAGGACGTGCCGGGCCTGCTCACCGCGGACCCCCGGATCGTGCCCGACGCGCGCGTGGTGCCGCAGGTCCACCTGCGCGAAGCGGCGGAGCTCGCCTATTACGGCGCCAAGGTGCTGCACCCGCGGGCGCTCGTCCCGGTGATCAAGCAGAATGTCGCGATCCGGCTCCGCCCGTTCGCCGACCCTGCGTCCCTCGGCACCGAGATCTCGCGGCGCCGCACGCTCGAGCAGTATCCCGTGAAAGCGCTCTCGGCGATTCCGCGGCAGGCGCTGCTCACGGTCACCGGCAGCGGGATGCTGGGCGTCCCCGGTATCGCGGCCCGCACCTTCGCGGCGGTGCATCAGGAAGGGATCTCCGTGTCCCTCATCACGCAGGCCTCGTCGGAACACTCGATCTGTTTCAGCGTCCCGGAGGAGAGCGCTCAGCGCGCGCGCCGGAGCCTGGAAGAGACGTTCCAGCGGGAGATCGCGCGGCAGGAGATCGACGGCGTCGAGGCGCGCACCGGCCTCGCGACGCTCGTCGTGGTGGGGCTCGGCATGGCGGAGACGCCGGGCATCGCCGCCCGCGTCTTCTCGGCCCTGGCCGAGGCGGGGATCAACGTGATCGCCACCGCCCAAGGGTCGTCGGAGCTGAATCTGTCGCTCGTGGTGGACGGCAAGGACGCCCCGCGCGCCCAGCGCGTGGTGCACGCGGCCTTCCAGCTCTCGAAGATCGGCGGCGGCGCGGTCGCGCACCCCGAGCGCAGCGATGTCGTGCTGTTGGGCTTCGGGCAGATCGGGCGGGCGCTCGCCCCCATGATCGTGAAGGTGAAGCGGGAGGCCCTGACCCTCCGCATCGTGGGACTGATCGACCGCAGCGGTCTCGTGTTCGACGCGGACGGCTTCTCGCCGCGGCGCCTCGCCGCGTTGGGGGCGGCGAAAGCCAAAGGCGTGCCCCTCGCCAAGGCGGCGGGCGGACGGCGGGCGAGCGCCGTCGAAGCCGTCGCGTTCGTGGCCCGCCATGCCCTCAGCAACCCGATCCTGGTGGACCTGACGGCCGACGAGACGACCGACACGCTCACGACGGCGCTCGGCGCGGGGATGCACGTCGTGCTCGCCAACAAGCGCCCGGTCACCACCGACAAGCGGAAGTACGACGCGCTCCGCGCGGCCGCCCAGGCGCACGGCCGTCGCGTGCTGCTCGAGGCGACCGTGGGCGCCGGCCTGCCGATCATCGATACATACCAGAAGCTCGTGGAATCCGGCGACCGGGTCTCGAAGATCGAGGGGTGTCCGTCGGGGACGCTCGGCTATCTGTTCGGAGAGTTGGGCCGCGGCGCTGCGTTCTCGCAGGCGTTGGAGGGCGCGATCGCGAAGGGGTATCCCGAGCCCGACCCCCGCGACGACCTGTCCGGCATGGATGTGGCGCGCAAGGCGCTGATCCTCGGGCGGCTGCTCGGCTTTTCCGGCGAGCTCGCAGACATCGCGGTCGAGTCGCTGGTTCCGGACGGCGCGGAGCGGCTCGGGGTCCACCAGTTCCTCGCGTCGCTCGAGCAGTTCGACGCGGCGTGGGCGAAGCGCGTCGCGGCGGCGCGGGCGCGCGGCGGGGTGCTGCGCTACCGCGCGATCGTGACGCGAAAGAGCATCCGCGTCGGCCTCGTCGTGGTCGAAGCGTCGAGTCCGATGGCCTCGCTCAACGGGACGGACAACCAGTTTATCTTCACGACCATGCGCTACAAGAAGAACCCGCTGGTGATCACCGGGCCCGGCGCGGGGCCGGCGGTCACGGCGGGAGGCATCCTGAACGACGTGCTGAAGCTCGCGGGCGCATGAGCGCCCCCCCCGCCCCCTCCACCTGGCAGGTGTGGCAGGTGTGCGCGAGCTGCGGCAGCGAAATTCCCGAGACCGATCCTCACGCGCGGTGCCCGCGCTGCCGCGGGCTGCTGGAGCTGTGTCACCAGCCTCCGGCTCAGGGTGGGAACGCGCTCCGGGCGACGTTCGACGCGCGCTGGGGCGTGCGGCGCGGCGCCCTCGCTTCGGGTGTGTGGCGCTACTGCGAAGCCGTCCTCCCCACGGCGCGCGAGCACATCCTCTCCTATCCCGAGGGCAACACGCCGCTGCTCGCGAGCGCGGCGGTCGCGCGGTGGGCCGGCGCGCCGGAGCTGTTGCTCAAACACGAAGGCCAAAACCCCACAGGGTCGTTCAAGGACCGCGGCATGACCGTCGGGGTGACGCAGGCGCGGCGCGTCCAGGCGCGCGCGGTCGCGTGCGCGTCCACCGGCAACACGGCGGCGGCGCTCGCTGCGTACGCCGCGCTCGCGGGGCTGCCGGCGCTGGTCCTGGTGCCGAAGGGTCAGGTGGCGCTCGGGAAGCTCGCCCAGGCGCTCGCGTACGGAGCCCGGACCCTGCTCGTCCGCGGCAACTTCGATGACTGCCTCGAGCTCGCCGACCAGGCGAGTGAGCGACTGGGGACCTACCTCCTCAATTCGGTGAATCCGTTCCGGCTCGAAGGTCAGAAGACCATCGTGCTCGAGCTGCTGCAGCAGCTCGGCTGGGAGCCCCCCGACTGGATCGTGGTGCCCGCGGGCAACCTCGGCAACACGGCGGCGTTCGGGAAAGCGCTGAAGGAAGGGCGGGCGTGGGGGCTGATCGACCGGGCGCCCCGACTGGCCGCCGTCCAGGCCGAAGGCGCCGCACCGTTCGCGCAGAGCTTCCGCGACGGATTCGCCCAGCGGCGCCGCGTGGAGCCGCACACCGTGGCGACGGCGATCAATATCGGCAACCCCGCGTCGTACGAGCGTGCCGTGCGCGCCATCCGCGATACGGACGGGGTCGTCACCACCGTGAGCGACGACGAGATTCTCGAAGCGAAGGCGATCGTGGACGGTGCGGGGATCGGGTGCGAGCCGGCGAGCGCCGCGGCCCTCGCCGGGGCGCGGCGGCTGATCCGCGAGAGCGTGATCCGCCCGCGCGACCGCGTGGTCGCGGTGCTCACGGGACACGTGCTGAAGGATCCCGAGACGGTGACGCGCTATCATCAGGAGCTCGAGCCGCCGCCGGCCCGAGCCAACCGGCCGATCGAGATCGAGGCGCGTCTTGCGGAAGTGGAGCGGGTGATGGGCGGCTGAGGCCGCCCGTCAGAAGTCGGCGAGGTACGCCTCGTCCCAGGCCACGTCGAATTCACCCCGACAGCGACTGCACGTGAGACGGCGCGGACGACCGTGCAGCGCCGCGCGCTCCCGGCAGCTCGGGCACACGCCGTACTGCGGTCCCCACTCGGCCGGCAGCTCGCCGGCCCGTTCGGGGCGCGGCACGACGGACCACCGCGTGGGTGGCCGCGAGACGACCTGGACAAGGTAGTGGGGGACCTTCAGCGGCTTGCGGTTCACGTCGAGGACGGCTTCGAGAGCTGCGAGCCCCGCGACGCGGTACCAGGCCCCGCGGCGCAACGCGCAGTTAACATCCAACTGGAGCCGACCCCATTGCATTCTGGGCACGGCCGAAAATACATCGGAGCACCCCCCAGCGAGCGTGATCCAGGCCACACCCCGTTCGGCAAGTTGTCTCAAGGATCCGCGTGGTGCTCCATCATCTTCATGTCGGCCATCAGGTCCGCGCGGCCCGAGCGGATCGTGGCCGCCAGGTCCCGCTGGTACAGCGTGTCCCGGGTATCGACCGGGGGCCACTCCGTCCCCCGGTCGGGCACGAACAAGCCGGCCACCGCCCCCATGCCGCCGCCGCGGATCGACCGTCCGGTCCGGTTCTCGTACACGGCCGTCAGCCGGTAGCGGTGCGCAGGGACGACGTGCACCCCGAGCCGGCGCCAGTTGTAGAATCGGGCCAGCGGGAACGTGATGACGCGCCCGGCGGCGTCGGTGACCGGGGCGCCGCGCCACAACACCGTGCCGGCCGTCATGTCCTTCAGCTCGAGGCTGACGCCGTAATCGTGCATGTGGCCGCCCAGACCAAGGATCGTGCCCGGGATCGCGGGACTGCCTTCCCAGAAGCGCTCCGTGCGCCCGGGGAGAAGGTCGAACGCCTTGCTCCCCGTGGGCGGGCGACCGAGCGGATACTGGACATCGATGGCCCAGGGGTACGTGCGATACAGCGGCCAGGGCCGGCCGCCGGGGACGTAGCCCAGCACGAGCCGCACGTGCACCCGACGATAGGCCACGTCGGAGCGGTTGGCGAGCATGGCGCCGGCGATGAGCCGCTGGCCGCGCGCGAGCGGCAGTCCGAACAGCAGCCGCGGGACCGTGATCGCAGGGGTCTCCCTGCTCGCGGCGAGCAGATGGAGACCGATGGGCAGGAAGAGCTCCCTGTGCTCCGGATCGCTGAGGTTGAAATGATGCAGCATTCCGCCGGGCAGCAGGCGCCCCGACCCGTCCACCACTTCCACGCGGGAGCTATGGAGCGACGCGTCCACGGGGACGAGGACCTGGCACAGCGGGAGCCCGACCATCGCTTCGCCGCCCCGGCCCGCCCCCGGCACGTCCACCGGGGGCAGTTGGATCACGAGTTGATGCGCCCCGGAGTCCACGAGCACCGTCGCACGGGGCAGCGTGTCGGGACCGGGGGGGGGGCCAGGGCGCCCGGCGAGCAGCGTGACGAGGAGAAAAACGGCCCACATGCCTGCTGCTCCGGGACTTGAAGAGAGGGACAACATACCGGCCGGTGTGCGGTTGCGCGACGGCCCGAGACCTATTGCCACGTCTCGGATCCGGCTCTTCGTGGAGGCGACAGCCGTTCAGCGCCGGGGCGCTGGCGCAGAAGGTTCGGGGGGTGCTGGGGTAGAGGCGACGCGGGTTGGCGGCGCCGCAGGGAGTGGCCGAGGGCCCACAATCCTGATCTTCGTTCCTCATGACTGAGCGAAGACGGGGGCACGGCTCACTCCCCGCGAGCCGACCGATGCTATCGCAAGGGTAGTGCCACGGGCGGCAGCGGACGGTCGTCGGGGCGCCGTGTGTGACTGAGGCAGGTACGGCGCAGCCATGTCGCGGGGGTGCGACACAAAGAGGACAAAGCGTGGCGGGAGCGTGTAGGAATCGAACCTACCGAGGTCCATACGGACCCCAGCTGGTTTTGAAGACCAGTCGGACCACCAGGCCCGATCCGCCCCCAAGCTCTGCGACGCTCGAGGTTAGGTGGTGGGTGGCACCAGCCTCACTTCAGTGGAACCATCAACGTCCCCGTTTTCGTCTCTGCGCCGATGGACACTGCGACATTGGGGAGACGCAGGCTGCCGTAGGTTGAGGTGGCAGGTGCATCCACGGCAAGGACATAGCTGCCGGGGCTGGCATACGGCAGACGGAATCGTCCTATCGCGTCCGACCGGGCCGTCCCCAGCACTCCCCAAGTCGCTTCGTCGGTCGGGTAGTTGGGATTGACGACGAGGAGTGTGATGGAGGCGTCAGCGATCGGACCGGCGTTCACACCCATGACCGTGCCGCTCACCGACCCGGTCACCGCGCTGTTGCGGACCTGCATGTAGCCCACGTAGCCGAAGCCCGCCGCCGCGTTCGCAGGGTCATTCGCATAGAAGCTGCGCCCGAGGTCAAAGTCGATGACGACGACCGCACCGGTGTCGGTGACCTGGATTGGTGGATCGGTAAAAAGGCCGAAGCTGAATCTGCCGGGGTCGCCATTCCAGTTGATACCTGGTGAGGTCTTGCTGGTCAGCACCGTGCCGTCCTTCAGAGTGATGCTCGACGAGTCGCCGTCGATCGTGACGAAGAATTGCACGTATTGGCCCGAGAGCAGGACACCCTCACCCAACTTCGCGGCCGAGCCGTTTCCGAGCTCGAGGAGGTTGTACGCCCGGTGGGGTGTCGCGATGGTACCCGGCCCCCCGGTACCGAGCGTGTCGGGTTTGCTCGAGGCGGCGACGCTCACGATGTACACGTCGACTCGGGCCACCTGGTCGTAAGGGAACGGAGCGTCAATGAGAAAGGCCTTGGTCGTCCCCGGCTTGGCTGTGTTGGTCGACACGCTGTGCTCTGAACACGCCGCGATCGACACCATGCCGAGGATACAGAAAATGGGCTTCATGCTTTAGAGAAGCTGCGCGTGGCGGCGGCTCTCTACAAGGCCCGCCCAGAGACCCTCGCACCGGCGTGAACTACCGGGCCTGGGCAATCGCCACCGACACGGTTGCGCCGGCAATCGACAAGTCCGCCTGACCTGCTCCGATCGGCTTGAACGTCACCGTCGCCGAGCCGCC
>Ga0209377_1001811_pt1 | contig 14123 bp, 16 predicted proteins | sample GraSoiAngelo_141_FD_185898 | JGI IMG/M metagenome (GOLD analysis project Ga0209377, IMG submission 185898) | Grasslands soil microbial communities from the Angelo Coastal Reserve, California, USA - 14_0929_12_40cm (SPAdes) (version 2) | ecosystem: Environmental > Terrestrial > Soil > Grasslands ...
GAAGATCTGCGCAGACATCGATCGGCTTGAGACCGACGCCGATCAGGTGCTGCGCTCGGCCATGGCGAAGCTATTTCGCCACGAGCCCGACACCCGGGAACTGATCAAGCTGAAGGAGATCTACGAACACCTGGAGACGGTCACCGACAAGTGCGAGGACGTGGCCAATATCATCGAGGGCATCGTCATCGAGAATTCCTGATCCAAGACCCGGTCAGCATGTCGATCAGCTTCCAAATCGTGGTGTTCCTGATACTGCTCGCGCTCGCGTTCGACTTTCTCAACGGCTTTCACGACGCGGCCAACTCGATCGCCACGATCGTCTCCACCGGCGCCATGAGCCCGCACTGGGCAGTCGCCTGGGCGGCGTTCTTCAACTTTATCGCGTTTCTCGTGTTCGGCTTCGCGGTCGCCACCACCATAGGCAAGGGTATCGTCGATCCGGCCATCGTCGATCATTACGTCGTTTTCGGTGCGCTGTGCGGCGCAATCGCCTGGAATCTCATTACCTGGTACTACGGCATTCCGTCCAGCTCCTCTCACGCGCTGGTCGGCGGCATCATCGGCGCCGGCGTCGCGAAAGCCGGGGTCAGCAAGCTGGTGGCGAGCGGCGTTCTCAAGACCGCCGCCGCGATCGTGATATCGCCGCTGTTCGGCTTCGTGCTCGCCATCGCCCTGATGATCGCCGTGTCCTGGATCTTCGCGCGCTCGACCCCGCGGCGCGTGGACCGCTGGTTCCGGCGCCTGCAGTTCGTCTCGGCTGCGCTCTACAGTATCGGACACGGCGGCAACGACGCGCAGAAGACCATGGGCATCATCTGGATGCTGCTCATCGCATCCGGGCTTTCAGCCGCAAATGAGCCGCTGCCTTTCTGGGTGGTGCTCGCCTGTCAGGCCGCGATGGGCCTGGGGACGCTCTTCGGCGGCTGGCGCATCGTCAAGACCATGGGCATGCGGATCACCAAACTCAAGCCCGTCGGCGGTTTCTGCGCCTCGGCGAGCGGTGCGATGACGCTGTTTCTCGCCACGAGCCTCGGCATTCCGGTGTCCACGACCCACACCATCACCGGCTCGATCATCGGCGTGGGCTCGACGCAGAATCTCTCCGCGGTGCGCTGGGGCGTGGCCGGCAACATCATCTGGGCGTGGATCTTCACCATCCCGGGCTCGGCGTTCATCGCCGGCGTGGCCTGGCTGCTAGGAACAGCATATTTCTAAATGCCAGTGTGGCTGCACGCCATCGAGGCCGATATCACGCGGCTCGCGGTGGACGCCATCGTTAACGCGGCGAACACCACCCTGCTCGGCGGCGGCGGGGTCGACGGCGCAATCCACCGCGCGGCCGGGCCGGAATTGCTGCGCGAGTGCCGAACGCTCGGCGGCTGCGCTACCGGCGACGCGAAGATCACCCGCGGCTATCGGCTGGCGGCGAAGCATGTGATCCACACCGTCGGCCCTGTCTGGAACGGCGGGGTGAACGGTGAACCGGAGCTGCTCGCCTCCTGCTACAGGCGCAGCCTCGAGCTCGCTCTCGCGCACGGCATCCGCACCATCGCCTTTCCCGCCATCAGTTGCGGCGTGTACGGGTATCCCATGGAACGCGCTGCCAGGATCGCGGTGCGCGAATGCTCCGGGTTTGCCCGAGAGCACGACGCGATCGAGCGAATAACGTTTGCGCTTTTCGGCTCCGATGCGCTCGCGATCTACGAAGCGGAGCTCGCGCAACCGATGCCATGAGAAAATGATCAGGTCATGGCCCTCTGGCAGCCTTCGACACTGGCGCGCTATCTGTTCGCGGCGTACGTACCGCTCGTGGTCGACGCGAGCCTGCACCCGTTCTCAGGCTGGCGCGACCGGGGCCTGCCGCCGTTCGCTTTCCTCACCGCGCCGTTCCCCCGTCCCATCCCGGTATTCGACGTCGTCGCGAACATCATCGGATACGTGCCGCTCGGCTTTCTCGCCGTTTTCGCGGTGTATCCCTGGCTGCGCCGCGGTTACGCTCTGGGTTTCGGCCTCGCCTGCTCGGCATCCTTGAGTTTCGCGCTCGAGTCGCTGCAGCTCTACCTGCCTATGCGCACGTCTTCCAACCTCGACCTGCTCGCCAATACCCTGGGCGGCGCTGCCGGCGCCCTCGTCGCCCTCGCCACGACGCGGTCCTTGATGGACGCAGAGGGACTGCAGGGCCTGCGCAACAAGCTGTTCGTCGCGGGGCGCCGGACCGATCTCGGGTTGGTGCTGCTCGGGTTGTGGCTGTTCGCGCAGCTCAATCCCGAGACGCTCCTCTTCGGCACGGGCGACCTGCGCGACTTGTTCAAGACGCCCTCGGGCAAGCTCTACCCCGCCGAGGTATTCCTGCGCGTAGAGGCCGGCGTCGCCTGCGCGAACGGCACGGCGGCGGGATTGCTCGCGCTGTGCCTCACCGCGCGCGACCAGCCGACACGCGGCGTGGTCGTGATCTTTCTGGCCGCAGCGCTGGCCGTGCACAGCTTCGGATTCGGCATGCTCGTCAGCTCCCAAGACGTCCTCGCCTGGGTGACCCCGGGGGCCCTCTACGGCGTCGCTGCAGCAATCCTGCTACTGATGCTCGCGGCAGGGATGCCCCGCACCGCCCAGCTCGCGCTCATGGGCCTCGCGCTGATGACGGCGACGGCCCTCGTCAATCTCGCCCCCGCCAATCCCTACATGACCGCGTCTCTCGCGCTGTGGCAGCAGGGGCATTTTCTCAATTTCAACGGTGCGACGCGCGTCGTTTCCGCCGTGTGGCCGTTTGCGGCGATGGTCTATCTGGTGCTGCTCGCCAACGATCGCGGGCAGATGAAAGAGTAGGAAGCGCGCCTGGGACGCGCGCGCATCGCAGTATAATTGGCGTGACGCGCGCCGCTCGACTCGCTCTACCTTCGTACCCGGATCCGGAATGAGCTACTACGAAAAACACGTTTTTTTCTGCTGCAACCAGCGCCAGAACGGCGAGACCTGCTGCAACGACAAAGGGGCGGGCGGCATGCGCGACTACGCGAAAAGGCGGGTCAAGGAGCTGGGCCTCGCCGGTCCCGGGAAGGTGCGGGTGAATCAGGCGGGGTGCCTGGACCGCTGCGAGGAAGGACCCTGCGTCGTGGTATACCCGGATGCGGTCTGGTACACCTACGTCGACCGCGCCGATATCGACGAGATCATCGAGGAGCACCTCAAGGCAGGCCGCGTGGTCGAGCGCCTGCGCATATGAGCGCGGCGGGCGAGCACATCTTCATCGACGGCGCGGCGGGCAGGATCGAGACCGTCATCGAGCGTCCCGCAGGTGTACCGCGCGGCGCGGCGCTCGTCGCCCATCCACACCCGCTCTACGGCGGGACGCTCGACAACAAGGTTGTGCAGACTCTTGCGAGAACCTTCGTCGAGCTGGGCTACGCGGCCTTTCGCCCCAACTTCCGCGGCGTCGGCGCCTCCGAGGGCGTGCACGACGAGGGCAGAGGAGAGACCGAAGACTTGCTCCGCGTCGTCGAGTATGCAAAGAAGACCTTTGGCCCGCTGCCGCTCGTCCTGGCGGGATTCTCTTTCGGTGCGGCAGTTCAGACGCAGGTCGCGCAGCGCGTGAGACCGCACCGTGTCGTGCTCGTGGGTGTCGCAATCGGGCGCTTTCCCTCCGAAACCGTGCCGTCCGACTCCATCGTGATTCACGGTGAGGTGGACGAAACCATCCCGCTCTCAAAAGTGTTCGAATGGGCGCGGCCGCAGGAATTGCCGGTCGTGGTCATTCCCGGCGCGGACCATTTCTTCCATTTGCGCCTGAACCTCATCAAGAGCATCGTCAAAGGTTCATGGCGGTACTAGCAGCGCACGACCTGCGGAAATTCTATGGCGGCGAGGAAGTGGTCGCCGGAGTGAACTTCGGAATCGCGTCGGGCGAATGTTTCGGGCTGCTTGGCCCCAACGGCGCCGGCAAGACCACGACCTTGAGGCTGTGCCTCGGCCTCACCGATCCCGACGGCGGCTCGGTCGAGCTGATGCAGCGCCCCGTGCCCGGCGAAGCCCGGCCCGCCCGCGCGCGCGTGGGAGTGGTGCCGCAGATGGACAACCTCGATCCCGATTTCACGGTCAGCGAAAATCTGCTCGTCTACGGCCGTTACTTCGGCCTCTCCGAGCGCGCCATCCGCGAACGCATACCCGAGTTGCTCGGGTTCGCGGGCCTGACCGCGCGCGCCAGATCGCGAATCCAGACGCTCTCAGGCGGAATGAAGCGGCGCCTCACCCTGGCCCGCGCTCTCATCAACGATCCCGACCTGCTCTTCATGGACGAACCCACGACGGGGCTCGACCCGCAGGCGCGCCATTTGATCTGGGAGCGGTTGAAGCAGCTCCTCGCTGGAGGGAAAACCATCGTGCTCACCACGCATTTCATGGAGGAGGCCGAGCGGCTGTGCGCTCGGCTCGCCATCATGGACCGCGGGCGCTTCATCACCGAGGGAAGTCCGCGCGAACTCATCCTCCGCCATATCGAGCCGCACGTGATAGAAGTGCACGGCGACGGCGTCGCGCACTGGGCCGATGGGGACGCCGTGAGGTTGGCATCGCGCCTGGAGAAAAGCGGCGACACCGTGTTCTGTTACGCGGCCGATCCCGCTCCGTTGCTCGCCAGCCTCGCGAACCAAGGGGAGCTGCGCTACCTTCACCGGCCCGCCAACCTCGAAGACGTGTTCCTGAAACTCACCGGCAGGGAGCTGCGCGACTGATGCACATCTTTGCCCCGCCTTCGATGAGCCTGCGCTTCGTTCCCGTGTGGCGCAGGAACCTGCTCGTGTGGCGCAAGCTCGCGATTCCCTCCATCCTCGGCAATCTCGCCGACCCGTTGATCTACGTGCTCGGCCTCGGGTACGGCCTGGGCTCGATGCTGCCCGAGGTCGGCGGCGTGCCTTACATCGCATTCCTCGCCGCGGGAATGGTGTGCTCGAGCACCATGAACAGCGCCACGTTCGAAGCGATGTACTCGGCCTTCTCCCGCATGCACGTGCAGCGCACCTGGGACGCCATCATGAATGCTCCGCTCGATCTCGACGACGTCGTGCTCGCCGAGCTCGCGTGGGCGGCGAGCAAGAGCGTGCTCTCGGGCGTGGCGATTCTCGCCGTCGTGTGGCTGCTCGGCCTGTCGGGCTCGGTCCTGTCTCTCTGGGTGATCGCGCTTTTGCCCCTTATCGGCCTTACCTTCGGCGCGCTCGCTCTCGCGGTCACGGCGATGGCGCGGAGCTACGACTTTTTCATGTACTATTTCACGCTGCTGATCACGCCGATGAACCTCTTGTGCGGGGTGTTCTTTCCGGTGGAGCAGCTGCCTGCCACCTTTCAGGCGATCGCTGCGTTTCTTCCCCTCACGCACGCAGTGGCGATCGCGCGTCCGCTTCTGCTCGGTCAAATTCCGCCGGACGCGGTGTTGCACGCGCTGGTGCTGCTTGCGTATGCCGCGGCCGGGTTCTATGCTGCGACGGTCCTTTTCCGCAGGCGGTTGCTGAAATAGCGATGCTCTGGATCAAGGCGCTGCACGTCATCTTCATGGTGACCTGGTTCGCGGGGCTGTTCTACCTGCCGCGCCTGTTCGTCTACCACGCGATGGCCGAGGATGCGGCAGGCAAAGAACGCTTCAAGGTGATGGAGCGCAAGCTCTACTGGGGCATCATGGCGCCGGGCGCGGTGCTGACCCTCGTCTTCGGCACTTGGCTGTGGCTCGGCTACGGGTTCACGGGTGCCTGGCTCTACGCGAAGCTCGGCGTCGTCGTACTGCTGATCGCCTATCATCTGTACTGCGGCAGGCTGCTTGCCGATTTTGCGCGCGACCGAAATACGCGTTCGCACCTCTGGTACCGCTGGTTCAACGAGATACCGGTAGGTTTTCTGGCGGTCGCGGTCGTTCTGGCCGTGGTAAAGCCGTTCTAGCCGCACACGCGATACGCCCCGGATTTCCCCTTTTTCGACAATCTGCTAATCTTGGCATGCTCGTTGCATTCGATTTCCAAGGCATGAACGCGAAAAACATCACATTGAGGCCCGGGCGGCCCACCGATGCCGCGAAGATCGCCGCGATGTCGCGCGACCTGATCGAGACCGGCCTCGGGTGGTCCTGGGGACCCGACCGCGTCGCGCGCTCGATCGCAAACAAGGACACGTTCACGCTGCTCGCCTGCGACCGCGACCGCGTCGTCGCTTTCGCCATCATGTATTTCGGCGACGAGCACGCCCATCTCAATTTGCTTGCGGTGCGATCTTCCCACCAGAGACTGGGCATCGGGCGGCGTATGGTCGAATGGCTGACCGAGTCGGCTTTCGCCGCCGGAATCGCCACGGTTCACCTCGAGCTGCGAGCGGCCAACTACACCGCGCGCAGCTTCTACAAATCCCTCGGATTCACCGAGTCGGCTTACATCCCGGGTTACTACCGTGGCCGCGAGATGGCGCTGCGCATGATGCGGGTGCTGCGCAAGCCGGGCATCCCGCTGCCCGTCTGGGCCGCGCCGAAGTTGCCGAAGAGCTGACGCCTTCGCGGCGGGATACACGGCGCGACAGGATCGCCCGACATGCGCGGCGCGGTGCTCGCTCTCACTGCCGGTCTCACGGCAAACGCCGCTCTAGCGGTCCCCGGACTCGAGCCCGGCGTATCGCGCGAGCTCGCGCAGTGGCGTGCAAAATACTACCGCGACGTTCGATACACCTTGACGATCAGCGTGACCGCCGGTGCGACGAAGCTCACCGGCACGGGTACCGTCGAGGTCACGCTTCCACCCGCTGTACCCGACCTGGTGCTCGACTGGCGCCCCTCGCCGGGCGCAGCGCGCATGGCGCAGCTCCGCGTCAACGGCAAACCCGCGAAGGCGAAGCTCGAGCGGGAGCACCTGATCGTTCCTGCGCGGCTGCTCCGGGCGGGAAAGAACCGCATAGCGCTCTCCTTCGAATCGCCGATCGCCCTGTCTGGCAGCGCGGTGACGCGCTACCTGGACCGCGAGGACGGCTCTGAGTACGTCTATACGCTTTTCGTTCCTTCGGACGCTAGCAGCGCCTTTCCCTGCTTCGACCAGCCCGACCTGAAAGCGCGTTTCAGGCTCGAGCTGGTTCTGCCGCGCGCATGGACCGCCGTGGGAAACGCTCCGATCGCGGCAACGGAGGACCTGCCGAGCGGCCAGCGCCGGTTCCGATTCGCCGAGACCCGCCCGATCAGCACCTATCTCTTCGCCTTTGCGGCGGGGCCGTTCGTGGAGGTTCCGGTTCCCGTCCAGCCTCAATCCTCTCCCGCAGGACGCAAGACGGCGCGGCCGCAGCGGACTGCCAAAGGGCGAGCGGGTTCTCCCGCCGGGGAAAAAGCAGTCGAGACCAGGCTGTTCGTTCGCAAGTCGCAGCTTGCGCGCGCCCGTACGGAAGCCCCCGAGGTGCTGCGGCTCAATCGCGAGTCGCTGCGCTGGTTCGAGCGCTACTTCAACTCGCGCTTTCCGTTTCCCAAGTACGACCTGGTGCTCGTCCCGGAGTTCGCTTACGGAGGCATGGAGCATGCCGGGGCGACCTTTCTGCGCGAGGAAGCAGTGCTGTTTCCGTCCACGCCCAACGAAACGGACATCCTCGCGCGCGCGCAGCTCCTGTTCCACGAGACCTCACACCAGTGGTTCGGCGATTCTGTGACCATGCGGTGGTTCGACGACTTGTGGCTGAAGGAAGGGTTCGCCAATTTCATGGCTGCCAAGGCGGCCGAAGCGCTGCTCCCGGCGCATTCGGTCTGGAGCGCCTTCCACGCGCTCAAGACCGCCGCCTACCGGACCGACATCACGCAGGGGACGACGCCGATCTACCGGCCGCTCTCCAATCTTTCTGGGGCGAAATCCGCCTACGGCAACATCGTCTACGGGAAGGCGCCGGCGGTGTTGCGCCAGGCCGAGTTCTACGTCGGCGGGCCGGTCTTCCGCCGGGCGGTGAGGCAGTTCCTGAAAGGACACGCCTATGCGGCCGCCGATTGGAACGATCTCGTCGCCGCGCTCGAGCGTGCCTCCGGCCGCAAGCTGAAGCGCTGGGCGGAAGCCTGGGTCAAGCGGCGCGGTATGCCGGAGGTGCGCCTCGCCTGGGACACCGATCGCGACGGCCGGCCGAAGAACACCGTCCTGGAGCAGCACAACGTGCTCAATGAAGGCGGAACTTGGCCGATGAAACTGAGGGTGTTCGCCTTGTCCGAGAGCGGGCTTCCCCGCTCGACCGATGTCTTGTTGCGGGGCGGGAGTACGAGCGTTCGCGGAATCGACGGCATGCCGGAGATCGATTTCGCCTTCGCGAATTTCGGAGACTACGGCTACGGCCGTTTCCTGCTCGACCCAATGAGCCGCGAGGCGGTGCTCGCACGCCCGGAAATCGTGCAGGGCGATCTGCTGCGCGCGCTCGTCTTCGGTTCGCTCTGGGAATCGGTGCGGGACGCCGAGCTTGCGCCTCTCGCCTATCTCGACCTCGTGGTTCGCGTCGCGCCGGTCGAGCGGGACCCGGTGACGCTCGCCGGCCTGCTCCAACGCGCGCAGGTCGCTTTTCTCCACTATGCATCGGATCCGCAGCGGGAGGCTGTGGCGGAGCCTTTCGAGCAACTTCTCGTAGAGGGCATGCTGCACGCGGATACGCCGGGACGTCGCATCACTTTCCTCAGGACGTTCACGGCGAGTGCCTGGTCGGAGAGCGGCCGCTCCCGGCTCAAATCGCTCCTCGCAAACGCGCTGGAGATCCCCGGGGTGAAGCTCAGCTCGCGCGACCGCTTCCGCGTAATCGCGCGGCTGCTCGCGCTCGACGACCCGGAGGCGAAGGGGCTGCTCTCCGCGCAGATCGCCGCGGATTCCGGAGACGACGGCCGCCGCTACGCCTTCGCCGCCGCCGCGGCCGAGCGCAGCGCCGAGGCGAAGCGCGCCTATTTCGAGCGCTTCTTCAACGAACAGGGCCTGCCCGAAAGCTGGATCGATGCGGCGCTCAGCCCGTTCAACGCGATCGAGCACGCCGAGCTGACCCAGCCCTACCTCGATCTCGCGCTCGCCGCCTTGCCCGAATTCAAGCGCACGCGCAAGATCTTTTTCGTCAACAACTGGCTCGCCGCCTTCATAGGAGGACAAGTGGACGCCGCCGCTCTTGAACAGGTGGAGAGCTTCGCAAAACAGCCGGAGCTCGAGCCCGACCTCAAGCTCCAGCTCCTCGAAGCGATGGACGGACTCGCGCGCACCGTCAAGATCCGAGCGAGGTTTGCCAGGCTCTTGCCCTGACAGGTTTGCAGGTGTCAATCCGGCGCGCCGGCGGCGTAGGCGCGTTCGATCTCGGGGCCGAATTTCTTCTGCACCTTTTCACGTTTGACTTTCAGGGTCGGCGTGAGCAGCCCGTTCTCGACCGTCCAGGGTTCGCGAGTCGTGAGCACGCGCCGCACCCGGATGTAACGCGGGAATGCCTTCAAGCGCTCGTTGGCGCGCTGGACGAGGTTCTTTTCGTCAGTTTCCCGAGTCACCGACACGAACGTCAGGAAAGGCCGCCCCTCGCCGATCAGGATGCCTTGTTCGAATACCCCATCCCCGAGGATAGCGAGCTCCACGTCCTGCGGCGGAAGCTTCTCGCCGTTCGAGAGGACGAGCACGTCCTTCAGGCGTCCGCGTATGAAGATCATGCCGTTCCGGATCTCCGCAAGATCGCCGGTATGGAGCCACCCCTCGCGATCGAGCGATTTCGCGCTGGCCTCGGGATTGTTCCAATAGCCCTTCATGATGCTCGGGCCCCTTGCGAGCAGCTCGCCGTCCGCCGCGACTCGCGCCTCGACGTTGTCGAGTGGCATGCCGACCGATTCAGGAACGTTGCTCTCCAGTCGATTTACCGAGATCACGGGAGAGGCCTCGGTCATTCCGTATCCCTGGAGAACCGGCAGCCCGAGCCCCGTGAACAGCCACGCAATCGCGGGATCGAGCGGGGCACCGCCGAGCACCGCGAACCTCATCCTGCCACCCAGCCTCGCCAGCACCGGTTTGGCGACGCGATTGCGCAGCAGGGCCAGAACGATCCGGTCCACGGGGCCCGCTTCGCGGCGCTCCGCCCGCCCTCCCGCCGCCACCACCAGGTCGAAAAGCCGCTTCTTCACCGGAGATTTGGCGAGAGCGTCGTCGACGCGCGCGGCGAATTTTTCGAACACGCGCGGCACCGCGAACATCACGGTCGGGCGCTCGCTCGCGAGGTCCTCTGCGAGCTGCGAGATCGAGCGGGCGTAAGTGACCTTCGCGCCGACCGCGAGCGGCAGGTAGTAGCCGCCGGTGCGCTCGAACATGTGCGAAAGTGGGAGCAGGGAGAGAAATACATCGTCGCTCCGCGCGAGGCGCAGGCGCTCGCAGCCGGAGACGTTCGCGAGGATGTTGCCGTGCGTGAGCATCACCCCCTTCGGCCTGCCTGCCGTCCCCGAGGTGTAGCAAATCGTGGCAAGAGCGCCGTCTTCGAGGGGCGTTGCTTCGAACGCGGCCGCCTGCCTCGGGAGCGCCGCCTCGACCGCGTCATGGCCGCTCCCCGGATCGGCGGCGAGGCACAGCACGCGCGGCAGCGACGCGGCCACGCCCTGCAGCGCGTCGGCCATGCGGCTGCTCTCCGCCACGAGCAGGCGCGCGCCGCTGTTCTCCAGGCACCAGGCGACGTTTTCCGGGTTGTCGTCGGCGTAGAGCGGCACGACGACGATACCGAGCCCAAGCGCACCCTGGTCGGCCGCGACCCAGTGGATGCCGTTTTTCAGGCACAACGCGACGCGGTCGCCCGGCGCGAGGCCCTCGGCGCGCAGAAACGCCTGCCAGCGCGCCGCGTACGCGGCGATTTCGCGCGCGGAGACGTCCCGCCAGCCGCCCTCGAGGAACTGGCGGTAGAGAATTCGCTCGGGCGTGGCGAGCTGTGCGTTGAGAAGACCTGCGATGTTGGCCATGTCAAGGCTGTGCTAGGCTCCGGTCCCTTCGGTGAAGCCTCTCGAGCCCATCATGCTGAATCCGCCGTGAGCGTGCAAGCCTTCTTCGCCTCCTGTCCGAGAGGCCTCGAATCGCTTCTCGCCGAAGAGCTCGGCCGGTTCGGGGCCAAGAAAACCGAACTCGTTGCGGGCGGCGTCGCATTCGATGGCGAGATCCTCGCCTGCTACCGCGCCAACCTCGAGTCGCGGCTCGCCACGCGCGTCCTGATGCGGCTTGCCCGCTCGCCGTACCGCAAAGAGGAAGACGTATACGAGGCTGCTCTCGCAGTGAAGTGGCCCGAATGGTTCAGCGAGAAGCAAAGCATTCGAGTCGACGTCAACGCCATACGCTCTCCGCTCAAGAGCCTCGAATTCGCGACTTTGCGAATCAAGGACGCGGTGTGCGACCGGTTTCGCGCGGACCGCGGGCGGCGGCCCGACGTCGACACTCGCTCCCCCGAGGTGCGCATCCAGGCTTTCCTCGACAAGGCGGAGGTCACCCTTTACCTGGACACCTCCGGCGAACCGCTCAACAAGCGCGGCTACCGCAGGAACGCGGGCGAAGCCCCGCTCAAGGAGAACCTTGCCGCCGGCATCGTCCGGCTCACGGGCTGGAACCCGGGCGAGCCCCTTCTCGACCCCATGTGCGGGAGCGGGACGCTCGTCGTCGAGGCGGCGATGATGGCCCTCGCGATCCCTCCGGGGCACGCGCGCCCATTCGGCTTCGAGCGCCTCGCCGGATTCGATCTCAGGCGGTGGAACGAGGTGCGCGACGCAGCGCTCGCCCGCCGCAGGCCCAAGCAGCGTCTCCCGATCTTCGCCCGCGACCGCTACGGCGAGGAGCTCAAGAAAGCCCGCCTCAACCTCGAGGCGGCGGGACTCGCCGGTTGCGTCGACCTCAAGCAGGCCGACGTTCTCGATACCAGCGCCCCGGAGCGCGCCGGAGTGCTCCTCGCCAACCCGCCCTACGGCACCCGGATCGGCGACGAAGCGGCGCTCGCGGAGTTCTACCCGAAGCTGGGCGATACGCTGAAGAAATACTACGCGGGCTGGCGTTGCTACCTCTTCTCGGGGGATGCGCGACTTCCGAAGCTGATCAGACTGACCGCGTCCAAGCGCACCCCGCTTTACAACGGCCCGCTGGAGTGCCGGCTCTACGAGTATCTAGTCGTCTCCGGGTCGAACCGCAAGAAGTCCGCTCCATCGCGCACGAGCGGACCGGGCACTTAGCGCATCTGGCTGCGCGCGCTCGATACCGCCAGAAAAATCTCGCGCAGGAACACCAGCAGGGACAGAATGAAAGCGAGCATCGCGGCGATGAACAGCAGCCCGATGAACTTCGACAGATCGACGTCGATGAACGCGTCGACGAAGGCGACCGCAATCAACAGTCCGACGAAAAGCGCGCAAATCACCGAGAGCACGATCGAGCCATAGACCAGGCGCACGCGCCGGCTGAGGAGATCGAGTTCCTGGCGCGCCGCTTTCTGTCCCTCAGGCTGCAGCTGGCGCAGCCGTTCCTCGAGCGCGCGGCTGCGGTCCACGGCGCGGCCCAGACGATTGGAGAGCACGCCGATGATCGTCCCCACCGCGGTGAGCAGAAACACCGGCGCCACGGCCAGCTGGATGAGCCGCGTGACGTCGATGACGTTTTCGGGATTCACCATGGGAGCCCTTCCTGACTGCCGCCGCGCTTCACACCATCGCTTTGCGCAACTGGTGCTTGAAATGGTGGATGTGGTTGAGCGCGACCTTCAGCTTGCCGCGATCCTTTGCGACGAGCGCTTCGTCGCGCTTTTTCTGCCACTCGCCGATCTTGATCTTGATCGCGGTCTTGTCGACGCCCTTGACTTCGTGGTGCACGTGCATGTCGATGTTGAGCGCCTTGCAGAGCGCAGCGAGAGGCTTGCTCTTCAACTCAGGAAAAGTGTGGGCCATGCGTCCTCCGGGGTGATTGTCTCGGATGATACTGTAGAGCGTCCGCGGCAGCTACCGCGGCTAGCTGTTCGCGTTCCCTACGCGTCTTCCGACGATGATGAGATCGCGTTCGACCCCGTCCAACAAAGCGACCTTCGGGAGCTCCCCCCACCGCTGGAATCCGAATCGCCGGAACAACGCAAGGCTCGGTTCGTTGTGGCCGAATATGAACCCCAACAGCGTGTCGACCCCGAACGTCGGCGCGTGAGCCAGCGCCTGGGTCAGCAGATAGGAGCCGAGCCCCCGCTTTCGGAACGCCTCGTGGACGTAGACGCTCAGCTCGGCGGTCTTGGCGTATGCCGGGCGCCCGTAGAACGTCGAAAAGCTGAGCCAGGCCGCGACGCGACCCGCGTCCTCGACCACCCAAAGAGGCCTGCGATTCGGCGCGTGTTCCTCGAACCAGTGCACCCGGCTCTCGACCGAAGCGGGCTCGGTATCGGCCGTCACGATGCGCGACGCAATCGTGGAGTTGTAGATCTCCACGATCTGCGGCAGGTCGCTTCGAATTGCGCCCCTGTGCTCAGGCATCTGCCTAACGTCTCGGTGAGCTGCTCGCCGGAGACTTGCGCTTGTGAGAGATGCCGGCGGCAGGGCTCTTCGACTCTGGGTCTGGCAGGGCGGTCCATGGACCCAGGGCGCCCAGTGCTGCCTCTTCGCTCATGGTCTCTGCGCGCTCTCTCACTTCAACCGGAACCCATTTTGGAAACGGGACCTCCCTGTTCACATGGCGTCCCGAGGCGGTGTGCTCTTCCCGCACCTGCGCGAGATGATTTTTCGGGAAGCGCGCGGCCACGCGGACAAGGGCGGGCCAGAGTCGGCGATGAACCAAGGTTACCTTTGCTCCGACCAGGCGGCATACGAGAACATCGCCTGATTCGACCACTGCCTGAACGACGGCGAAGATTCCGTGAGCCTCCGGATGGCTCCACCAGCTGCCTGCAATCGGTTCGCCCGCTACCGCCTCGGTCAGCCGTGGCACCGGACCTTTGCCCGATACGAGCACGACCCCGTGCTTTTGCACGAACGACTTGGCCTGATCGATAGTCATCACGCCCGTGTTCGCGCTGCCCGGGCGCTGCCTAGGGTTCGCGTTGAGCGAAAGTCACAGGCAATTCCCAAGGGCACACCCGACGAACAACTCTCCCGCGGCAAACGCCAGCATCGAATAGGGGACCGACAGAACTGCCACCGCGGCTTT
>Ga0209377_1001820_pt1 | contig 14073 bp, 11 predicted proteins | sample GraSoiAngelo_141_FD_185898 | JGI IMG/M metagenome (GOLD analysis project Ga0209377, IMG submission 185898) | Grasslands soil microbial communities from the Angelo Coastal Reserve, California, USA - 14_0929_12_40cm (SPAdes) (version 2) | ecosystem: Environmental > Terrestrial > Soil > Grasslands ...
AACGGGCTGACCCTGGCGTCGCTCTACTTCATCGTCGCCAGCGGATTCACGTTGGTGTTCGGCCTCATGCGCAACGTCAACCTCGCACACGGCTCGCTGTACCTGCTCGGCGGCTATCTCGGATTCTTCGCGGCGCAGCTCACCGGCTCCTGGCTGGTCGCGCTCGCGGTGGGCTTCGCGGCCGCGGCGGTGGTCGGCCTCGTCATGCAAGTATCGATCTTCCGTTTCATGCTCGGTCAAGATTTGAGACAGACCATGGTCACGATCGGCCTGTCGATCGTGATCGCCGACTGCCTGATGTGGGCGATCGGCGCCCAGGTGCACCAGATGTCCCCTCCGCCGTGGCTCGACGGGCCCATCCGCAACATCCCGGTGATCAGGGCCTACTCGACCTACCGGCTCTCGCTGCTGCCGATCGGCATCGTGATCGGCGTGGCGCTGTGGTTGTTCCTCAACCGGACGCGGGTCGGCATGATGATTCGCGCCGGGGTCGACGACCGCGGGATGCTCGCGGCCGCAGGCGTCAACGTCAATCTGGTATTCGCGACCACCTTCGCGATCGGCGCCGGCCTCGCCGGCTTCGGCGGCGTCATCGGGGCGGTCGAGCTGTCGATGGTGCCCGGCGAGGACACGCGGTTGCTGCTCGCCTCGCTCGTGGTCGTGATCGTCGGCGGTATGGGAAGCGTGATCGGAGCGGCCATCGGCGCGGCCATCTTCGGCCTCGCCGAGACGTACGGCCTCGCCTACGCGCCCACCTACAGCGTCGTGTTCACCTTCGTGATCCTGGTGCTGGTGCTCGCCTTCCGCCCGCGCGGCATCCTCGGGAGACCGGCGTGAGCGCGGCCAACTGGCGCGGGGCGATGAACGCCCAGCACCGGGCTCAGGGCGCGAACGCGCCCGTCCCTTCCGCATACGCCGCCCGTGTCCCACGGCCCGCGCGGCTGCGGCTCCAGAATCCCCTTCGCGTGCGGCATCTCCTGGTTCTCGCGTTTCTGATCGCCTACCCCTGGTTCGCGACGCCGTTCTTCACGTACCAGATCGGCGCGCAGTCGCTGGCGCTGGGGTTGATCGCGCTGTCGCTGACGTTCCTCGGTGGCTACGGCGGCATGATCTCGCTCGCGCAGATGACGGTGGCCGGCATCGCCGGCTACATGGTGGCGATCTTCGGCACTTCGGCCACCGACGGCGTGAGCCTGGGCTGGCCGTGGTGGCTCGCGGTGCTGATCGGAATCGTAGTGGCGACGGGCGCCGCCGCGTTCATCGGCTGGCTCTCGGTCCGCACCGAGGGCATTTACACGATCATGATCACGCTCGCGATCGGCGTCGCGTTCTACTACCTGGTGCTCCAGAACTACGCCGTCTTCAACGGCTTCCAAGGCACGCAGAAGGTGTTCCCGCCGACGCTCGCCGGCGTCTACTGGCGCGACGCGACGCCGTTCTACTATCTCGCGCTGTTCTGGGCGCTGGCCGGATACCTCTTCGTGGTCTACCTGTTGCGCTCGCCGTTCGGCATCGCGTTGCAGGGAATCCGCGACAACCCGCGCCGCATGCACGCGCTCGGCTTCAACGTGACCGCCCACCGCGTGACGGCCTATGCGGTCGCCGGCGCGATCGCCGCGGTGGGCGGGGTGCTGTTCACCTGGTACAACGGGCTGGTCACGCCCGGCTCGGTGGGGACGAGCTGGCTCATCAACATTTTGATCATCGCGGTGCTCGGTGGTATGCGCCACCCGGTCGGCGCATTTCTCGGCGCGATCGTCTTTGTGCTGCTGCAGAACTTTGCCATCGACGTCATCGATCGCGAGCGCTTCAACCTGGTGATCGGCGCGGTATTCCTCGTGATCGTCCTGTTCTCGAACGACGGTTTGCTCGGATGGTGGTCCGCCTTGAGCGTTCGGCTGTCAACTCAAAGAGGAGAGACCAGATGGAGCTCAGCAAGAAGACGGTTGTACGCACGCTAGCCGTGGCCCTGATAGTCGCCGCGTTCGGCGCCGGCGCGTTCGCGCAGGCGCCGCCGGTCAAGATCGGCCTGCTGGCCACGCTCGAGGGCCCGTTCGCCGCCGGCGGCCAGGACGGCATACGCGGCGCCGAGCTCGCCGTGCGCCAGCGCAACGGCGTGGTGGCCGGCCGCAAGATCGAGATCGTCAAGGCGTCGTCCGACGCCAAGCCCGACGTCGCGGTGAACGCGACGCGCAAGCTGGTCGAGCAGGACAAGGTCGACATCATGGTCGGCCCGCTTTCGGGCTCCGAGGGCATCGCGGTCAAGGAGTACTCGAAGACCCAGCCCAACATCACCTTCATCAACGGCTCCTCGGGCGCGCAGGCGACGACGCTCGTCAATCCGTCGCCGAACTTCTTCCGCTTCAACACCGATGGCGGCCAGTGGATGGTCGGCCTCGGCAAGGCCGCGCTCGACAAGGGCTACAAGAAGGTGATGGTGATCGCCGAGGACTACGCCTTCCCCTATTCGCAGGTGCAGGGCTTCATGACCGAGTACTGCAAGCTGGGCGGCAAGGTGCCGGTCAAGGCGTGGGTGCCGCTCGGCGGCAAGGACTACGCCTCCGTGATCGCGCGCATCCCGAAGGACGTGGACGCGCTGGCGGTGGTGCTCGGCGGCGCGGACGCGGTGAACTTCCTGAACCAGTACGAGCAGGCGGGCGGCGACAAGCCGATCATCGGCGGCTCGATCACCGTCAGCCAGGACATCCTGAACTACAAGGGCAAGCGCCGCGACTCGCTGGTCGGCACGATCGCCGGCGCGCCGATCGCGGACGCGTACGACGCTCCCGAGTTCAAGGCGTTCGTCGCCGACTACAAGAAGAACTTCCCGGACGGCTACCCGAGCCCCTCGCTGTTCGCGCTCGTCTACTACATCAACATGAAGGCGACGCTCGACGGTCTGGACATCGTGAAGGGCGACCTCTCGGACGGCCAGAAGAAGTACCGCGACACGCTCTCGAAGATGACGCTCAAGACCCCGGTTGGCGACGTGAAGCTCGACGCGAACCGGCAGGCGATCGGCACGACGTTCATCACGGAAGTGGTGAAGGACGCGCAAGGGAATCTCTACAACAAAGTGCTCCGGAAGATCGACAACGTGAACCAGACGCTCGGCCTGCCGCCGGCCGAGTTCAAGGTCGGTTCGCGCGACGAGCCGAACTGTCCATAGTGGGGGGTCCAGAAATGACCCCCCACGCCCCCCAACGTTCGGCACGCCCCGGCGGAGCCGCGGCGCGCCTCTGGAACGGTTGCTTCGCCTGATGGCCACCAACGGCACGGCGCCGGGTGACGCGCTCCGGCTGGAGAGCGTCACCCGCGTCTTCGGCGCGCTCACGGCGATCGAGAACATCTCGTTCTCGGTCGCCGCGGGCGAGCGCCGTGCCGTGATCGGCGCCAACGGCGCCGGCAAGACCACGCTGTTCAACGTCGTCACCGGCGATTTCCCGGCGACCAGCGGCCGGGTGCTCTTCTTCGGCGAGGACGTGACCGCGATGCCGCCCCACGAGCGGATCCGCATGGGAATGCGGCGCACGTACCAGTCCTCGCTCCTGTTCCGCGAGCTCACGGTGCGCGACAACCTGTTCCTCGCGGTGCGCGGCGTCTCGCGAAACCGCTTCAGCTTCATCCGATCGTCGCGATCCGGGCCGGCCGACGAGCTCCTGGAGCGGGTGCGGCTCACCCAGGTCGCCGCCCACCCGGTGGCCGCGCTGTCCCACGGCCAGCAACGCCAGCTCGAGATCGGCATGGCGCTCGCGGGCGCGCCGCGTTTGATCCTCTTCGACGAGCCCGCCGCGGGCCTGTCACCCGGCGAGCGCGGCGAGCTGGTGGCGCTCCTCCGCGGTCTGCCGGCGCACATGGGCTTCATCCTGATCGAGCACGACCTCGATATCGCGCTGCGCGTGGTCGACCGCGTCACCGTGATGCACAACGCGAGCGTCCTCAAGCACGGCAGCCCGGCCGAGATCGAGAACGACGCGGAGGTGCAATCAATCTACATGGGAGACCGAGTCCACTGATCCTCGAGATCCGGAACCTGGACGTCTACTACGGCCGCGCCCATGCGCTGCAGGGCGTGTCGCTGGCGCTCGATCACGGCGTCCTGGCCGTCGTCGGCCGCAACGGCATGGGCAAGACGACCTTGTGCAACGCCGTGACCGGGCTCGTGCGAGCCTCCGGCAGCGTGAAGCTCGCCGGCCAGGAGATCCTGGGGCTCGCGCCGAACGTCGTCAACGGCAAGGGCGTCGGCTACGTGCCCCAAGGCCGGCGGGTGTGGCCCTCGCTGTCGGTGGACGAGCACCTCCGGCTGGCGAGGCGCCGGGGCCCGTGGACGGTCGAGCGCATCTACCAGACGTTCCCGCGGCTCGCGGAGCGCAAGGCCAACGGCGGCGCCGAGCTGTCGGGTGGCGAGCAGCAGATGTTGGCGATCGCGCGCGCGCTGCTCTTCAACCCGAAGCTCCTGGTCATGGACGAGCCGACCGAGGGCCTCGCCCCGATCATCGTCCAGCAGGTCGTGGCGATGCTGAAGGCGCTCGCCGCCGAGGGCGAGATCTCGGTCTTGCTGATCGAGCAGAATCTCGGCGTGGCCATCGCCGTCGCCGACACCGTCGACGTGATGGTGAACGGCCGCATCGCGCGCTCGATGACCGCGGCCGAGCTCGCCGCCGACCATGAGCTCCAGCAGCGCCTGCTCGGCGTGAAGATGGAAGCCGATCCGTTAGACGAGGCGCCGCCCGAGGAGACGGGTCCGCAGCCGGTTCAGATCCTGACGGTCAAGCGCGCCGCGGACTCCGTGGTCGCTGAGCCGCCGGCATCCCGCGAGGAACGCACGATCCGCGGCTTCACGCGGTGGGGTTCCACCAACCGGGACCACCCGGTGGGGGCGGAACAGCCCCGAGAAGCGCGAACGCCCGAGCCCCGCGTCGTCGAGCTCCCGGTGGCGCAGACCGTGGGCCGCGCAGCCTACATCGCCGGCACGTTCGACACGAAGGGGCGCGAGCTCTTTTATCTGCGCAGCTGCCTGGAGAAGCTGGGGGTGCGGACGGTGACGGTGGACCTCGCCACGTCCGGCAAGCCGTCGCCCGCCACGGTCCACCCGCGCGAGGTGGCCCGGCATCATCCCGGCGGCGAGCGCGCGGTGTTCACCGGAGATCGCGGCTCCGCGGTGACCGAGATGGCGGTCGCGTTCGAGGAGTTCGTGACGAGGCGGCGCGACCTCGGCGGTCTCATCTCCGCGGGTGGCTCCGGCGGCACCGCGCTCGCCACGCGCGCCATGCGCCGCCTGCCGATCGGCGTGCCCAAGGTGATGGTGTCCACGGTCGCGTCCGGCGATGTGAGGCCTTACGTCGGGCCCTCCGACATCTGCATGATGTACTCGGTCACGGACGTTTCGGGGATCAACCGCATCTCCGAGAAGGTGCTCGCGAACGCGGCGCACGCGCTGGCGGGAATGCTTGCGTTCTCACGTCCGCCCTCTTCCGCCGAAGGCCAAGGCAAGCCGGCCCTGGGCCTGACGATGTTCGGCCTGACCACGCCGTGCGTCCAGGCGGTGTGCAAGCAGCTCGAGACGGACTACGACTGCCTGGTCTTCCATGCCACGGGCACGGGCGGCCAGACCATGGAGAAGCTCACCGACTCGGGCCTGCTCGCGGGCGTGCTCGATATCACCACCACCGAGGTGGCCGACGAGGTCGTCGGCGGCGTCCTCACGGCAGGTCCATCCAGGATGGACGTCTTCGCGAAAGCTGCGATCCCCTACGTCGGTTCCTGCGGAGCCCTCGACATGGTGAATTTCTGGGCCAAGCCCACCGTGCCGACGCAATTCAAGGACCGGAATCTGCACGTGCACAACCCGAACGTCACGTTGATGCGGACCACGGCCGACGAGGCGGCCCGAATCGGGCGATTCATCGTCGACAAGCTCAACCGCATCGAGGGTCCGGTTCGCTTCCTGATTCCCGAGGGCGGCGTCTCGGGTCTCGACCGGCCGGGCGGCCCGTTCTGGGACCCGCCGGCCAACCGGGCCTTGTTCGACGCCATCTCCTCGAACTTCCGCACCGGAACGAAGCGGAAACTGCTGAAGGTCCAGGCCCACATCAACGACCAGGCGTTCGCCGACGCGCTGGTCGCGAACTTCAACGAGATCAGGACCCCATGGCCAGAATTGCGCGTAAGGACATCCTGACGAGGCTGCGCGGCACGGTGAGCCGCGGCGAGCCGATCATCGGCGGCGGCGCCGGCACGGGCCTGTCCGCGAAATGCGAGGAGGCCGGTGGCATCGACCTCATCGTCATCTACAACTCGGGACGCTATCGCATGGCCGGGCGCGGCTCGCTCGCCGGCCTCTTGGCCTACGGCAACGCCAACGAGATCGTGCTCGACATGGCGCGCGAGGTGCTGCCGGTGGTCACGAGCACGCCCGTGCTGGCCGGCGTCAATGGGACCGATCCATTCCTCCTGGTCGACTCGTTCCTTCAGCGCCTCTGCGACCTGGGCTTTTCGGGCATCCAGAACTTCCCGACCGTGGGGTTGTTCGATGGCGTGATCCGGGCCCAGCTCGAGGAAACCGGCATGGGCTATGGCCTCGAGGTTCAGCTGGTCGAGCGAGCCAGCAAGCTCGATTTGCTCACCACGCCCTATGTGTTCTCGGAGCAGAACGCGCGTGACATGGCACGCGCCGGCGCCGACATGATCGTCTGTCACCTGGGGCTCACCGCGGGCGGCGCCGTCGGCGCCCGCACCGCGCTAGCGCTCCCGGGCTGCGTTCCCCTGATCGATGCCTGGGCGGCGGCCGCGCGCACGGTGAACCCCGAGATTCTCGTGCTGTGCCACGGCGGGCCCATCGCGACCCCGGAAGACGCGGCCTATATCTTGAAAGCGACCCGGAGCTGTCACGGATTCTACGGCGCCTCCAGCATGGAGCGCCTGCCCACGGAAACGGCATTGACGGAAACCACTCGTGCGTTCAAACGCATTGGCAAGGAGAACGTGTCATGACTGGGGCCCAAGTCGGAATGCTCATCCTGGCCCTCATCGTCGTCGCGGCGGTCATCGCGATCGTCGCGTGGCTGCTCAACTGGCTCTATCTGCGCTCCTCGAAGGAGCGGGCGTTCGTGCGCACCGGCTTCGGTGGGCAGCGCGTCGTGCTGAACGGCGGCGCGCTCGTGTTGCCGATCATCCACGAGGTGATCCCGGTGAACATGAACACGCTCCGCCTCGAGGTCACCCGGGGCCGCGAGCGCGCGATCATCACCAAGGACCGCATGCGCGTGGACGTCACCGCGGAGTTCTACGTGCGGGTGCAAGCGGCCCCGGAGGCGATCGCGTCTGCGGCGCAGACGCTCGGTCAGCGCACCGTGCAGCCGGAGCTCTTGAAGGAGCTGGTGGAGGGCAAGTTCGTCGACGCGCTCCGCACGGTGGCCGCGGAGATGACCATGGAGCAGATGCACGAGAAGCGCGGCGAGTACGTGAAGCGCGTGCGCGCCGTGGTGTCCGCCGACTTGCTGCAGAACGGTCTCGAGCTCGAGACGGTCTCGCTCACCCAGCTCGACCAGACCGCGATGGAATTCTTCAACCCCTCGAACGCCTTCGACGCCGAGGGCCTGACGCGCCTCACCGAGACCATCGAAACGCGCAAGAAGCAGCGGAACGACATCGAGCAGGACACCATGATCCAGATTCGCAACAAGAACCTGGACACCGAGCGCCAGGCGCTCGACATCGACCGCGACCTCGAGTACGCGCGCCTGGAGCAGCAGCGCGAGCTGGAGGTGACGCGCGCGGGGCAGCGCGCCGACGTGGCGCGCGAGAAGGCGCTCAAGGAGCAGGAGGCCGAGCGCGCGCAGATCCAGGCCCGCGAGGTGGTCGAGCGCGCGCGCATCTCCTCCGAGCGCGCGATCGAGGAGGACCGGATCGCGCGCGAGCGCCAGATCGAAGCCCTCGAGATCGAGCGGCGCAAGACCGTCGAGCTCGCCGAGCAGCAGCGCGCCATCGCCGTCGCCGAGCAGTCGAAGCTCCAGTCCGAGGCGCAGGCCGCCGCCGACCAGGCGCGCGCGAAGGCCGTGACCGAGGAGGAGCGCGTGTTCACCGCGCGCGACACCGAGACGGCGGAGCGCCGCAAGCTGGTCGAGATCTCGCAGGCCGAGGCGGAGGCGGAGACCAGCCGCATCCGCGCGCTCGCGGCGAAGATCCGCCACGAGGTCGAGGCCGAGGGCCTCACGCTCATGAACACGGCGGCGAATCTCCTCACGCCGGAGGCGCGCCAGTCGGCGTTGCGCCGCCAGCTCATCGACAAGCTGGAGGGCATCATCCGGGAGTCGGTGAAGCCGATGGAGCGGATCGAGGGCATCCGCATCCTGCACGTCGACGGGCTCGGCGGCGGGGGCGGCGGGCGGGACAGTAGCGGCGGGAACTTCGCCGACAGCGTCGTGAACTCGGCGCTGCGCTTCCGCGCCCAGGCCCCGCTGGTCGACCAGCTGTTGCGCGAGATCGGCGTGCAGGGCGGCGACGTCGGCCAGGCGGCCCGGGCCTTGCTCGAGAACACCCCCAAGGAATGATCAAGGTCTACACGTCGAGCGTCATCGACGCGCCCGCGGACGCGGTCTGGGCGCGTGTGCGCGATTTCAACGGGCTGCCGCAGTGGACGCCGTTCGTCGCCGAATCGCGCATCGAGGAGGGTTGGCCCGCGGACCGCATCGGTTGCGTGCGCAACTTCCGGCTGCGGGACGGCGGGATGATCCGCGAGCGCCTGCTCACGCTCTCGGACTACGACTATCAGTGCAGTTACTCGATTCTAGAATCCCCGATGGGGGTCGAGAACTACGTCGCCACCCTCAAGCTGACGCCCGTCACGGACGGCAACCGCACCTTCGCCGAGTGGTGGGCCGAGTTCGATTGCGCGCCGGAGCGCGAAGGCGCACTGGCGCAGCAGATCGGGCAAGGCGTGTTCCAGGCGGCCTTCGAGTCACTGAAGAAAGCCCTGTGATCCGGGTTCGCCGGTCCGCCGTGATCGACGCGCCGATCGAGCAAGTGTGGGCGGTGCTCCGCGACTTCAACAGCCACTCGGCCTGGCATCCCGCGGTCGGGCCCTCGGCGATCGAGAACGGCGAGCCGCCCGACCAGGTCGGCTGCGTGCGCACCTTCACCCTCCGGGATGGCAATCAGCTTCGCGAGCAGCTGCTCGCGCTCTCCGATCGCGATCACCTCTCCACGTACTGCATCCTCGACGCCACCCTGCCGATGCGCAATTACGTCGCGACGGTGCAGCTCAAGCGCGTGACCGATGGTGATCGCACCTTCTGGCACTGGGAGTCGACGTTCGACGTGCCGCGCGGCCGCGAGCGCGAGTTCGAGCAGCTCGTCGGCGGCCAGGTCTACGAGGCCGGCTTCGCCGCGCTCGCGGCCTACCTCAGAAGGGACGGACGCCCGTTCTCTCAGGTGACGCCGGTGGAGTCGCAGGGCGTGTTGGCCACGTCATTCGGGGGCCCCGAAGTGCTGCAGGTGCGCCGGCTCGACTCGCCGGCGCCGAAGAGCGGAGAGGTCCGCGTGCGACAGACGGCGATCGGCGTCAACTACATCGACGTCTACGTTCGCAAGGGACTCTACCGGATGATCGAGCCCCCGGCCCCGATCGGCATGGAAGCGGCCGGCGTCGTCCTCGAAAGCCAGGCTTCCGGATTCAGACCCGGCGACCGGGTCGCGTACGCCTGTACGCCGCCCGGCGCGTACGTGACCGTGCGCACCCTGCCTGCGGACCGGCTCGTTCTGCTCCCGGACTACGTGAGCGAGGAAGCTGCAGCCGCGCTCATGCTGAAGGGTATGACCGCCGAATACCTTTTGCATCGCACGCACCGTGTCAAGCCCGGCGACACCGTCCTGGTGCACGCGGCGGCCGGGGGCGTCGGGCTGCTCCTCTGCCAGTGGGCCAAGGCGCTTGGCGCCCGCGTCATTGGCACCGTGTCGAGCGAAGCCAAGGCCGAGCTCGCGCGGGCCAACGGCTGCGAGCATCCGATCGTGACCCGAAGCTATGCCTTCGCAGCGAAGACGCGGCAGGCGAGCGGCGGCCGTGGCGCCGACGTCATCTTCGATGGGCTCGGTCAGGACGCTGCGCAGGAGAATCTCGCGGCGCTGGCCATGCGCGGTCACTGGGTGAGCTACGGACAGGCGACCGGCGCGCTGGAACCCATGAACCTGAGCGGTAAGTCCGGAACCCTGTCTCAGCCGGTGCTCTTTCACTACACCGAGGACCACCTGCAGCAGATGGCGGGCCACGTGTTCACCGCGGTGCGCGACGGGATCCTCAAGCCCGACGTTCGCCACCGCTATCCCCTCGCCGCCGCGGCCGACGCCCACCACGACCTCGAGGCGCGACGCACCAGCGGTCAGATCGTGCTACTTCCCTAGCGCGGTCGACGACTGCCCATCGTCGAGATCCCGCAAGATGTCTCGCGCGATGGCGGAGCACCGATAGTGAAAACAGGAGGCGCACGATGCTGCTACAGGAGATGACCTGGCCGGAGATCGGCAACCTGTCGCGAGACATCCCGGTGATGGTGCCGGTGGCGGCGCTCGAGCAGCACGGCCGGCACATGCCAGTCTTCACCGACAGCCTGCTGGTCGGCGAAGTCGTGCGGCGGGTCGGCGCGGCGATGTCGGACCGGGTGCTGATCGCGCCGCTCATGTGGCTGGGGAACTCGCATCACCATCTCGACTTCCCGGGGACGCTCTCCGCCAGCCCGCGCGTCTACCTCGACCTCCTCAACGACCTGGCCGAGAACCTGATCGCGCACGGCTTTCGTCGTATCGTGTTCATCAACGGCCACGGCGGCAACATCACGCCGGGCAAGCAGGCCATCTTCGAGGTCCGGCAGCGGCACCGCGACCGGGGCGATCTGCTGCTGTTGTTCGCCTCCTACTGGGACAACGCCAACCCGAACGCCGGTCGCCCCGACCTGGTGCAGTCGCAGATGGGGCACGCCTGCGAGTGGGAGACGTCGATGATGCTGCGGCTGGCCCCGCATCTGGTGAAGGACTACACGCGGGCCGAGCCGGTTGGCTTCGGATTCGGCTTCGAGCCGGCCTATCGCGGCTGGACTACGAAGGACCGCACGGTGTCCGGGCACATCGGCCGTCCGCAAGACGCCATCGCAGAGAAGGGCGAGTATCTCTTCGCGACCTACGCGGCCGGCGTGAGCAAGCTGCTCGAGGACGTCATCGCCTGGGACGGCAAGAGCTGGGAGATGCCGTAGCCGTCGCGAGCCGTGCCTTGAGTGGCGCGCACGACGCATCAACTGACACCGCCGACGCGTGCGGCGCCGTCGCCCACCTCAGAGTGGCGGCCGCAGGTCAGGGCAACAGCTCGGCGATGGCCAGCCGATCGGCGGGGACCGCCAGCGGTGCGACGGTGTCTGCCGGCGCCAGCGTGAGTCGCGAACGGTAGCTCCAGCCATAGAGGGCGGCCGGATCGAGGGCCGGGTCACGGTACACCTCGAGCACGCGGTCAACGAGGTTGACGATCCAGTAGTCCGGAAGACCGGCGCGCGCATACAGGCTGCCCTTGTCGTCGCGGTCGAAGGCGAGGCTCGAGTCGGCCACCTCGACGGTCAGCGCGGCCGCGGAGGGATGCGCCTCGCAATAGTCGGCCCACGTGCCGGGGACAACGGCGATGTCGGGCTCCGGCGCTGACTCCGCGTCGAGCGCCAGGGGCGCCTGCACCCGTACGATCCAGCCCGGAGGCAGGACAGCCGACAGGCGGTTGGCGATCATTCCGACCGCGGTGACGTGGTAACTACCCTGCGGCTCGGCAACAATCAACTGGCCGCCAACGAGCTCGACGGGCTCGCGCGCGAACACGCCGAGGTCGACGAGCCGCTCGTACTCGACGCGCGTCCACCGTCGCACCGTCAGTGGCGCCTGAGTCATGGCCGTCAGCGTAGGATCCGCGCCGACGGACGTCAACGTCAACGATCGCGCACACGCCACGGCGGCACACCGCCGTCGCTCATTTGAGCTTCGGGTCCAGGAAATCGCGCAGTGCGTCCCCGAACAGGTTCACGGCAAGGATCGTGACGGTGATCGCCGTCCCGGGGAAGACGACCATCCACCACGGGGGCCTGAAGGCCTCGGCGAGGACGCCGCCCAGCATATTGCCCCAGCTCGGCGTCGGCGGCGGCACGCCCACCCCCACGAAGCTCAGCGCCGCCTCGATGAAGATGGCCGCACCCAGGTGCCCGGTGGTGATGATCAAGAAGGGCGCGACGCACTGGGGCGCCACGTGTCGCGTCATCACGCGCGCGCCCGACGCCCCCAGCGCGCCGGCCGCCTCCACGTAGGCGAGCTCTTTGACCGACAGCACCATCGACCGGACGACGCGGGTGCTCAGCGGCACCCGGGTCACCGCGATGGCGATGATGACGGTGGACAGGCCGGCCCCCAAGGCCGCCATGAGCAGCAGTGCGAGAATGAGGGCGGGAAGGGACATCAGGACATCAAGCACCCGCTGGCTGATCAAGTCCACCCGGCCGCCCAGGTAACCGCTCGTCACGCCCCAGAGAAACCCGATGGTGTCGCCGAGGAGCACCGAGCTGATCGCCACCATGAGGGTCACGCGCGCGCCGAAGATGATGCGGCTCAGCACGTCGCGCCCGAGGTGGTCGGTGCCGAGGACGCGCTGGACCATAGGCGGATTGCGCGTCAGGGTGTAGTTCGCGGCCAGCGGATTGTGCGGCGCCAGTCGCTCCGCCATCACCGCCACCGAGGCCAGCAGCAGCAAGAACACCGCGCAGACACCGCCCAGCGGCGAGGAGCGGAAGAAGCGCGCCACGACCATCGACGCGGAGCGGTTACTGGTAGCGGATACGGGGATCGAACCAGCCGTAGCTGACGTCGACCACCAGGTTGATGAGGACGAAGATGACGCCGTAGAGCAGCACGAGGTTCTGGATGAGCATCCAGTCGCGCTCGGCGACGGCGAACACCAGCGCGAGGCCGAGTCCGGGAACGCCGAAGGCGCGCTCGACCGCCACCGACCCGCCCAGGAGTGCGCCGAGCGCCGTCCCCGTCACGGTCAAAATGGGCAGCATGGCGTTGACCAGCGCGTGACGCCACACCACGATGCGCTCGCGCAGACCCTTGGCCCGAGCGGTGCGCACGTAGTCCTCTCCCAGCACCTCCAGCACCGAGGAGCGCGTGATGCGCGCCATCATCGCGGCCAGCGCGATCCCTAGCGCCAGGGCTGGCCCCGCGGTCATCTGGAGATTACGGACCGGGTCGTCCCAGAAGTACGCGATGGTCAGGGGCGGTCTCCATGTGAAGGTGAGGACCAGAGAGAGGACGATCATCAGCGCCACCCAGAAGCTGGGGATGGCCATGAAGAGCGTGACCACGAATCGGAAGACATAGTCGGTCCGCGAGTTCCGCCACAATGCCCCGACCAGGCCCACCGGCAAGCCGATCACCCAGGAGAGGACGACGGCCATCAGCGCGATCTGCCCGGTGATCGGCGCCCGGCGGAAGATGAGCTCGCGGATGGGCTCGCCGCGCCAGAACGACTTTCCCAGATCGCCACGCAGGACGTCCCTGACCCAGTCCAGGTACTGCACCACATACGGCCGGTCCAGGCCCAGGCTCGCCCGCGCGGCCCGGAGCTGCTCCTGGTTGAGGACGTACGTGCCCCCGCCCTCGCCCGAGATCGCCGACAGCGGATCTCCGGGCAGCACGCGCATCGCGATGAAGATGAGGAGCGTGACGCCGAAGATCGTGGGGATGGCGATGAGCAGGCGCTGAGCCAGATACTTGCGCACCAGCCGCTATCGATCCAGCCAGAAGGTGTCCACGCGACCCAGCTCCGAGAAGACCCGGGCTTCGCTGTTGTGGCCCTTGACGGTGTTCCGCCACATGGGCAGATGGTCGGTGAACCCGATGAGGTAGAGCGGTGCCGTCTGGTCCAGGAGCGCCATGCCCTGGGCGAAGAGCTGCTTGCGCTTGCCTTTGTTCGTGTCGCTGTTGATCTGCTTCAGCAGCTTGTCGAACTCCGGGTTCGAGTAGCGCGAGAAGTTCAGGGAGCCGCCCGTCTTCAGG
>Ga0209377_1001821_pt1 | contig 14073 bp, 11 predicted proteins | sample GraSoiAngelo_141_FD_185898 | JGI IMG/M metagenome (GOLD analysis project Ga0209377, IMG submission 185898) | Grasslands soil microbial communities from the Angelo Coastal Reserve, California, USA - 14_0929_12_40cm (SPAdes) (version 2) | ecosystem: Environmental > Terrestrial > Soil > Grasslands ...
CCTACGTGATGAGCTACTATGGGCTCAAATTTCTGGACGATCTTCACCACAATGCCGTTCACGAGTTTAAAGATTGGAGAACCTCACCCACTTCTCCCATGCCGGCATGGGTAGACACGGGGACCGCCATCGTCGATAAGGAAAATCTTGCGATCTTCCGAGAGGCTCTCGCTGCTCACCCGAGGGCGATGTGAAGGTCATGATGAGGCACGGTGGGGACCGCAGCGGGCTCTGGAACTAAGCCAATCCCATGGAAGCGCGGTCGCACTGTAGAGTCCCGTCCGCGAATCTTGAATGAGAAAGTCAACTTCGGCCGCCAAGCTTCGAGGTGCCGGGGAAGCGGTCAATGTGCAATTTCTATTCCACATACCTTTCCTGCCGCACACGCGGCTGACACTTGAACAAACCAGTCAGGGTAAGACCAGTCCTTGTTCGGGAGCCGGTTCGTAGCTCGATTGTGCCGCGACTATGATAGGCTAAGCGCTCGAAAAGAGAGCCAATTGTATCTGGAATTGCTCTTCGATTTTTTCCTCGCTTGAAAACTGCTGAAAGGAGACCTGCTATGAAACTTCCTGCGATCGAAACTCTTCTTCCCGTGATTCTCCTGACAGGTGTGCTGGTGTCATGCCAGCAGCCTTACCACGAGAAGGATGAGCACTATGTTTTCGTGGCGGTTAGCACCACCATACCGTACTGGCAGGAGGCCGAAGCCGGTTTGACCGATTCAGCAAAGCAGTTGGGCGTCAAAGCGGACTTCACGGGCCCGGCCGCTTTCTCTCCGAACGAGGAACTGACTGCGTTTCAGCAAGCCGTTTCTCAAAAACCCTCCGGCATCCTGCTCGCCGCAGCAACTCCAGAAATTTTCAGGGAACCCATCAACGCCGCCGTCCAACAAGGTATTCCTGTGATTTGCGTGGATGCTGATTCACCAGAGTCCAACCGCATTCTCTTTGTCGGCACGGACAACTTCCGTGCTGGCCAGGAAAGTGGCAGGCGCATGGGGGAATTGCTGAAAGGCAAGGGGAATATCGTCGTGGTGACCGTCCTCGGTCAATTCAATCTCGGCGAGCGTCTTCGCGGCGTTGAGGAAGCGCTGAGGAAATTTCCGGGAATCAAAATTACCAAGACCGTCGATGACAAGGGTGATCCGCGGGATGCCTACGACGCCATATCCGCCCTCGTGCAAGGCAAAGACAAACCTGACGGAATCATTGGCTTGGAAGCCTCAGGGGGAGCCGGCGCGGCCGATGCGCTGCACCGTTTGGACCTTACCGGCAAGATTCCCATCGTGGCGTTCGACAAGGACCCGGAGACGTTGGACTGGATCCAGCGTGGCGCCATCACCGCGACGGTTGTGCAGAAGCCCTACGTGATGAGCTACTATGGGCTCAAATTTCTGGACGATCTTCACCACAATGCCGTTCACGAGTTTAAAGATTGGAGAACCTCACCCACTTCTCCCATGCCGGCATGGGTAGACACGGGGACCGCGATCGTCGATAAGAATAATCTTACGCCGTTCCGGGAAGCGCTTGCGGCTCGCCCGAAGCCGTGAGATTAGGCTGGCAACGAAACCGGCGCCTGGCAGAAGGTAATGCACAGGGTTATACCAGTCCCAACACAGCGAAAGCCGTAATCGAAGCGCAATCCGACGCAATACCAAAACGAGTCGCCACACAAAAAAAGCCGAGCCATCTTCGAAATTCCTGAGATATTCGCCCTACTTCTGGGCGAAAAACCCGGCAGCGTCAAGGCGCAGCGCAGAATTCATTTGCGTTGCACAAGCAGGAGAATAAATCAGAGAGCAGCAGGCGGATGGAGCCGGGCGTGTTCGGCGCGGCCCGGATGCGGGAATCTCGGGCCTGCGTTCGAATTGCGGGGCGCTGTGTTCAAGTGAGGCTTGGCGCAGCTTCTCGACCACGAGCGGGAAGCATGTTTTTTCGAGTCACACATTTTGACGCAGCCACCACGCAGGTTCGATTCCGCGCAATGGCAGTAGCATCCTCCCGCCGGAACTTGACGCAGCAGCGCCGGAGTGTCGCCAAAGACCGAGAACGAGCAGGCCAGGATAGTCATCGCAATGCCCGCCACCCGCAGAAGCGAAGGATGGCTCGGAAGCATGGCTTTGAGCAAGGGAAGCATGAAGCCATTCTGAGGAAGATGCGGAAGAAAACCGATAGCTCGGGCAGATTGGTAGTTCTGGAACCAGCCGGATCTGTCAGGGTCATGGAAAAGGCCAAGCTCCCGATTCTGGAGCGACGCGGAGTTCCGAACTGAATCAGGAGTGCAGTTTTGGAGTTTCCCGACGGCAACAAGCCAGAAGTAACTCCCACATAATAAAACACTTAATAGAGTTATCTGCGGGCCTCGAGTTGGCCGAAATCTTGCACTGACGCGATCCGTGGGCGCGTTTCAGATGACGAGATGCGAAGAGAGACAAGCGAGGGGGAAGGGGCTTGCTTGTCACTTTTTGCGGACCGTACCCACCTGCCTCTGAGAGGGAAGCTAGGATGGATGACCCCACGCGCTGACGTGAAAACGACGCCAGCAATTGAAACGCGCCCTCCGGGGCCCCCGATCCCAAGCGGGGGCCCCATTTTTTTGCCCATTCTTTTTTCACCGTGCGGAAACCACCGGCAATTCAATAAAGCTTGCCTCACTCGGCGCGTGATAGACACGCTGCACGGCCTTACGGTAATCCCCTGGCTTGGCCCAGAAAATACTGGGGACGAACGTCTGCGGATTACGGTCATACAAAGGAAACCAACTCGACTGGATTTGCACCATGATGCGGTGGCCCGGCAAGAACACGTGGTTTGCGGTGGGTAGTGCAAAACGATAGAGCAGCGGCTTGTCCGGTGCGATCGGTTTGGGAATTTCCATGCTCTCCCGATAGCGGCCGCGGAAAATATCAGCCGAAACCATCAACTGGTAGCCACCCATTTCCTTCTGGCCAGCCACTTCATCCGGATAAACGTCAATCAATTTCACCACCCAATCGGAGTCCGTGCCGCTGGTGGAAGCCACAAGGTTCGCAACTGGCTGCCCGCTGATTTTCACCGGCGCGCTCAATTCGTCGGAAACGAATACCAAGACGTCGGGGCGGCCGGAAGCTTCGCGCTGATCGTCCACCAGCCATTGCGACCAGGTCAGGCCGTTGCTGTAGCCAATGGGTTGACTGGGGCGCGCGCGGAAAGGCACAGGCTTCGCCGGGTCGGAGACGTATTCTTCGTACGGAGGCGGCGCACCAGACCCACCCTCGCCGGGACCTAGCCCCGCGGTCAGAATCAGTTTCCGCCGCGGGCCAAGATAAAGTGGCGTAGCTTTCGGCGCGCAGCCGCTGGCGCATCCTGATGGCCATGCATTCAGCCGCCGCCACGTGTTTGTCCCCGTTTCGAACGCAGAAACCGCCGCGACGTCCGCCTTTGGTGCTCCATCCTTTAGATATTGCGCGAGAAATGGCGCAAGAATTTCCTTGCGAAAATACAACCCGGTGTCGCTGCTGAATTTCAACGCACCGAGCGAGCTGGCATCTTCGATTTCCTGCCCGTGATGCCAAGGCCCCATCACTAAGAAGACTTTGTCATTATTCGTGTCTTTTGGCTTGAGGGCCTTGTACACCGCAATGGCGCCGTAGATGTCTTCCTGATCCCAGAGGCTGTGCACCAGCATCGTCGGAACTTTCAGCGGTTGCGTGGCAAGAATTTTGTCCATCGCTTGCTCCTGCCAGAAAGCGTCGTAGCTCGGATGCTCCAGAATCTTGCGCCAGAATCCGATCTGTTCCAGGCCGTGTTGGCGGCCGAGTTCGCCCGCCGAGCCCGCCTGCATGAATTCGTCATAGTCGTCAAAGTGGCTGCTCCACCATTTGGCTTTGTTATCGCGCGTTGCTTCTTGTTCGTAAATGTAGGGCAGATTCTGCTGGCGGAAAGCGCCGTTATGGAACCAGTCGTCACCCATCCAGCCGTCCACCATGGGATTCATGGGCACGGACACTTTCAGCGCGGGATGCGGATTGACCAGCGCCATCAATGGTGTAAAGCCGTCATAAGAAATGCCGAGAATGCCGACTCTCCCGTTGCATTCCGGAACGTTCTTCACCAGCCAGTCGATGGTGTCGTACGTGTCGGTAGAATGGTCGACGGTCGTGGGATTGAGCGGGCCACGCAGGGGCCGGTTCATCACGTAATCGCCTTGGGAGCCGTACTTGCCGCGCACATCCTGGACCACGCGGATGTAGCCGCCTTCGACGATGACATCCGTCGCGTTGTCATAACCGTAGAGCGCGGGGCCCAGGTGCGGACTGGGAATGTGGCTCGTCAACTCTGAGGCGTCGTAGGGTGTGCGGGTCAGGAGGATCGGCGCGTTTTTTGTGCTTTTAGGAACGAGGATTACGGTTTGCAGCTTTACGCCGTCGCGCATGGGAATCATCACGTCACGCCGCGTGTAATCGAAGGTGGCGGTGGCGGCTTCGAAGTGGGCCGGCGTTTCACTCGACAGTGTGGCCTGGCCGGACTGCGGCGAAGGAGTCTGAGCGTGTGAACTCTGGGTGTGGAAAGGCTCCAAACAGCGCTGCAAGCAGGATTACAAGGGTGCGGCGAATGCAGCGAATGATTGGTTTCATCGGACTCCTTCGTGAACGCAGATGATGGAGCGCAATTGCTCCGTGGAAATGGGTGTGCTTGAGACGCGCGGGAATTGTAGTGGGAAGCTGCTACTTGGGCAAGCGTGCGGCGTCAGTTGACTTTGCGCGTCACGACAATCTTGGCTCGACCCAGCGCGTGGGCTACCTCCGTTTCGCGCAGGCGCGACGCGTCGTATTCAAACGACAACTGTTTCTTCGAATCGTCCAGACGAAACCGCCGCAGGCCGTAAATGTTCGCGAACTCGCCGAGATGGCGCAGTTGCTCTTCGCTCAGGGGAGATTGCAGTTCATAAGTAACTTCCACGAGTGTCATGCGCGAATTATACCAGCCACGACAAATTCCCGGCGGTTACAGATGTAACTTAGAATCATCTAATATAGCGACATGTCCAATCTGCCCACGAATCCGAAGCTGCCGAACGCAAGCCTGCCGATTTTATCGGGCTCGCCAAAGGTCAAAGACCCCGTCTGTGGAATGTCGGTGGACCCCGCGAAAGCAGGAGGCAAAGTGGAGCACGATGGCAAGGCCTATTATTTCTGCTCCAAGCGTTGCGCGGAGCGCTTCGCGCAGGGTCCGGAGAAGTTTCTTGCCGCTCCCGGGACCGCGGGAATGGAGGATGCTCACGCTCCTGCCAAGCACACAGAGATGCATCACATCCCAGCTGCTGCCGCGCCTCCCGCTGCGAGCGCAAAGGGCGCCCGTTACACCTGCCCAATGCATCCGCAGATTGTCCAGATTGGCCCGGGCACTTGCCCCATCTGCGGCATGGCGCTCGAGCCGATGGATGTCTTCGCCGAAGTGGAGGCCGATCCCGAATACGACTCGATGCGGAGGCGGTTCTGGGTCAGCGTGGCATTGTCGCTGCCCGTGCTGGTCCTCTCCATGTTTGGTGAAATGCTCGGCCTGCGTCTTGCTCCATCCGTCCGAAATGCAATCGAATTTTTTCTCGCCACTCCCGTTGTCCTGTGGGGTGGCTGGCCATTTTTCGAGCGTTTTTGGGCCTCGCTCGTCAATCGCAGCCCGAATATGTTTACGCTGATCGGGCTCGGCACTGGCGCGGCCTATCTCGACAGCGTTTTGGCTACTTTCTTCCCGCAAATCTTTCCGGCTTCCTTCCGAAGCATGGATGGGGCCGCTCCCGTTTATTTTGAAGCGGCGGCAGTCATCACCACGCTGGTTCTTCTCGGCCAGGTTCTTGAGCTGCGGGCTCGGCAGCAAACTAGCGGTGCGATTCGCTCCCTCCTGAACCTCGCGCCGCAGCAGGCGCATCTCCTTTCGGAAGATGGTTCGGAAAAAGATATTCAGCTGGACCAAATTCAGCGCGGCGACCATCTGCGCGTTCGTCCCGGCGAGCGCGTGCCCGTCGATGGGGTCATCCAGGAAGGCGCGAGCGCCATTGATGAATCGATGGTGACCGGCGAACCGATGCCCGTCGAAAAGAAAGCCGGCGACAGCGTCACCGGCGGAACGCTGAATGCCAGCGGCAGCTTCATCATGGAAGCACAGCGCGTGGGCAGCGAGACCATGCTGGCACAAATTGTGAAACTTGTCAGCGAAGCTCAGCGCAGCCGCGCGCCAATGCAGCGCCTTGCGGATCGCGTCGCCGCGTACTTCGTCCCCGCCGTAGTCTTCGCGGCGATTCTCGCCTTTTTGGGTTGGATGTTCCTCGGCCCGGAGCCGCGCTTTGCCCATGCACTCGTTGCCGCTGTATCCGTCTTGATCATTGCTTGTCCGTGTGCGCTCGGCCTGGCAACGCCGATGTCCATCATGGTGGCCGTTGGCCGCGGGGCGCACGCCGGCGTCCTCGTTCGAAACGCCGAAGCTTTGGAGACTCTGGCCAAAGTGGACACCCTCGTGGTCGACAAGACCGGCACGCTCACATTCGGCAAGCCGCTCGTGATGGACGTGAGTGTTTTTGAAGGCGGCGGTTTTTCGAAAGATGACCTGTTAAGGCTCACCGCGAGCGTGGAACGCCCGAGTGAACATCCGCTCGCACGTGCCATTGTCATGGCAGCCGAAGAAAAGGGAGTGCCGGTCGCAGAGGTTAGCGGTTTTCAAGCGACCGCTGGAGGTGGTGTCGAAGGGCAAGTCCTCGGTGATCGTGTTCTCGTCGGCAGCCCAAAGTTTTTGCAAGAACGTGGAGTCGTTTCCGCAACGGTTTCAGGCCAACAGAATCTGTACGGGGGCGGGGTGGTAGACGGGGCCGCTTCGATAAGCCTCGTGGGCGTGGCGGTCAATGAGAAACTAGCAGGTGTGCTCGTTTTGGCGGACATGATGAAGGAGTCGACCCCGGAGGCCGTCGATGCGCTGCGTAAGGAAGGATTGCGAATCGTGATGCTTACAGGCGACCGGAAGGAATCCGCCTCGATGATCGCTGCGCAATTGAAAATAACCGAGGTAGAGTCCGAAGTATCTCCGGGGCAAAAGGGCGATATCGTCAAGAAGCTGCGAGCGGAGGGGCGCGTAGTGGCGATGGCGGGGGACGGAATCAATGACGCTCCCGCCCTTGCGGCGGCTGCCGTGGGCATAGCCATGGGCACAGGGACCGACGTAGCCATGGAAAACGCTGGCATCACCCTTCTCAAAGGCGACTTGCGCGGAATTGTCCGCGCACGCAAGCTGAGCCGCGCCACGATTCGCAACATCAAGCAGAATCTCGCCTGGGCTTTTCTTTACAACGTAATTGGGGTTCCCATCGCCGCTGGCGTCTTCTATCCTCTTTTTGGTTGGCTGCTCAGTCCGATGCTGGCCAGCGCCGCCATGAGCTTCAGCTCGGCCTCCGTCATCGCCAACGCCTTGCGCCTCCGCAAAGCGTCCTTGTAAGTGGCTCGTCCTCCTCATCCATGTTTGGCTGATAGAGACACCCCTTCAATTTGGTTTGCGGCGCAAACTAGTTTGCAACTGCCGCATGCCCGGTAGGCCTTTCTGAACATGACCATTGCCTCTCCCCATCGTCTAAATGACCGGAGCGAGGGAACTTTTCCCGAAGACCTTCGTACTTCCCTATAGCACAGCCCTAAGGAAGCATTCCAGCGAGAGCGGGGAGTCCTGTATGTCCAGTAATGGCAATGGTTTAGGGAATGGCAAGAACGGCAAGAAGCGCCGCCGGCGCATCATTTGGGCGGCGATCGTAATTGTGGTTTTAGGTGCTGGTGGCTACGGGGTGAAGGCGGCACTCAGCCCCAGCCGTACGATTGACCCCTCCAAGCTCGCCTCCGTGGAGCGCGGCGACCTGGCCAGAGTCGTCGTGGCCACCGGCAAGATTCAGCCCCTCTCCAAAGTCGAAGTGAAATCCAAAGCCAGCGGCATCGTGAAGAAGCTTTATGTGGACTACGGCGATCGCGTCAAGCCGGGCCAAATCTTGGCCGAACTCGACAAGGTTCAGCTCGAAGCTGCCGTGCGCGCGTACAGCGCGAATCTGCAAGCGGCGGTAGCCTCATTGGAATCCGCCAAGGCGACGCTGGAACGCAACAAGGTGGACGCCGAAGGTCCCGACGTGCCGTTTTTGAAACTCAACATGGAGCGCGCGCAACAGATGTATAAAGACGGCGTCATGTCCAAGAGCCTGGTAGAAGATGCGGAGAAAAACTACCAGCTCGCGCTGAACAAGCAAGTCAGCGCGCAGCGAACTCTTGTCGTTTCCCAGGCGGAAATTGCCAAGAGCGATGCGCAAGTCTCGCAAGCCAGAGCCTCTCTGGAAAATGCGCAGGAAGACCTTCGCAACTCCACGATTATCAGTCCGATTGACGGGCTGGTTCTTTCGCGTGACGTGAATGTCGGGGACGCTGTGAGCTCGATCCTCGTTCTCGGTTCGCAGGCTACTTTGATTATGACCCTTGGTGATGTCAGCGAAGTTTATGTCCAGGGGAAAGTCGACGAAGCGGATATCGGCAAGGTTTACTTGGACCAGCCTGCCCGCATCGTCGTCGAGTCGTTTAAAGACAATAAATTTACCGGCAAAGTCACGAAGATCTCTCCCCTCGGCAAGGAAAAAGACAATGTCACGACGTTTGAAGTACGCGTCTCGATCTCCAATCCCGGCGGCGAACTCAAGGCCAACATGAGCGCCAACGCCGAAATCCTTCTCGAGGAAAAGAAAAACGTTTTGATGATTCCGGAAGCGGCACTGATTTACGACAAGGACCGCAAAGCTTCTGTCGAGATTCCCGATCACAAAGCCGACAACGGCAAGAAAAAACTGAGTGTGAAGCTGGGCATCTCGAACGGGGTAAAGACGGAAATTCTCGAAGGCCTCAACGAAAAACAGCAAGTCATCCTGCAATAGCTGCTCGGCGGGGCGTTATGAACTTCAACGACTTATTGCGGGACACGGTGGCAACCCTGTGGGCGCACAAGCGCCGCACGTTGCTGACCATGTTCGGCATCGCCTGGGGGATCATTTCCATCACCATCATGGTAGCGGCTGGCGAGGGACTGGGCGACGGCATCCAGAAAAATCAGGAAACTTTTGGAAAAGACGTGATGATCGTTTTCGCCGGCCGCACCAGCATGCAGGCGGGCGGCACGCGTTCCGGGCGCCGCGTCCGCTGGCTGGAAGAGGATTACATCCAGGTCGCCAGGGAATCTCCGGCGTGCAAATACGTGATGCCCGAACTCGGCAATGACGTCCAGGTGCACAGCCTGTTCAATAGCGGCACCATTCAAACCGTTGGCGCTCTCCCTCCTTTCACGGAAATTCGCAGTATCACGATTGCTCAGGGCCGCTTTTACAACGAGGAAGACAACGCACAAGCGCGCAACGTGGCCTTCCTCGGAAGCGACGCCAAAAAACAGCTCTTCGCCGAACGCGACGCTCTGGGCCAAACGATCTGGATGAACGGCATTCCGTACACCGTTATCGGTGTGATGAAGCCCAAAGACCAGAATTCCAGCTACGACGGTTTCGACACACGCAAAGTCTTCATTCCGTTCAACGCGATGCGCCGTGATTTTCCCAACAAGCCTCCCGCCGTTGAGCACAGCGTCGACCGCCTACTCGTCGCTCCCTGGTCGCTTGAAACGCACCTCGACTGTGTGCACCAAATCCGCCGCACGCTGGGACGCCTCCACCATTTCGACCCGCGCGACAAGGAGGCCGCCGGCATCTGGGATACTGTCAAAGACGCGGAAGCCAACCGCATGATTATCGTCGGCATGGAAATCTTCATGGGCGCAGTTGGCGTCGCCACGCTTTTTCTCGGCGGCCTCAGCGTCATGAACGTTATGCTCGTGAGTGTACGCGAGCGCACCCGCGAAATCGGCGTTCGCATGGCACTGGGCGCCACTCGTCGCTCCATTCTTCGGCAGTTCTTCCTTGAAACCATTTTCGTGGTCGCCGTCAGCGGCGGCGTTGGCCTCATCCTGTCCTATGGCTTCTGTGGGCTCGTCAACCTTGCCCCTATGCCTCCTTTTTTCAGCGGCATGCTCACGAGTTGGAAAGTTGCAGCCATGTCCATCTTTTTGCTCGGCCTGATTTCAGTTCTGTCGGCCCTCTATCCCGCGAATCGCGCGGCCTCGGTTGACCCCATCGAGGCCCTTCGCTTCGAGGCAGGTGGCTAAATGTTCACCGAGATCTTCAAACAAGCCTGGACCGCCCTCGGCCGGAACCCCGTTCGCAGTTTTCTGACCATGTCCGGTATCTCCTGGGGCATCGTCGCCGTCACGCTGTTGCTGAGCTACGGCTCCGGCTTCCGCACCGTCCTTATGTACACGTTCGAAGTTTTTGGCAAGGGCGCGGTAGTTTGCTGGCCGGGCACCACCAGCGAACAAGCGGGTGGTGAACGCGCCGGCAAACCCGTTCGATTTGAAGCGGAAGACTCGGAATGGGTGAAAGCGCAATCGCCGCTGATCAAGCGCGTGACCCGCGAGACGGTGCGCTTCAAGGGCATCAGTCATGAAGAGCGGCTCTCGGACACCGCCATCCGCGGCGTTTATCCCGAATACGGCGACATGCGTAACGAAATTCCCATGGACGGCCGGTGGATTTCCCCCGAGGACATCGCTGAACGCCGGCGCGTGGTCTTTCTCGGCGCTCGGCTGCGCAAAAAACTTTTCAGCGGCACGCCCGCCGTCGGCGAACCCGTACGGATTGATGGAGTGAAATTCACGGTTATCGGGTCGATGGACACGAAATTTTCGGACAGCAACTATTTCACCAGCGACGACGAATCCGCTTTCATCCCCTACACCGCGGCCGGCGACATGTGGGACACCAAATACTCCAGCGTGATGATCTTCGAGCCTATTGCTCCCAGTTTTGAAGCCGCAGCCATGCAGCAATTTCGTGCCGCCATTGCCAGCCGCCAGCGTTTTTCAGCGAATGACAAGCGCGCCATCACCATGTTCGGCAGGGAAGAATTCAAGCCCATCATGGAAGGCATCACCATCGGCATCGAAGCGCTTCTTTTCTTCATTGGCGCCATGACGCTGGGCATCGGTGGCGTCGGGGTCATGAACATCATGCTGGTTTCGGTCGAAGAACGCGTCCGCGAAATTGGCCTGCGCCGCGCGCTGGGCGCAAGGAAGGCGCACATCCGCTCGCAGTTCTTGCTCGAAGCTCTGGTCATGACTCTGGCGGCGGGTGCCATTGGCATGCTGCTTTCCTGGGGACTCACGTTCGCCATTGGCACTCTGCCGTTCCTCGGGCCTGCTTACGAAGATGAATCCGGAAAAGTGGACATTCACCTTACGCTATCTCTCTTCACCATGATGCTCTCCACCATGGTGCTCGTCCTCGTCGGCGTGATCAGCGGCTGGCTCCCCGCCATGCAGGCCGCCAAGCTCGACCCCGTCGAAGCCCTGCGCTACGAATGAGCAATTCGCGGTGCGCAGCCTTCAGCTCTGATGAGAACTGAGTGTTTCAGCTTTGTCCGAGAATGGCGTCGAAGTAGGCGAGCATCTCTGGCGAATCCCACTGTTGAGGGCCGTAGAACTTTCGCGCGATTTTTCCGTGCCGGTCGATGATGTAGGTGTCCGGGTAAACCGGTGTGCCGTAGTCCAAGGCGAGTTTTCGTGTTGGCTCGCGGAAGGTCGGGAAAATCACTCCCTGATCCTTCAGAAATTTTTCGTACGCGGCGGGATCTTCATCGACACTCACGCCTAACACCAGCCCGTTGCGCGATTCGATATACTTCTGCAGCTTGTTGAGCGAAGGCGTTTCCTCCACGCACGGCGGGCACCAGGTGGCCCAGAAATTGAGCACGACCACCTTGCCCCTTAAATCGCTCAGGCGCCCGGGCTTGCCCCCGATTTCCGTGGGGAAATCCTGTGCTGTCCTGCCCGCGACCGTGGGCTCCCCTTGCCGGTACATGGGGCGCGCAAAAAACACCACCACGAGCGCGGCAAACGCCGCCACGCCCCATGCCGCTGCTTTTCGGAGCATCACCATCAAATGCTATACTAACGTATTCTCTCCGGAATCGAAAAACGGGCCTCTTGCATCTAACAGTTTATTAGCCTATGCCCAGCAAGAAACTGTATCCATCCCCAAAGGAAACGACCATCCTCGCGTCGAACCCGAACTCGGTCACGGCCATCATTCCCGCGCGAAATGAGGAAGAAGTCATCGCCGCGTGCGTCGAGTCTTTGGCGCGTCAAGCGGAGATTGCGGAAATCCTGGTCGTTGACGATCAGTCTTCGGACGGCACTGCCAACATCGTGCGCGGCCTGATGGAAAAGATTCCCAACTTGCGCCTGTTGGAAACGGGCGGCTTGCCCGACGGCTGGGTGGGCAAAAACTATGCGCTTTGGACTGGCGTGCAGCAAGCGAAATGCCCTTGGCTTCTCTTTACTGATGCCGATGCGGAGCACGGGCCCGATTCCGTCGCGCGTGCCCTTCAAATTGCTCAGGTACAAAATGCTGTCCTGGTTTCCTTTTCTCCGGAGCAGGTCACGGTGAACTGGTATGAAAAAGCTCTCATCCCCTTTGTCTACCTGCGTCTCGCGAAGAAATTTTCCTACGACCGGATCAATAATCCGGCCTCGCCCGCCGCTGCTGCCAACGGGCAATTTCTGATGATTCGCCGCGATGTCTACGATTCCATAGACCGCCATAGGGGAGTCGCAGGCGACGTTCTGGAAGATGTCGCCATCGCCACACGCGTGAAGCGGGCCGGTCATCGCATTTGGTTTGGTTCCGGCAAGGGCCTTGTTCGCACGCGGATGTATCGCTCGTTCCGTGCGATGTGGGAGGGTTGGAAGAAAAACCTCTACCGATTGATGGGCGGAACGCCATGGGCGGTGGTCCGGGAGATCGAGTCCAGCCTGCCGTGGATTCCTGTTCTGCTTATTCTGATGGGTTTGAAATTCCCTTTCGTCCTTTTCCTGGGCGTCTTGCTCCTGCTGGGCCGCCAGACCATTTATGGCCTCGATCTTGCTCGTAACCAATTCCCGTTCTCTTTCATCTTCTATTACATGCCCGGCGCACTGCTCTATGTAAGTGTGCTCTGGGCATCCTATCGGAGCCATGTGAACGGAAGAATCTCCTGGAAAGACCGGGAATACTCCATCGGAGCTCCGGAATCGGTAAAATAAGCTCATGGCCATGGTTCTTCTCACGCGAAAAATCGAGTTTTCGGCTTCGCACCTCTACCACAACCCGAATCTTTCGGCCGAGGAGAACCGTCGAATCTTTGGAAAGTGCAACAACCCTCATGGCCACGGGCACAATTACACCCTGGAGGTCACGGTCGCGGGTGAGCCGAACCCCGTGACGGGCATGGTCTTGGACCTGAAAGAGTTAAAGGAGATTCTCGAACGCGAAGTGATGCAGCGCATGGATCACCGGCATCTAAACTATGAGGTGCCCGAACTGGCTGGGCAGATTCCCACCTGTGAAAACGTCGCGCGGGTCATCTGGACCTTGCTGGAGCCCCGAATCACTCAGGGGAAACTCCATCGCGTCCGCCTGTACGAGTCGCCGGATCTCTTCGCCGATTGTTACCGTGCCGGTGCGAACGGAGCAGGGAAGTGATGAAGGGCGCGCTCAAAATCGAACTCGGCCGCCGCTATCGATTTGCGGCCTCGCACCGCCTGCACAGCCCGCATCTGAGCGAGGACGAGAATTACCGAGTCTTCGGGAAATGCAACAATCCGCACGGCCACGGCCACAACTATGTCCTGGAAGTCAGCTTCTCAGGGGGCATCGATCCCGCCACTGGCATGATCGCAAATCTCTCCGATTTGGACGCTTTCGTCCAACGTCAGGTGCTCGAGGAATTCGACCACCGCTCGCTCAATGAGGACGTCGCCGCGTTTCGCGGCAAAGTTCCCACGACGGAGAATCTGTGCATGGAAATCTTTCGCCGTTTGAAAACTTTTCACCATGCCAAGCTCGAACGCATCCGCATCGAGGAGACCGGCAAGAACAGTTTTGAATACGCAGGTGACCACCTGGAGGAGAGTCCGACGTGACCAAACCAATGGAAGAAAT
>Ga0209377_1001823_pt1 | contig 14055 bp, 8 predicted proteins | sample GraSoiAngelo_141_FD_185898 | JGI IMG/M metagenome (GOLD analysis project Ga0209377, IMG submission 185898) | Grasslands soil microbial communities from the Angelo Coastal Reserve, California, USA - 14_0929_12_40cm (SPAdes) (version 2) | ecosystem: Environmental > Terrestrial > Soil > Grasslands ...
GATCGAGCAGGGGCTACAGGTCGGGGAGCAGGTCGTGGTCGAAGGCGCCGAGCGGCTCCGCGACGGAGCGGCCATCGCGCTTCGGAACGGCCCATGAACCTGTCGCGCCCATTCATCTTGCGGCCGGTCGCGACGACCTTGCTCATGGCCGCGCTGCTGCTGGGGGGCGCCCTGGCTTATCGCCTGCTCCCGGTCTCCGCCCTTCCCCAGGTGGACTACCCGACCATCCAGGTCTTCACGTTCTATCCGGGGGCGAGCCCCGACGTGATGGCGTCGTCGGTCACCGCGCCGCTCGAGCGGTTTCTCGGCCAGATGCCCGGGCTGAACCAGATGACCTCGACCAGCTCGAGCGGCAGCTCGGTGATCACACTGCAATTCACGCTGAGCCTCGGTCTCGACGTGGCCGAGCAGGAGGTGCAGGCGGCGATCAACTCGGCGCTGACGCTCTTGCCGCCCGACCTTCCCAACCCGCCCGTGTACAGCAAGGTCAATCCGGCCGATACGCCGATCCTCACCCTCGGGCTGACCTCGGCGACCGTGCCGTTGCCCCAGGTCGAGGACCTGGCCGACACACGGCTCGCCCAGAAAATCGCTCAGCTCCCCGGGGTGGGTCTCGTCAGCATCAGCGGCGGGCAGCGGCCCGCGGTGCGGGTGCAGGCCAACCCGGCCGCGCTCTCGGCCTACAGCCTCACCCTCGAGGATCTGCGCGGCGCGGTGGCGGCCGCCAACGTCAACCAGGCCAAGGGCAGCTTCGACGGGCCGCGCCAGTCCTCGGTCATCGGGGCCAACGATCAGCTCCTGACGAGCCGGGACTACAAGCCGCTGATCATCGCCTACCGCAACAACGCCCCGGTCACGCTCGAGAACGTGGCCGACGTGATCGACGACGCCGAGAACGTGCGCCAGGCGGCCTGGATGAACGGCACGCCGGCGGTCATCCTGAACATCCAGCGTCAGCCCGGCGCCAACGTGATCGCCGTCGTGGACCGCATCCAGCGGCTCTTGCCGCAGCTACGGGCCTCCTTGCCGGCGACGGTCGACGTGGCGGTGCTCACCGACCGCACCGTGACGATCCGGAGCTCGGTGAAGGACGTCCAGTTCGAGCTGATGCTGTCGGTGGCCCTGGTCGTGCTGGTCATCTTCCTCTTCCTCCGTACCGTTCCGGCCACCGTCATCCCGGCGGTCGCGGTCCCCCTCTCGCTCGTGGGGACCTTCGGCGCGATGGTGCTCCTGGGCTTCAGCCTGAACAACCTGTCATTGATGGCGCTGACCATCGCCACCGGCTTCGTGGTGGACGACGCCATCGTCATGATCGAGAACATCGCGCGCTACATCGAGGCGGGCGATCCTCCGCTCCAGGCCGCGCTCAAGGGAGCCGAGCAGATCGGCTTCACGATCATCTCCCTCACCGTCTCGCTGATCGCGGTGCTCATCCCGCTTCTCTTCATGGCCGACGTGGTGGGTCGCCTGTTCCGCGAGTTCGCGGTCACCCTCGGCATCACGATCCTCATCTCCGCGGTGGTGTCGCTGACCCTCACGCCGATGATGTGCGCGCGGCTGCTCCGTCACACGCCCCCCGAGCGGCAGGGTCGGCTCTACCGGTGGTCCGAGCACGCGTTCGACCGGATCATCGCGGCCTACGGTACGAGCCTGCGATGGGTGCTCGGCCACCAGCCGGCGACCCTCGCGGTGGCGGCCGCGACCCTCGGGCTCACCGTGCTGCTGTACGTGGTGGTGCCGAAGGGATTCTTCCCGGTGCAGGACACCGGGACCATCCAGGGCATCTCGGAAGCGCCGCAGACGATCTCGTTCCCGGCAATGGCCGCGCTGCAGCAGGCCCTGGCCTCGGAGATTCTGAAAGACCCGGCGGTCGAGAGCCTGTCCTCGTTCATCGGGGTGGACGGCACGAACGTCACCGTCAACAGCGGGCGGATCCTCATCAACCTGAAGCCGCTCGCCCGTCGCGGGGTGAGCGCGAGCGACGTCATCCGCCGCCTCCAGCCCGCGCTGGCCCGGGTCGAGGGCATCCAGCTCTTCATGCAGCCGGTGCAGGATCTCACCGTCGAGGATCGGGTGAGCCGCACGCAGTACCAGTACAGCCTCGAGGACCCGGATGGGCGCGAGCTCAGCCTCTGGGCCCCGCGCCTCGTGGACGCGCTGCGCGCGCGATCGGAGCTGGCCGATGTCAGCAGCGACCAGCAGGATCAGGGACTCGGCACCGCGCTCGTGGTCGACCGCAGCACCGCTTCGCGGTTCGGCATCAGTCCCCAGGCGATCGACAACACGCTCTATGACGCCTTCGGACAGCGGCAGGTGTCCACGATGTTCACGCAGCTGAACCAGTACCGAGTGGTCCTCGAGGTCAAGCCCGAGTTCCGGCGGAGCGCGGGAGCCCTCCGGGACATCTACGTCACCGGCGCGAGCGGCGGGCAGCCGGTGGCGGTGCCGCTCGACACCATGATCCGGGCGTATCCCACCACGGCTCCTCTCGTGGTGTCGCGCCAGGGGCAGTTTCCGGCGGTGACCCTGTCCTTCAACCTGGCCCCCGGGGCGGCCCTCGGCGATGCGGTCACGGCGGTGGAGGCGACGACTCGCCAGCTCGGGCTGCCCGCGAGCATCCAGGGGAGCTTCCAGGGGACGGCGCAGGCGTTCCGGGCCTCGCTGGCCAACGAGCCGCTGCTCATCGCGGCCGCGCTGGTGGCGGTCTACATCGTGCTGGGCGTGCTCTACGAGAGCTACATCCACCCGCTCACGATTCTGTCCACGCTGCCTTCGGCGGGAGTGGGAGCGATCCTCGCGCTGCTGGTCTCCCGGGAGGATCTGACCGTGATCGCGCTGATCGGCATAATCTTGCTGATCGGCATCGTGAAGAAGAACGCGATCATGATGATCGACTTCGCCCTGGAGGCGGAGCGGCGGCAGGGCCAGAGCCCCGGTGACGCCATCTACCAGGCCTGCCTGTTGCGCTTCCGCCCGATCATGATGACCACGATGGCGGCCCTGCTGGCCGCGCTGCCGCTCGCGCTGGGCAGAGGGGTGGGCTCCGAGCTACGCCGGCCCCTCGGCATCGCGATCGTGGGCGGCCTCCTCGTGAGCCAGCTGCTCACGCTCTACACCACGCCGGTGATCTATCTCGCCTTCGATCGGCTCGCGCGACGTTTCCGGGGTGATGCGGAAGACTCGGCATGAACATCTCCGCGCCCTTCATCATGCGGCCGGTGGCCACCACGCTGCTGACGATCGGCCTCGCCTTGAGTGGGATCCTCGCCTGGGGCCTGCTCCCGGTCTCTCCGCTGCCCCAGGTCGACTTCCCGACGATCCAGGTGAGCTCGACCTTGCCGGGTGCGGAGCCGGACACGATGGCGACGTCGGTGGCGGCGCCGCTGGAGAGGCAGTTCGGTCACATCGCGGGACTCACCGAGATGACATCGACCAGCTATCTCGGCTCGACGAGCATCGCGCTGCAGTTCGACCTGTCCCGGAACATCGACGGCGCTGCCCGCGACGTGCAGGCCGCCATCAACGCGGCCCGCGGCTACCTGCCACCCAACCTCCCCAACAACCCGAGCTACCGCAAGGTCAATCCGGCCGACGCGCCGATCATGATCGTGGCCCTGACCTCGGACACGCTCAGTCGTGGCCGGATGTACGACACGGCCTCCAGCATCCTGCAGCAAAAGCTCTCCCAGCTACCCGGTGTCGGCCAGGTCATCGTGGGCGGCAGCTCGCTGCCGGCGGTACGGGTGGAGATGAATCCCACCGCGCTCAACCAGTACGGCATCGCGCTCGAGACGGTCCGAGGCGCACTTGCCGCGACCACCCAGTACCGGCCCAAGGGCCAGCTCGGCGACGAGGCGCGGACCTCGGAGATCGCGTCCAACGATCAGCTCCTCAAGGCCTCGGAGTACGCCCCGGTGATCGTGGCCTTTCGATCGGGTCGGCCGGTGCGGCTCGGCGATGTGGCCCAGGTCCAGGACTCGGTCGAGGACGTGCGGACGGCCGGGCTCGCGAACGGGCGGCCCGCGGTGCTGCTGGTGATCTTCCGGCAGCCGGGAGCCAACATCATCGATACGGTTGATGGAGTGCGGGCCCTGCTCCCCGCGCTTCAGGCCGAGATTCCGGGGGCCATCACGATGTCGGTGGTGATGGACCAGACCCAGACCATCCGCGCCTCGCTGCACGACGTCGAGCTGACGCTCGTGGTCTCTGTACTGCTCGTGACGCTGGTCGTGTTCGCGTTTCTTCGGAGCATCCGCGCCACCCTGATTCCCGCGGTGGCTGTGCCGGTCTCGCTAGTGGGCACCTTCGGGGTCATGTACGTGCTGCGCTACAGCCTCGACAACCTGTCGCTCATGGCGCTGACCATCGCGACCGGCTTCGTGGTGGACGACGCCATCGTGGTCTTGGAAAACGTGGCGCGGCATCGGGCGGCCGGCCTCTCCCCGCTCGAGGCGGCGCTCCGCGGAGCCCGCGAGATCGGCTTCACGGTGCTGGCCATCAGCCTCTCGCTGGTGGCGGTCTTCACGCCCATCCTCTTGATGGGCGGCCTGGTGGGCCGCCTCTTCCGGGAGTTCGCGATGACGCTCTCCGCGGCGATCGCGATCTCGCTGCTAGTCTCGCTGACCACCACCCCGATGATGTGCGCCACCCTCCTCGGCCGGGAGACGAACGGCGAGCACGGCCGCCTCTACCTTACGAGCGAGAGGGCCTTCGAGTGGATGCGACGCCGCTACGAGACGAGCCTCGCGTGGGTGCTCCGGCATCCGCGCGGCGTGCTCATCGTGACCCTCCTGACCGTGGCGCTGAACGGCTACCTGTTCTGGGTGGTACCCAAGGGATTCTTTCCTCAACAAGATACGGGGCGGCTGCAGGGCGTCATCCAGGCGGCGCAGGACATCTCGTTCCAGGCGATGCAGGCCAAGCTCACCGCAATCGTCGACATCATCGGGCACGACCCGGCGGTCGCGAACGTGGTGGGATTCACGGGCAGCCAGGGTAACGGGCCCAGCACCGCCACCAACACCGCGCGCATGTTCGTCATGCTGAAGCCGCTCGCGGAGCGCAAGATCAGCGCCGATCAGGTGATCTCGAGGCTGCGCGGGCGTGTGGCCGGCGTGCCGGGCGCCCCCGCCTTCTTCCAGGCAGTGCAGGACGTCCGCGCGGGCGGCCGCATGGGGAACGCGCAGTACCAGTACACGCTCCAGGGGAACGACGTCCGGGAGCTCAACGCGTGGGGACCGCGGGTCGCAGAACGCCTCCGCGCGCTGCCGCAGCTCGTCGATCTGAGCAGCGATCAACAAGACGGGGGACGGCAATCGTCGCTGGTGATCGACCGGGCCACCGCATCGCGCCTCGGCATCACCCCGCAGCTCATCGACGACACGCTCAACGACGCGTTCGGCCAGCGCCAGATCGCGATCATGTACAGCCCGCTCAACCAGTATCACGTGGTGATAGAGGTCGAGCCGCGCTTCTGGCAGCGCCCCGAGACCCTGCAGGACATCTATCTGCCGTCCTCCAAGGGCGGCATGGTGCCGCTCAGCGCGTTCAGCCGATACGAGCCCACCCGGACCGCGCTCGCGGTGAACCACCAGGCGCAATTCCCGTCGGTGACGCTGACCTTCAACCTGGCACCGGGCGTCGCGCTGGGAGACGCGGTGACCGCGATCGAAGCCGCGGTGCGTCCGCTTGGGCTCCCCGCCAGCATCCAGGCCAGCTTCCAGGGCACCGCGCAAATCTTCCAGGCCTCGCTCGCGAACGAGCCTCTGCTGATCGCCGCGGCCCTCCTCGCGGTCTACGTCGTCCTCGGGGTGCTCTACGAGAGCTACATCCACCCGCTCACCATCCTGTCCACGCTGCCGTCGGCCGGGGTGGGCGCGCTGCTGGCCCTGATGGCGTGCCGCACCGACCTGACCGTCATCGCTCTGATCGGCATCCTGCTCCTGGTCGGCATCGTGAAGAAGAACGCGATCATGATGATCGACTTCGCCCTGGAGGCGGAGCGAGGCGAGGGCAAGAGCCCGGCGGAGGCGATCTACCAGGCGTGCGTGCTGCGCTTCCGGCCGATCATGATGACAACGATGGCCGCCCTCCTGGGCGCGCTGCCCCTGGCCCTCGGGCGTGGCATCGGGTCGGAGCTGCGCCGGCCGCTCGGGATCGCCATCGTGGGTGGGCTCATCGTGAGCCAGGCGCTGACGCTCTACACGACGCCGGTCGTGTATCTCTACCTCGACCGCGTACGGCTGTGGTGGGCGCGCGGGCGCGCCGGACACGGGTGGCCGCTCGCGCCCGCCGCGGCGGATGCGCCTCAGCCGTGAGGCGCCGCACGGTCCGCGGGCGTCTCGGCGGCCCGCTCGCGCTCGCCTCGGCGTTGCTCGTGCTCGTGAGCGCTTGCACCGTGGGCCCCAACTACGTGAGGCCGTCGATGATCAGCCCCGACGCCTACAAGGAGCTCGACGGCTGGAAGATCGCCCAGCCTCGGGACGGTCTGGCCCGCGGCGCCTGGTGGGAGGTCTTCGGCGATCCCCAGCTGAACACCCTCGAGGCGCGCGTCAGCATCTCGAACCAGAACCTCGCGGTGTCGGAGGCGCAGTATCGGGAGGCCCGGGCGCTCGTGCGTGAGGCGCGCGCCGCGTATTTTCCGACCGTGACGCTCGCGCTGGGCTACACGCGGTCGCGTCAATCGACCACGTTCGTCTTCGGGGCAACGGGGGGATCATCCAGCGGCACGTCCGCGGGCAGCACGACGTCTACCGGGACGTCGGGATCGTCAGGATCCTCGGGCGGCGCCCGATCGGACTTCGAGGCGGGCCTCGACTTCTCGTGGGAGCTGGACGTCTGGGGACGAATCCGCCGCACGGTGGAGTCGAACCGGGCCGCCGCTCAGGCGAGCGCAGGAGACCTGGAGTCGGCGCGCCTGAGCTTCCAGGCAGAGCTGGCCCAAGACTACTTCCAGCTGCGCACCCTGGACGCCCAGAAACAGCTGCTCGACGAGACGGTCGCCGCCTTCGAGAAGTTCCTCCGCCTGACCCAGGATCGGTTCACGAGCGGGGTGGCGTCCCAGGCGGACGTGGTGCAGGCGGAGACACAGCTCAAGACCACCCAGGCTCAAGCCATCGACGTGGGCGTCCAGCGCGCGCAGCTCGAGCACGCCATTGCGATCCTCATGGGGCAGGCGCCATCCAGCTTCTCGCTGCCCCCGACGCCGCTCACCGCCACCCCGCCCGCGATTCCGGTCGGCGTGCCGTCCGAGCTGCTCGAGCGGCGGCCGGACATCGCCGGCGCCGAGCGCCGGGTGGCGGCCGCGAACGCCCAGATCGGGGTGGCGGTGGCCGCGTTCTATCCGACCATCACCCTGAACGCCTCGAGCGGCTTCGAGAGCTCGAGCCTCGCAAAGTGGTTCACCGCGGCGAGTCACTTCTGGTCGGTGGGGCCGGGAATCTCGCAGACCGTGTTCGACGGAGGGCTGCGGCACGCGCAGACGGACGCGGCCCGCGCGGCTTACGATGCGACCGTCGCGACCTACCGGCAGACCGTGCTGACCTCGTTTCAGGGGGTGGAGGACAACCTGGCGGCTCTCCGCATCCTGGAGGAGGAGAACGGTGTGCAGGACGAGGCGGTGAAGGCGGCGCGCAAGTCCGTGGACCTGACCACGAACCAGTACAGGACAGGCACCGTCAGCTACCTCAACGTGATCACCGTCCAGACCATCGCGCTGACCGACGAGATCACCGCGATCCAGATCCGCGGCCGGCGGATGGCGGCCGCGGTCCTGCTCGTCCAGGCCCTCGGCGGCGGCTGGACGGCGGCCGAGCTCCCGTCCTCCGCAGACGTGACGAAGCAGGAGCATCCGGCGGCGAGGGCGCCGAGAGCGATCAGATGACGCCCTCTTCGGCGAGGGCCTTGATCTCCTGGGAGGACATCCCGAGCAGCTCGCCGTAGACGTAGTTGTTGTCCTCGCCGTAGCACGGAGCGCCGCGGTCGATGCGTCCGCCGATATAAGCCGGGCTCTCGCTCATCTTGACCGGCACCTCGGCGAGCGGCCATCGACCGATTTTCGTACCCGTCACCTCGGTCAACCACGAGAGCGCCGCCAGCTGCGGATCGTTGTCGCAGCGATCCGCCGCGGTCTGGCAGACGCCGGCCGGTACGCCGGCGCGCTGCAACGCGAACATCGTCTCGTACGCGTCTCGGGATTTCGTCCAGCCACCGACGAGCGCATCGAGAGCATCCTGGTGCAGGAGCCGCGACGCGAGATCCTTGAAGCGGCCGTCGTCCGCCCACTCCGGATGTTCTGCGACCTGAGTCAGCGCGCGCCACTCCGCGTCCTTGAAGCACGCGATCGTGAGCCACCGATCGTCTCCGGCACACGGGTAGACGTTGTGCGGCGCCGCCGGCTTGTACGGAGAACGGTTGCCGTAGCGTGACCAGACGCGCCCGTTGGCCGACCAGTCCAGGATGGTCGTGCCGCTGATCATGAGCCCGACCTCGGACTGCGAGGCGTCGACCCACTGCCCTTCACCCGTCCGGGCTCGATGGAAGAGCGCGGTGAGAATCGCGAGCGCAAAGCTGTAGGCTCCCATCCAGTCCAGATAGGAGTAGCCCCACCCCGCCGGCATCGCCGGCTCGGGCAACCCCGACATTTCCGACAGACCGGAAAACGAGTTCGCGATCGGCCCCACGGTGCGAAAGCGCCCGTAGGTGCCCTTCGCGCCCATGCCTGATTGCTGAACGTAGATGATATCCGGCTTGATCGCGCGCAGGGCGTCGTAGCCCAGTCCCCAGTTGTCGAGGACGCCGGGCGAGAAACCCTCCGCGACGACGTCGGACATCGCCACCAGACGTCGCGCGATCTCCAGACCTTTCGGATGCCTGACGTTGAGCGAGATCCCCCGCTTGCCCGGGTTCTTGTTGTTGAACTGGCCGCCCATGTCCGGATCGGTCACGCCCGGCAGGGGTCCGGTGGCCTTCTCGCGAGCGGCACGGCCGCCGACGGGCGCCATCGCGGCCATGCGCGTATCGGGATGACTCTTCAGCTCCACCTTGATGCTCTCGGCGCCGAAGGCGGCGAGGAACCGCGTGCCGCCGGCCGAGGCCAGGAACCACGTGAAATCGAGAATGCGGATCTTGTGCAGCGGGAACGGCTTGCCGCGAGGCGAGAGCCCTTCGTCGACCGGCGCGCCCGCGGACGCGGCGATCACCGGCAGATCGCGCTCGCGTGGGAGCACCACGGTCTTGGCGTCTTCGTCCAGAAGCGGCGCGCGGCGACCCACCGACCACGAGGTGCCGGTTGCCAGCCATTTGCTCGTGGCGTAGCGGAAGGAGCGGCCGAGCTCCGGGTGCTCGACGTCCGTACAGCTCTGCCGCGCGAGCCAGTGCGGATCCATCGCGTTCTCGTGCGGCTTGCGCAGCGGTGCCCAGAGCATGCCGGCCTCCTGAGCTTCGCGCCACGGCACGTTGTCGTTGGTGAACGCGCGCACGAAGCGCTGAACGGCCTCCATGGCGTGGTCGCGCTTCTCCGTACTCGGGCCCGTGCCTGGAACGAACCGTCCGCTCGTCGGCAAGGCGGCCTTCTCGGCGTCGAGACCGGCGTCCATGCCGTACTTCTCGAGCAACGCAACGAGCTGCCTGGTCTCACCTGGCCGCGTCCCGAGATTCGCCATCACCCAGCGGCCGTCCTTCGTGTGCACGATGGACGGATGCGGGGTGATGTTCTCCCGCGCGTGGCGGCAGGTCTGGCGCAGCACGAGCGAGCGCCGCATCACCCACGTCATCAGGTCGACCTCGGTCGATTTCGCCACCGCTTCGTGGATCGCGCACGAAAGGTACTGTCCCTGGCCCGTCCGCCAGCGAAACAAGAGCGCCGCGATAATGGTCAGCGCGAGCTGTTCGCCGGCGATGTGGAACGCGTGCCACATCTGCGGGGCGATCGGCGGCAAGTCGTACTTGCCGCCCGGCGCGGGATCGTAGCCGCAATTCATCATGACGCCGCCGAGCGCCAGGTGCACCAGATCCGAGCCCTTGAAGTCGGCCCATGGGCCGGTGTCTCCGAACGGAGAAACCCTGGCGACGATCAAGGTGGGAGACTCTCGCATCAGCGCGCTCGCCCCCAGCCCGTGCCCGTCGAGCTCACCTCTCGGCGTCGACTCGAGCAGTACGTCGGCGGTCTCGACGAGCGAGCGGAATCGGTCCCGGTCTTCTGGCCGCCCGAGGTCGAGCACGATCGAGCGCTTGCCACGGTTGTATTGCCAGAAGAACAGGGAGCGCTCGCGATCCTCTCGGTCCTGGTAAAACGGCCCGATACCGCGCGTGGGGTTGCCGCCGGGCGGCTCCACCTTGATGACGTCGGCGCCCAGACCCGCGAGGGTCAACCCACAGTACTCCGCCTGTTCGTCGGCGAGCTCGATGACTCGGATACCGGTGAGAGGACCTCGGCTTGGCTGGGTTTTCATAGTGGCCCGAATATATCCTGTCCGGCGAGGAGGCAACATGCCGACCGATTCCGCCGCTCGCGTCCACCTGAGTATCGCGGAGGCCCGTACGCTGTCCGAACGCGCCATGCGCGGGATCGGGTACGACGCCGAGGAAGCTCGCATCCTCGCCGATCACGTGATCGACGCCGCTCTCTGCGGCTACGAGTATTCCGGCCTGCCGAAGCTCCTCAACGTCGCCGAGCATCCCCGCTTCAAGGCTCCGCGCGGCCCGATGCGCGCGCTGAAGGAGACGAGCGTGTCGGTGCTCTTCGACGGCGGTAACCAGAGCGGGATGCTCGGGATGTACTACGCGACCAACGCCGTGATCGAGCGCGCGCAGCGGCATGGCTTCGCGCTCGTCGGCGTCAACAACATCTGGATGAGCGGCCGCAGCGCCTACTACGTCGAGATGGCGGCGCGGGCCGGCCTGATCGGGATTCACACGGTGGCCGCCCCGCCCATGGTCGCCCCGCCGGGCGGCGCGAGAGCCGCCCTCGGCACCAACCCGATCGCGTTCGGCTTCCCGATGGAGGGCGACCCGCTCGTGATCGACCTCGGCACCTCCGCGTTCATGGGCACGGATCTACAATTCAGGCAGCGCCTCGCCATCCCGCTGCCGGAAGGCGTGGCGATCGACGAGCATGGCCGCCCCACTACGGACGCCGGCGCCGCGCGACGCGGCGCGATCCTTCCATTCGGCGGCTACAAGGGCTTTGCGCTCGCGCTCGCGACGCACGCGCTCGGCGTGCTCTGCGGCCTGGCGGGCGACCAGGAAAAGGCCGGATATCTCTTCATGGCGTTCAAGCCGGACCTGTTCGTTCCGCTGGAAGACTATCGTCGCGCGCTGTCCGCGGAGCTCGCCGCGATCAAGGCGACGCCGCGCCAGGAAGGCGTCGCCGAGATCCGCATTCCTGGCGAACGCGCGTACCGCGAGCGCGAGAGACTCACGCGCGAGGGCATCGAGGTCGACCGCCGCATCCACGACGCCTTGACCGCGCTCGCCGTCGGCAAGCGCGCGTAACGTGAGGGGTGGCAACTCCGATCGCCCCCACCGCTCCCTGACCGCCGACACGACGGAATCTGCGCGGTCCGCTCTCGAGGGGAGTGAATCACTTCGGCGTGAATCGCACGATCGTGTAACTCTCCTGTGGCGAGATCGTGCCTCGGCGAATCCGCCGCGTTCTCACACGCCGCTCGTCGGTTACGGGGTAGGTCGCCGATCGGCGGTCAGTTGCCCGACGGTCCACAAGCACCTTCACATTGGGCACACTCACGAACCACCGTTGGAAGTGCTCGTAGAGCGGTATGTAGTTTTGGCGCACGACGATGAGCAACTCGGCATCGGGAAACGATCGCGACGGGAGAGATTCGAGGAGCTGTTCCTTGTGGCTCGCGCAGATGCCATGTGTCAGCCCAGGATTTTCCAATGGTTCGCGGTCACCCAGGTAGGCGGGCTTGCCGTCGCGGTGGCACCAGGCACACAAGACCTGCATCTTGACGAAGCAACGCTGCCAACGCCATGCCACCGCGCGGTCCGCGCCTGGGGACGAGGTGGCGAGGCGTTTCGGGCTCCCGATCTTCACAACCTGTGCTTGGGATGCGGCTCAGCCGCCCAGCGGGCGCTCGGCACCAGATCGTTTTCCCGGAAGCGCGACCACCGGAACGGGGTGATGTCGTAGTCCTTCGAGCGGCCGTGCAGGATCACGTCCGAGATGATGTCGCCCATCAGCGGCGAGTGCTTGAAGCCGTGCCCACTCCAGCCGAAGTCGACGAAGAGTCCGCCGTATTCCGGGATCGCGCCGAGTATCGGGTGGTGATCCGGCGTCGCATCGTACAGTCCGGAGTACCCGCCCATGGCCAGGCCGTGCTCCATCACCGGGAAGCGATGCGCGATCAGCTCGGCGTTCTTCACGATCTGGTCCGGATCGGCGCCCTCGTTGTAGGAATCTGGGTCGACGATCTCGTCGTAGACGAGCTTGCCGTGGATCGTGAGATCGCCGTGCTCGGGACGCATGTACGTCATCTGCACGCTGTCGGCGACCGCCGGGTGCACGCCAAAGCCGGACGGCCGGCGGAAGAAGCACATCTGATGACGCTCGGGCTTGATCGATATCTCGATGCCGAGTGGCCGTAGGAGCCGGTCCGCCCAGAGCCCGGCGCAGTTGACGACGACCGGGGCGTCGATGTCCACGCCCTCCGATCGGACTCCGACGACCTTGTCGCCGGCAGTGCGGATCGCGTCGACATGGCGGTATTGGACAATGGTCGCTCCGAGATCGCGGGCGCGGTTGGCCAGCGCGTTCGCGGTCGAGGACGGATCGGCGTAGCCGATTCCGATTCATAGGACGCGAGCGCGACGTCGTCCACGTTGGCGGCCGGCACCAGCGCCTTCACGTCGGCCGGTGAGATGAGCGTGACCCGGGCGCCCACCTTCTGCGCCTGGAGCGCGTTGTGCCGCAGATGCCGCGCCTTGTCGGGGCCTGCGAGCGCCAGCATGCCGACCTGCTGGAAGCCGGGATCGCCGTCGCCGCCCACGACGTCCTTCCAGTGGCGGAACATCTCCGCCGCCGCGCTGGCGGTGCGGGTGAAGAAATCCATCGCGTAGAAGCGGCGCACGAGCGCGGTCGAGCGGCCCGTCGGGCCGGACGCGATGAACTTCTTCTCGATGAGCAGAATGCGGCCGGCCTTCTTGCGCGCGAGGTGGAAGGCAAGGCTGGCACCGTGAACACCGCCGCCGATGATCACGAAGTCCGCCGTCCGGGGCACGTCAACCGTCATCGGGTCATCCTCTCGCTCATTCGTCGCTCATGATCAGCCGCGCGTGCGCCGTCGGCTCGTCGATCGCCATGCCGGCGGTCCAGTGCGGGCTGAACTGCGTGGGAATGCCGAACCAGCTCACCCACTCCTCGCGCATCGCCGCCGGCAGCGGCCGGATCGGCGGCCGGAAGGTCGGCAGCGGAATGCGATCGATCGTCGTCCCCGCGGCCTGAGCGAGCAGGAGCCCTACCTGCTCGCGGCAGCGCCGGCTCTGGCAGGGGCCCATGCCCGCGCGCGTGAGCCGCTTGATCTGATCCTGATTGAGTGGCCCGTCGCGCAGCAGCGTGGTGACGCTGCGGGCGCTCATCTGCGGCGACTGCCACTTGAGATAGCGCGGCGGCTTCGTCTCGACCAGCTCGCGCCGCGTGACCTCCTCGCACTGACAGATGTTCACGTCCCAGCCACCCGCTGCAATCAGCGAGTCGAGCCAGGCGCGCCAGTAGGTGTGGACCTCGGCGGTTGCCGTCTGTGTTGCCGGCACGCCACGACCAGCGCCGACTTCGACGCGGGCGCCGAGTGATTCAGCGGCGATGCGTCCGGCCAACCGCCCTTGAGCGCGCGCGATCTCGGGATCGCCCAGCACAGCGTCGTGGAAGCCCACACAATCGCCGGCCGCGAAGACCGTAGGCACGCTCGTGCCCATCCGCGCGTCGACGTCGGGCACGAAGCCGCCGAGCGAGGAGACGAAGCGCAGACGCGCGCCGACGAGGTGCAGCAGCTCGACGTTCGGCACCATGCCGATGGCCCAGCACACGGCGTCGCACGC
>Ga0209377_1001829_pt1 | contig 14030 bp, 10 predicted proteins | sample GraSoiAngelo_141_FD_185898 | JGI IMG/M metagenome (GOLD analysis project Ga0209377, IMG submission 185898) | Grasslands soil microbial communities from the Angelo Coastal Reserve, California, USA - 14_0929_12_40cm (SPAdes) (version 2) | ecosystem: Environmental > Terrestrial > Soil > Grasslands ...
GGTTGGGAGCGGTCAAGTTCAACGGCGAGAAATGGGCGGCCAGCGATATCGGTATGAAGATGGTCCGGAAATACTTCGGCTAAGACTGTTCCACGAAGACCCTTTTTCTTCAATACATTGAAACAAGGGGCGGTTCTTCTTTTTTCCCTTGTCTGGGGTGTGCACCCCTACCCCCTTCCCCGAACAGATTTCAGGAAGGAAGTTCCACCTTCCTAGGGGAAACTGTTCGTTTCGTGCATGTTTGAGCCCGGTTTCTGATCAAAAACTGCTTTTGGAGTAGTCTGATCCATGTGGTGGGACCGTTCTGGACGATTCTTCGCCGGGTTCAATTCTCAGGTCCTGGAAGACCAGCTTGAAAGCGTGAAGGAGTTTTTTGGTTTCGACATGCCCTCGAGGAGGTCGAGAAAAGATAACAGAAAAGAAAGAGTTAATGAGAAAACAGAATGATTGCCCGCGACCATATCGGAGGGTATTGACCTCTTTCTAGAGAGCAGTTTTGTGTCGCGGGAAACAATTTTTTTGTAAATTCCAGGAAGGATCAGATCGCTCGCTGAAACGTTTCCTGGCGAGATTACCAGTTTCTCGCGCAGAACAGCCTAATCGGCCATTTTCAAAATGGGCATTTACTGGATGATGCAAGCGTGAACTCGGCATCATATGGAATCCCCTCGCTTATTCGAGATCCGGGCTTATTCTGAACGATTTTCTGACCGGAACTTGCGACTATTTCTACTCTGAAAAGTACTATACCTCATGATCGGCTTCTCTTTCAGTCTCTTCCTCTCCCACAGAGGATTACTTTCGCTGCTCTCTGCTCATTTTATACGTTCAACAGTATAGTTTGAGAGCTTACTCACCGGAAGTAATCGATGTTGACCCAGAAGAACACTCTCCTGCCCCCCGGCGAGATCGTCCGAGAAGCACTATCCAGACCCACCATATTCAAGAACGAAGAACCACTAAGCCTAGAATGGCTACCCTCCCGGCTCCCCCACCGGGAGACACAGCTGAGGTTCCTAGCTGAACTATTCCGGTCTGTCATAGACCGGCCCGGAACCACCAGCCCGAAGATCCTGGTAACCGGCGACATCGGAACAGGGAAGACTGTCCTCACACAACGCTTCGGAACAGACATCATTCGCACAGCGAAGACGCTGAAGCTGAATCTCCAGTACGTTCACATCAACTGCCGAGAATTCCGCGGCAGCCTCTTCATGATCCTCAAACGAGTCCTACAGAACTTCACACCCCAATTCCCCCAGCGAGGATTCTCCAGCGAAGAACTACTACACATACTCCTAGACCAGCTAGAGAGCAAGAACCTACACATCATACTCACACTAGACGAAGCAGACGTACTCATCAAGGCTGAAGGATCAACAAGCCTCTACAACCTCACACGGATACAGGAGGAACGCCCCGGCCGACCAGTCAGACTATCACTAATCGTCATCATACGAGAACTACGAAACTTGGACGATCTGGACAGGAGCACCCAGAGCACCCTCCAACGAAACGTGATACGACTAGACCGCTACACGATCAGCCAGCTAGAATCAATCCTCAGAGAACGAGTAGAACTAGCCTTCAAAGAAGGAACAATATCAGAAGACGTCGTCGAATTCATTGCCGACATGGCAGCACCGGCAGGCGATGCAAGATACGCGATCGAACTGGTCTGGCGAGCCGGAAAATACGCGGACACTGAAACCTCGCGAGAAGTTACGGCCGAGCACGTCCGGGCCGCGGCCCAGAGCGTCTACCCGGTCATGAGAACAGACTACGCCCAGCATTTGAACCTACACGAGAAGCTGCTACTCCTAGGTCTTGCCAGGACTCTGGAGCGGACCCAGGAGACATACGCGTCTATGGGCGAGACGGAGATAGCCTACAAGATGGCCTGCGAAGAATACAAGGAACCCTACAGGGCTCACACCCAGGTCTGGAAGTATGTCCAGAACCTCGGCGCCACAGGCATAGTCTCCACCCAGCCCTCCACCGCAGGCTTCAGAGGAAAAACAACACTCCTAGGACTACCCACAGCCCCTGCATCAGCTATACGCCGATGGCTAGAATCGAGCCTAGTACGCCGGCCCTAAACCGTTGCCTGAGAAACATTCACTCGCAAGAGTCCTCTCCAGCACAGGACGAATCAAAATACTAACCGTCCTATCCCACGTGGGAGAGCTGCATCTTACGGAGATCGCCAAGCAGACGGACCAGAGCTACAGTTCGACCCAACGCCATCTTGAAGATCTATCCGACGCCGCGATCGTGGAAGAACACGACTACGGACGAGTCCGAATGTTCAAGCTGAACCTCGATAATCCCCGAGCGAAGATACTCAGACAGCTAATACTGGAATGGGACAACGGACAGATGCCGCAGCAAGTTCAAGAACACGCTTAAACGCCACTGGCGCCATCCTAGGCTCAGGAGCTAGTGGGGCAGTGATCAAGTGCGCCGAATGTGGAACAGAGTCTCCTCTCAATATAGAATGTGAATACTGCCACAAAACTTTCTGTGAGAAACATATGCCTGAACACAAAGCCTGGGAACACCGACACGAAAATCTGGCCGAGGACTCGTCACGACTCTGGAAACGAAGGCGCGAATCACCCTAGACAGATCGTTTGTTCTAAGAGTCGGGTCTGCGCATCCCCCTCAACCTTTCGAGAACGTCTATTAGAATCAACAATCCTCTTCAAACGCATGTCCGTAAACTGGACCCTCCCATTCGACGAAAAGATCGTCCCGGAGAACAAGCGGACACTCATATCGATAGAATCCTACCAGAAGATCCACAAGAACACCGTCACAAACTACAGGGAGTTCTGGGCAGGCGTAGCCTCCGAACTCGACTGGTTCAAACGATGGGACAGGATCCTCGACGACTCTAATCCTCCATTCTACAAATGGTTTCCAGGCGGACAACTCAACGCGTCATACCTCTGCCTCGACAGACACATCCACACATGGAGAAAGAACAAGCTCGCGATCATATGGGAGGGAGAACCGACCGAGAACGGAGCACCCACACAGATTCGTAAGTTGACCTACCAGGACATCTATCGCGACGTAAATCGAATCACATACATTCTCCGGGAGAAGTATGGGATCAGAAAAGGAGACACCATTGGATTCTATCTTCCGATGATTCCCGAGTTTCCAATATTCATGCTCGCAGCCGCGAGGCTCGGGGCGTGTTTTACCGTAATTTTTTCCGGCTTCAGTGCCGACTCGCTCGCAGACAGACTCGTCGACGCAGGAGCCAAGCTACTCGTCACTGCTGACGGTGGCCGAAGGAGGGGCAACCTCATCAAGCTCAAAGAGGTCGCAGACAGGGCCTCGGAGAAAGCTGCCTGCGTAAAGAAGATCATTGTCGTCAGACACACAGGGAACGAGATCTCGATGGACAAAGATCGGGACGCGTTCCTTGATGATATCCTGAGAGAAACGCCCGAGACGGTGTACGTTGAGCCTGAGCCGGTCAAATCCGAAGACCCTCTCTACATACTCCACACTTCTGGGACAACCGGCCGGCCCAAAGGCCAAGTCCACGATACTGGTGGATACCTGACCCTGCTACACGCGACCATGAGATGGGTCTTTGATGCGAGGGACGACGATGTCTACTGGTGTACAGCAGACATCGGCTGGGTGACAGGCCACTCCTACATCGTCTTCGGCCCACTAATGGAAGGAATGACTGGGTTAATGTACGAGGGAGCATTGGAATATCCTGCACCTGATAGATGGGTCTCGATCCTAGAGAGACACGGCGTGAACATTCTCTACACCTCGCCAACCGCAATCCGCAGCTTCATGAAGAACGGCGAAGAGTGGGTCAAGAAACACGACACTAGTTCAGTCCGACTCATGCACTCTGTCGGAGAGCCAATCAATCCAGAAGCATTCCGCTGGATGCACCGCCACGTCGGAAGAGACAAGATTCCTTTTGGCAGCACATGGTGGATGACAGAGACAGGCGGCATTCTCGTAAGCCACACTCCCGGACTGTACATGGTGCCTATGAAACCCGGGACGAACGGACTGGCTATTCCCGGAATCGACGCTGATGTCGTCGACGATGACGGTAAGGAACAGAAATCGCTGGAGAGAGGATACCTCGTGATTAGAAACCCTTGGCCAGGAATGCCTCTGACGATTCACAAGGACCCTGATCGATACAGGGAGGTGTACTGGAACAAGTTTCCCGGCAACTTCTATCCGGGGGACTATGCGGTGAGGGACGAAGATGGTTACTTCTGGATCCTGGGAAGAGCCGACGAGGTGATCAAAGTGGCTGGTCACAGGTTGGGCACATACGAGCTGGAATCTGCCCTGATCCAGCATCGTGCTGTTGCGGAGGCCGCTGCAGTAGCCGTGCCGGACGAATTGAAGGGCGAGGTGCCTGTCGCATTTGTAATATTGAGGGCTGGTCAGGCTCCGAGTGAGCAACTTAACCGCGAGCTTAACGATTGGGTGAAGGAAAAGGTGGGACCTATTGCGTCTCTGAAACAGATATTCTTCGTCTCGAAGCTTCCAAAGACTCGTAGTGCCAAGATAATGCGTCGGGTCGTGCAGGCTGTGGTAGCTGGAAAGCCTATCGGTGATGTGACAACGCTTGAGGATGAGGCATCCGTCGACGAGGTCAATCGAGCATTCTTGGACCTGAAGCAAGAGATAGAGTCTCGGACCGCATCTCGTGAGTAAGGACCAAGCCAATCCTCAGGAGAGCATCTCTCAGTTACAATCGAAAGATATCGAAGTCCAGAAGAGTTTCTTCGGCTGTAGCCAAGCTTGCAGACCCCAGCGCGCTTGAAGGATCTAGAGCACTCGATAAACGAGGATCTATCGAAGGCGAACCTACCTGAGGTAAGGATTTCAAGCTTCAAGCTTCCAGAGCAAGCCCTGGAGCTAACGTTCGAACGCGAAACAGCGACTGGAGTTATCAGAGACAAGATCTGGGAAATTATCAATTCACATTACAAGAGATTGATGAGCGAACTCGGACTGCTAGAAGGTTGAACCTCTCGACGAGGGACTTTTGTTTGCGCGCAGAAGCAGAAACTAGTTGGAAGGGTAGTTTTTAATAGAAATAGAAACAACTTTTCGGATCCAAGTACTACAAGATGAGACCAAACAGAAATTCCAATTCTCACTCGAAAGAATATTCTCCGCAAACAACGTCGAGTATTCGCTTTTCGCCTAGGGGCGACGCTTTCAAACATCCCGTGCAACATTATGATGTTGCGAAGGTCCGAAGTGTTAGCGAAGCGTTGGAAGCATTCAACGCTACTTCCTTTCAGAGCCGGAACCTGGCCCGTTGTTTCAAGATTTGGCTCAAGATGTTGAATGATCCCGAGAGACCCACCATCTTCTTCGGACTCTCAGGAGCGATGATAGCTGGCGGAATGAGAAGAATCATTCGAGACCTGATAGCCTTTCATGCGATAGACGTGCTAGTGTCCACCGGGGCAAACCTGAGTCACGATTTGTATGAGTCACTGGGTGGTCGTCACTATATGGCTCACGGCCACATTGACGATCCAACTCTGCGCAAGATGCGGATTGATCGGGTCTATGATACTTATGCCGACGATGTGACCTTTACCAAAGCGGATGAGTTCGTAGAGAATTTTGCAGATAGCCTTCAGCCTGGGTCTTACTCAAGCAGGGAATTATTACAGATGATGGGTGAACGAATAAGAGACGATTACGGTATCCTCGCAACCGCTGCAAAGGAGAGACTCCCGATCTTCTGTCCCGCGCTGGCTGACAGCTCGATCGGTATGGCGTTGACCGTCTACCGTAATGAGAAGCTCAAGAAGAACGCTCCACCCGCCATTTACGACGCGTTGATGGACAATATTGAGATCATGGATCTCAAGAGGCAGTTCCCCAAGTCAGGTGTGATATTCATCGGCGGCGGCACTCCCAAGAACTATATTCAACAGGTCGTGCCGATGGCCGAGATTTCCGGATGGGCCGTTCCACCTCACAGCTACGCTATGCAGGTCACGACAGATGATCCGAAGTTTGGAGGATTGTCGGGCTGCGAGCTTCCTGAGAGTCAGTCGTGGGGAAAGCTCGACCCCAATGCTGAGCAGTGCACTGTCCACTTGGACGCGACCATTGGGCTTCCGTTACTGTTTACAGGAATTATGGAGCACTATGAGGAGTGGAAGTCACGAGGACCTTTGAAGGTGGACTGGATGGAGGCGGCTCCGACTGCGCCGATTAGAAAGGCCCGGCGTACAGCCGCTTAGCGTTCTCTCTTTCCTTGAATGTAGTCTTCAACCCACTGCGAAGCCTGTCCGTCAGGAATCTTTACCGGTGGATACTTGAAACTGTACGAGGAGATACTGGTTAGGGGTCCACCGATTCCTCTGTCAAGCCCAATCTTGACCGCCCGAATCACGTCGACTACGACGCCGCCGCTGTTGGGAGAGTCTTCGACTGCAAGTTTCAAGTCGACCTGTAAGGGAATGTTTCCCCATCCTCGGCCCTTTAGATAGATGTAGCAGATTTTCTTATTCTTTAGATGCGGGACATAGTCAGAGGGTCCGATACGGGTTGGAACAGAGTACGGGATCAGGCTCGCGACTGCGGTGGTCTTGCTGATCCTCTTGGAATGCAACCTCTCCTCGACTGTCATGTTCAGAAAGTCAGTGTCGCCTCCGAGGTTTAGCTGATAACTCTCATCGACTCTGACTCCTCGTTTGAGGCAGAGGTCGACTAGTGATCTGTGGACGATTGTTGCTCCAACTTGGCTCTTGACGTCATCGCCTGCGATGGGCAGTTTGTGTTCTTCGAACTTTTTGGCCCAGCTGTCGGTTGAGGCGATGAATTCGGGGATGCAGTTTACAAATCCGCAGCCTGCATCTACTGCTGCTTGTGCGTAGAATCTTGCGCCTTTTTCGCTTCCTACCGGTAGATAGTTTACGAGAATTTCGGCGCCCGAGTCTTTGAGCTCCGCAGCCACATCCACAGGTTTGGTTCTAGATTTGCTGTAGACGTGAAATGCTTCCTTCATGTGTGGCGCTACACCATCGAGTATCGGACCCGGCTTGACCGTGACATCCATATCTGGGACATCGCTGATCTTCGGGGCGCTGTTCGGTTCTGTGAAGATGGCTTTGCTGAGATCCCCTCCGATCTTCTTCTTGTTGACCTCGAATGCGGCGACGAAGGTAATGTCCTCGACCTTGTAGGGTCCGAAACTGGGATGCATGAGGCCGGTTGTGAGACCGTTCTCTAGGGGAGGGTTCTTGCGATAGTATTGTATGCCTTGGATGAGCGCGCTGGCGCAGTTTCCAACTCCGGCGAGTGCGACCTTGATCTTTCCCATCGATAGAACGACTCTAGATAGGACTCGCTCCTACGTCGTCGTATTATAAATCTAGGAAACCTTGAAGCGAGGTCTCAAAATACCAACTTCTGAGTTCCTCAGCGCAACCTCGAAGGCCTATCAGAATGTTGATGCGTTTGCGCCTGGAGGTTTCTTGGCTGCAAGTTTGAATCTTCTTACGAGGTCGAAGACCCCGAAGAAGAATAGGAGAGAGGTCGCAATTGAGACTGCGTAGCTAACGATCAACGTTGGCAGGCTGATTGATTGTACAAGCCCGGCTATGAGGTCAGGATTGAGGAGCAGTAGGAAGATCCCGAATACGCTGGAAGCGGTTGTCAGTATGAACGCAAGTATGATCATGGTCCATGCTCTGAATGAGCCTGTCAGCCGAGTCAGTCGATATGCGTAGAGTACAATGCCCGCTTCAAGTATCAACTGTAGAACGGCCACGATCCACATTCCGGTCAGTAGTGTAGCGTTAGCCATTGGTTAGCTTCTCCTTCTGACTATCGGCCGCGATTCGTCTAAACAGGTCGACGAATGTGGCGGAAGCTTTGTTGACCTTATCATCCTTTGACTCGTTTCTGGTCGGAAGAGGAGAGTCATCGACCTGTTTCATTGGTTCTACGGTCTAGGCCCTGGAGAATAATCACGGTGTTCTCAGCATCGAGGACCGACGGTGACGACCCATGGTTGGCTCTAGTGGGATAGGCCGCCTTTGTGTTTCTCAGACGCCTTCTGGAACATATCCACGAACCGTTCCGAAGCCACCTTATGGGGGACTCCGGACATAACCCCCTCGTAGTCTGAGAATCCTCCTTGGATCTTGAAGCCCTGAGGTGTTATCGCGTACTCTTTGAGTTCCTTCTCATGATCGCTACCCCTCATCTTCATTATCACCAAGGCCTTCCTCATAGCTGACTCTATCTCGACAAATTTCAAGAGTAGGATACAGTCGACTAGAAAGCTCATTCCTACGTCCGTTACACTGAAAGCCTGTCCAGCACTCTGTTGTGTCTCCCAGATTGCCAAGGGGCTGATTCCCTTTGTCTTGATGTAGTTCAGTATCCTGTAAGCTTCCTTCCTCATATCTCCCCCACGTGGAAGATACATTTCCAAATGATTCAGCGAGTCGATAACCATCCGGCGTGGTTGTATTTCCTTGACGGTGGAATCTAGCAGCTGCCCCGCCCCGTCGGGTTCCAGTAACAAGTCGGGGCTTGTGCAGACTAGCCTGAACTTGTCTTGCTCCTCAAGCTTCTTGAGGTCCCAGCCGAAATTTTCAGCGTCACGATAAATCTGATCTGGCAACTGCTCGAACGTCAGGTATATTCCTGGTTCTCCGAACTTAGTGATACCGTTAACCAGGTGTTGGAGGGCAAGTGTGGTTTTACCGGTTCCCGCACTCCCAGCTACCATGACAGCGTCTCGATCTAGAAACCCTCCATGGAGCATCGCGTCGAGTTCGACAATTCCAGTCTTTTGTCTGGCCATTCTGACCTACTCGGACCTTCCTTTGAGATTCTTCAGATATTTCATGATAGTTTCTTGGGCGGCCTTGTCGCCAGAGCGGTCGAGGAAAATTATCTCCCGACCTCCGATCTGTCTTGTGCCCAAGATATGGACGTTCACCATGTCTTGAACGTCGGCCTGGATTGTTGTGCCGATTCTGCCAATTCTTCTTGCGACGCCGTCGAGGCTGTCGATTAGCCCTGGATTCTTGTGAAAGAGAACGAGTAGGTCCCCCTTTATCTCAGACGACAACATTGATTGGAATAATTGGTTCGGAGCAGTCATTTGTTTTTCCACGCCCTTGCGGACTTTTGGTGCCCGACTAACTAAACCGGAGCTTCAATCTGCATAACCTTCTCGTTACCAGTACTGCACTGGGGTTGGAACACTAGTGGTGAAAAATGCCTCAGCCCTGCCGGAGCTGATTGTTTGGTCTTGGTCCCACAACATAGATGGAGTCATCGATGCTAGTTGAATGTCTTGGCTTCATGATGTCGGCAAGTACTCTTTCTCGTAGGAACAATATCTGGTCTTTGAGCGAATCATAAAATCCGAAGCTAGCTCTAACCGAATACTCTTCGTACAACTCCATGACCGTCTTGTAAATCAGTAATCGAGAACTGCTCCCGAAAACGTCGGTAAGAACCTTAGCAACATCGTCAAACCTGGCCCCGATTTCTGACCTTGAAATCTTGTGCTCGGCCAGAATTCGCATCAGTTGCTCTTTAACTGGTATTCCAAATAGGTTCTCGAGGGTCAGGCTGAAACACTCGACAAGGGTCCTCTGGAAAGACTCTATTATGTCCGCACGCAAGAGCTGGCTTCAGCACCTTTGCCAACAGTGATTCTAACCTGTTAGGCATGTTGTAACAAGAATATGCGCAAGCCCGGTATTACGCGATTGACATTATTCTGTGTCTTCGTATTCTGTGAGCATTATTTGCTGTTCTGCTTCGACCGGCTTGGTCGACTTTGCCTTTTCCCACTCTTCAGCTTTAATGAGACCGCCGGCTTGTTCCTTGATTCTCTTGGCAAGGGAAGGACCGATAGTTGGGATGCTGGTCAGCTCTGTTAGACTTCTCTCCTTGATATCATCAATACTCTTCAGCCCCGCGCTGTACATCATACGAGCTCGGACCCTGCCAACGCCTTCAAGCCCGACCAACTTGACCAACTCTGGCTTCACACCCTTCGAAACGCGTACCCGGAGCATTTCCATGTTGGCGAGAAGATCTTTGTGGCCGAAGAGTCGAGCTAGCTCTTGAGCAGCGAAGACAAGCCATTCTGTTCCCTGGACGAGTCTCAGGAGATCACCGGGTTCAACTTTTCTTGTCTCCAGAATCTGGTCTTCTGTGAACTCGCTAATCCAGTCTGACAGAACAAGGCTGGCCTTTAGTTCTGAGAGGAATTCATCATAGGCTATCGGATCTTCGAACTGGTTGGGCGCGTAGCCCATGATCTCGTCGCTCTGACTCTCTGCCATTATTCCGAGCTTGTCGAGTTCGCTTCCTCTTGGTCTAGGTCGCGGCGCCAGGTCTGGCGTTCTTGAGATTAGGTGCAGCAGGCTGAAGTCTGTCATCTTCTTGGCTCGATTGTAGAGCCCGTCCCGGATGATGACTGCAGACATGGGATCAATGTAGAGTTCAGATACTCGCTTGCCGAATCTGGAGGCTTCCAAATCTCGTCCCTCCATTACGACCATCTCTTCTTTCGCGAGGAACTTGAGAACCTCTCCGATCTTTCCTTTGATCATTCTTGGTCCGTACTGGTGGGCGTAGAAGGTTCGTCCAAAGAACTCGTACAAGCCTTCCTCAGTCTTCGCGTAGCCTGCGGCGACGGTCGAGAGGACGTGGGGTCTCAGGATCTTCTCAACGGCGAGTTTTGACCAGAGTTTCTCAGGCTGCGCGATGACGTAGTTCTCCATCAGCCAGTCAGCCTCATCCTGATTTCTAGCAATCAAGACTGATTCTCCGTACTTGTCGTACTTCGGACGACCGGCGCGTCCGCAAAATTGTTTGTATTCTAGGACGCTGATGGGATATCGACCGTGTCCAGATTCGAAACGCTCGTAGCTGCTGATGATGACTGTTCTAGCGGGGAGGTTCACGCCGGCCGCCAGGGTCGGGGTCGCGGCGAGAACCTTGATCCTCCCATCACGAAAGGCCGTTTCTACTATGCCACGGTGGGGGCCTGTGAGTCCCGCATGGTGAAATCCTGCACCGGAAGCTATCTGGCTTGCAAGGGCCTCACCAAGGCGCGTCTTCTCTCCCGATGAGAGGATTCGTTCCGCTATGGTGTTGAGTGAGCGTTCCTCGATCTTGGAGAGCCGGGGCTTGACGGCGAGGGCAGCTTTTCGTCCCATTTCCACCGCTGACCTGCGGGTCTCGGTGAAGATGAGTGCTTGACCTCCACTGCTCAATACGTCGAGCGCGATATCCAAGACCGGGGTCTTGGTCCCGCTCTGAATGGCTCTGCTGGACCCGTCATTGAACTGTAGTTGGCCGAGATTGTAGATGCCTTCTCGTAATGGGACCGGACGCCAGTCAGTGGTGACAGAGCCCGCGTGCAGCCATTGCCCTACTTCGTCCGCATTTCTGACGGTGGCACTCAGGGCAAGCATCTGGATGTCTGGGTTGATCTCGGTTAGCCGGGTCAGAACCACTTCGAGGGTGGGTCCTCTCTCATGTTCGGTTAGGAGATGAATTTCGTCGGCGACGACGAGGGATAGCTCGTTCATCCATGGAGCTCTGTGTCGTAAGAGAGAGTCGGCCTTCTCGTTGGTCGAGATTATGATGTCGTATCTTCCAAGCCACGGGTCAGAACTATCATAGTCCCCGGTGGACATTCCGATGCGGAGATGTTCGCCGCTAGGCTTCTTTATCGAGGAGTATCTCTGAAACTCCTTGAACTTCTCGCTCGCCAGCGCACGCAGTGGAGCTAGATAGATAGCCTTTCCATTCCTCTCAAGGATATGTTTCAGAATGCAGATCTCGGCGACGAGGGTCTTACCGCTCGCGGTAGGACTCGCTAGAACGAGGTTCTTCCCGTCTAGTACTCCGGCCTTTATCGCATCCTCTTGAGGCGGATAGAGCTGGTCAAGACCCTCACCTTCTAGCAGAGTTACGACTTGAGGGTCTAGCTGAAGCTCTCTAATTCTCACTCTTGCAGATACTCCTCAGTATCAGAGAAAAACTAGCCCGCAGTTCTCTTCAATCTTCCCGGTTTGGGAGAGTATAGTATTCCTTCCTTAATCAACTGTCCGATGAGACGTCGGGCTTCTCTCTCCTCCATCTTCTCCTTGTCAACCAGAGCCGCAATGAGAACCGTCTCCTCCACCGTTCCGGTCTCCCGTTCCATTTCTGCAACGGTCTCAATTACCCTCTGGAACGAGTCGCGGAGGCTACGGGGCTTACCCGTCATTATCACGTCAATGTCCATCGCTCCTGTCTTGACATCAACTCCTACGTCTGACAGCGACACGGTCATAATCCGGATAGCGCTCTTAGCGTCTTCGACTGTCACCGTGTCTCGGAGAAATGCCCGAGCTCTCGCTTCCGAAATTCTAACAAGCGCCTCTAGTTGTCGAGGAGTAATGGCGACAGCCGCTTCCTCTCCTCCTTTTGATCTCATTTTCAGATAGAAATCGCGCAACTCGGTAACCGCCTCCGGTGATAAGACCGGAGTGATTCTCTTTGCGAAGCTGATGTACTTCCGCAAGAAATCCGGAGCAAAAGGAGCAGTTTCGGGGCTAACTTTGCTCCTGTGAAGGGCAAGGATGTGCTCCGACATTCGCGAGTCGTAATCCGGTTCAGGCTGATCCTTGATGATGAAGATCAGATCGAACCTAGAGAGAATTGTTACTGGAAGGTTGATGTTCTCACTCACATTCCGATGAGGCTCATACCTGCCCAGCGAAGGATTAGCCGCAGCTAGCACTGCTGCGCGGGCGTTCAGAGTAGCAACGATCCCTCCCTTAGCGACGCTGACTGTCTGCTGTTCCAATGCCTCATGGATCGCCACTCTGTCGTCGGGGCGCATCTTGTCCAATTCATCGATGCAGGCAACGCCTTTGTCTGCAAGAACTAGAGCGCCGGCTTCTAGAATCATGCCTCCAGTTTTTTCACGCAAAACTGCGGCTGTAAGACCTGCAGCGGTTGTTCCTCGCCCAGACGTGTATAGACCTCGCGGGGCAATCCTAGCAACGTACTGGAGCAGTTGGCTCTTGGCGGTCCCAGGATCCCCGATTAACAACACGTTCTCGTCGCCTCTGATGTTGACCCCGTCAGGGAGTTGTTTTGCTGTTCCGCCGAAGAGGAGGTAGAGTATTCCCTCCTTCACGTCCTCATAGCCGTATATTGATGGGGCGAGGCTCATCACGAGCTTTCGCTGTACCCATGGATCTTGAGCCGCTTCTAGTATCTGTTTCTCATCTTCGGGAGTAATCTCGACGACTTCTGTTTCCTTCCCGACAACATCTACAAAATTCGCGTCAAGGTAGATGTTGAAGGTTCGAAGTCTTCCTCGTTCTCCGACTGTTTGTTTCTCCGCGCGAACGATCGACGTTACGGAAACTCTGTCACCTGGACGCGCAGAGTCAACTAGATCGTCCTCCAACCTTACCTCGAGATATCTTGGCAGCTGTCCTGGCGGAAGATCTTCGGGTCTCTCCTGTATTCGAGCCTCCTGTGTGTTCTTGAATTTTGACTGTTCCTGTAAGAGTTCGAATGAGGTGCTCTGTTTGCAGAACTGGCAGTGACTTCCAGGTCCATGAATCAGCTCTCCTTCTTGGTCTAGAACTGTTATTTCGAGACATTTTCGGCAGCGGAAGACCGCGCTGACGATTGTTGGTTTTACTTGGGTTGTTCTTACGACGATGCCGTCTACGAGAGCGATTTTCTTGATATGTTCAGCTCCGATTTTTCTTAGGGCGGTCTTCTCTGGTAGTCTACGGAAACGTGCAAAGATCTTGCCTACGTGTTCAGCGTACTCGGGGTCTTCGACCCGCATCTGGGCGGTGGCGGCTGAACTTGCGTAGGTGATGTAGTCATCAGGTTTCTCGACGAGGCTACGCGCCAGGGCGGGGTCGAATGAGATGAGGTCGTCGAAGTCGATGATGAGGGATTTGCCGTTAGTGATGGCGACTTGTGCGAGGCGTTTTCGGTAT
>Ga0209377_1001831_pt1 | contig 14028 bp, 13 predicted proteins | sample GraSoiAngelo_141_FD_185898 | JGI IMG/M metagenome (GOLD analysis project Ga0209377, IMG submission 185898) | Grasslands soil microbial communities from the Angelo Coastal Reserve, California, USA - 14_0929_12_40cm (SPAdes) (version 2) | ecosystem: Environmental > Terrestrial > Soil > Grasslands ...
GTCGAATACGCCTGGGAAGATCCCGACTTCGCGCGTTTCCTCGAGCGCCTCGCCTCGTTCAGCCGGCTGATCCTCTTCGACAAGCGGGGGACCGGGCTCTCCGATCGAGTTCCGGTCAACAAACTGCCAACGCTGGAAGAACGCATGGACGACGTGCGTGCGGTGATGGATGCGGCCGGCTCGGAGAGAGCTGCCCTGTTCGGAATCTCGGAAGGCGGACCTATGAGCATGCTGTTCGCCACGACCTACCCAGAGCGTGTAGCAGCGCTGGTCCTGTACGGCTCCTACGCCAAACGCGTGCGTGACGCCGCCTATCCCTGGGCGCCCACGATCGAAGAGCACCGCAACAATCTCGGCGCCGTGCAGCGAGATTGGGGCGGTCCCACCCAGGTCGAAATATGGGCGCCGAGCGTGGCCGATGACGATCGGTTCAAAAGATGGTGGGGCCAGTACCTGCGACTCGGCGCCAGTCCGGCTGCTGCGCGGGCGGTCCTGGAGATGACGCTCGAGATCGATGTCCGGGACATCCTGCCCGCCGTTCACGTCCCGACGCTCGTCCTCCATCGCACCGGCGACCGACGCATCGCAGTCGGCGGCGGCCGCTACCTCGCCGAGCGCATTCCTGGCGCGCGATTCATCGAGCTTCCCGGCATCGACCATCTCGCATGGGTCGGCGACTCCGACGCCATCCTGAACGAGGTCGAGGAATTCCTCACTGGCACCCGCCACAGCGCGGAACCGACCCGCGTCCTGGCGACCGTGCTCTTCACGGACATGGTCGAGTCCACCAGTCGGGCCGTTCAGCTGGGCGATGCACGATGGCGCGCCCTCATCAGCGACCATGACCGCCTCGTTCGCGGCGAGCTCGCTCGTTTTCGCGGCCGAGAGATCGATCGAAGAGGCGACGGCTTCCTTGCCATCTTCGACGGGCCAGCCCGCGCGATCCGCTGCGCGTTCTCGATTGTCGAGCGTGTCCATGAGCTTGGTATCCGAGTCCGTGCGGGCCTGCACACCGGAGAGCTCGACATCATGGAGGCCGGCATCGCCGGGATCGCCGTTCACATCGGGGCGCGCGTCATGAGCCTCGCCGGCCCGGACGAGGTCCTGGTCTCGAGCACCGTGAGAGACCTGGTAGCCGGATCCGGACTGTCCTTCACGGATCGGGGCACGCATGAGCTAAAGGGCGTACCCGGCACATGGCGCATCCTCCGCGTCGAGCCGCCGGCGACATGACGCCGGCCGGCGAGCACGCCGAGGAGATAAAGGCCCAGGAGCAGCTCCTTCGAAGCGTCGAATACCTGCGCGACCTCGACCGCGTAGATATCGCGCGTCTCATCGGCTCGAGCGAGGACGCTCATTTCGCCGCGAGCATGGTAATTCTGCGCGAAGGTGAGGTCGCGGATTCCCTTTACCTGCTCGCCACCGGCACGGTGGAGGTGAGTGTTCGAGTCGATGAAGGCGACCGATCGGTCACGTCGATCAGCGCACCCGCAACCTTCGGCGACCTCGGCCTGCTGCTGAACGAGCGAACAGCGACGGTTCGCGCGCTCACGGACGTGCAGGCTTGGCGCATTCCGCGAAACGCCTTCGAGCGTCTCCTCCGCGAGCGCCCTCAGGTCGGGCGGGCGATCGCGACCTCGCTCGCGTCCGCAATCGACCGGCGCGATCGGTTAAGGGTGGGAGCGCCGATCAAGGCGCCTGAACAGCTCCATGCGATGATGGCCGCGCCGCACCCCCGGAGCTCGGGGCTCACGCGCGTCGGGTACATCGCCATCTCGATCGGGATGCCGGCTGCGCTGTGGCTGCTGCCCGCGCCGAGCGGCCTCAGCACCCCGGGTTGGCATGTCGCGCTCGTGATGGTCGGTGGCGCCATCGCCTGGCTACTCGAGCCGGTGCCGGACTTTGCAGTCGCGCTCGCCATGGCGGCGGCATGGATAGGCGCAGCTGGTGTCCCAGCGGCTGTAGCGTTCGGCGGCTTCACGACCTCGGCATGGGTCGTGGCGGTTGCCGCCCTGGGGATCACAGCGGCGATGGCGGCCTCAGGTCTGCTGTTTCGCGCCTCGCTGCTGCTTCTGCGGGTTTTCCCGGCGACGCATCGAGGCCAGCTCTCGGCGCTGCTGGTCACCGGCGTCATTCTCACACCGCTGGCGCCCACGGTCTTCGGACGCGTCGCGATGACGACCCCGATTGCGCGTGACATTGCGCAAGCCTTGGGTCATGCGAGGAGGACCCGTGCCACAGCCGCGGTCGCGTTCGCCGGAGTACTCGGCAGCACCATCCTCGGGCCTGTCTTCTTGACCGGAATGATCACCAACTTTCTGATCCTCAGCCTGCTCCCCGCAAGCGAGCAGGCACGATTCGGATGGGCGGGATGGCTGATCGCCGCTCTGCCCGCTGGGTTGCTGCTCTTGATCGGGGTGGCGTTGATCCTGTTCGCGCTCGACCCCCGATCCGGCATGCGAGCGAGCAGCCTCGTCAGGCGAACCCAGGAGCAATCGATCGGTCGCTTGTCGCGGCATGAGCTGACCTCGTTGATCGCGATCGGCGTCTTCATCGCCGGGTTGCTGGTCCAGCCCCTCCTCAGAATCGACACCGCGGCGATCGGGATGGGGTCGCTGCTGTTGGCCATCGGTGGAGGCGCGCTGGACCGCCAGACATTTCGATCCGCGATCGATTGGGCGACGCTGGTGCTGTTTGGCGTGCTGCTGGGCGCGGGCGCCGTCTTGCGATCTGGAGGCGTCGACCGCTGGATTGCAGACGCGGTCACACCGATCGCGCGGTCGGTCGGTCACCCGGCGCTCGTGATTCTCCTTCTGACGCTCCTCGTCATCGCCGTGCGGCTTGTCCTGCCGATGGTGCCTGCGGGATTTCTCCTGCTGGTAACTCTGGTGCCGTCCGCGCCATCCCTTGGCTTGAGTGGCTGGGTCGTGGGCTTCGTGGTGTCCGTGGTGGCGCTGACGTGGGTGCTGCCGAAGCAGTACGAGGTGCTCCGAATGGTGCGTGAGGTGACCAATGGCGAGATGTTCAGCGACCGCCAATCTCTCGCCGTGGGTGTGTCGATCACAGCTCTCGCGCTGCTGACCATGCTGATCTGCGTCCCCTACTGGCGAGCGGTCGGGATCCTCTAGCGCACGAACTCGGCGGGCGGATGGTCGCAGCTGACGCTGCCTAAGATGCCCCAGACGATCTGTCGTGAGGCTCTCAATCCCAGACGTCGACGGGAAGTCCGGTCAACCGACTGCGCTCCGCGGCGAACGCCATGAGATGGCTCTCCAACGACTCACGCGGCCCGGAGCGCACCAGCGATGGGTCGCCGGCAGCGACTGCATCCACGAACGCGCCCATCACGCCGAAGTCCCCGCCGTCGTGGCCACCGCCGGCATCCGCTCCGCTGCCGATCACGTGAATGGATTCGGCGTGCCCGGTGACGAACTCGGTGACGGTCAGCCGTTCGCCGTCGCCTTCGAGAAAGCCACGTGTACCCATGATCCGCGTCCGACGGCGGCCCAAAGGCGTGAATGCGCTCATCGTCAAGGTGGCCGTCACCCCACCCTCGAACTCGATGGTCGCGACCTGGTGGTCGGCTACGTCGTTGTCACATGCGTAGACGCAGCGCCCGTACTGGCCGTCGCGCAGTGCGCGCCGTACCCCTGGCTCGGTCAGGTCGGTCGTGACGACCGATAGCGGCCAGCGCTCCAGCTGCGGGACGCCAAGGCAGCCGAGGTAGAGCCGCACGGCCGAGTAGGGGCAGTCGGGCTCCACGGCACAGTCCAGGCACCGGTCGGCCGCGCCCACCGGCCGGCTGGCTGCCGTGAAATGGTGCAGCCCGCCCCGGCTGGACACCGCTACCGCCGGCCGGCCGACGACGTAGCGCAGCCAGTCGAGATCGTGGCAGCACTTGGTCAGGATGCTGGGCCCCGCCTGATCGGAACGGCGCCAGTTTCCCCGCACGTAGGAGTGAGCGAAGTGCCACCAGCCGACCGGCTCCAGGTGCTCGACCCCGACGAGATCACCGAGCCGTCCCTCGGCCACGACCAGCTTGACCGCCGCCGTGTAAGCCGTGTACCGCATCACATGGCAGACCGCGAGGATGACCCCGGCTTTCTCGACCGCCTCGATGACCTCAACGCACCCCGCCCGGGTTGGTGCGATCGGCTTTTCCAGCAGCACGTGGTAGCCCAACTCGGCGAACCGGCACGCCGGACCCACATGCTCGTGGTCGGGCGTGGCCACAATCACGGCATCAGCAAGCCGCGGCGAGGCGGCCAGGTCGCGCCAGTCGTCGAACCGCTGGTCGGCCGCCACCCCGAGCCGGTCGGCAAGAGCGTCACGACGATCGACGCGCGGATCGACAACCGCTACCACATGCGCACGTTCCGGGTACTGCTCCGCAAAGCTCGAGAAGGCGTTGCCCCGAGAGCCTGTACCGACCACTGCAATCGTTACCGGAGGAGCCATTGCGACGGGACCCCTCTTTCTCTCCGTATGGTCGGACGCGCCTCAGTGGCCATCAAGCGCGATGTTCTCATCTGCCACGATGGTTCCCCTCGCATCTGGCGGTCTTGTCAAGCCGACGGTGTACGCAGAAGCTCCAGCACATCTTCGCCGTACTTGCGCAGCTTTGAATCTCCTACGCCGGGCACGCGCAGCAACTCTGCCATGGTTGCCGGTCGCGCCGCCGCGATTGCGTTGAGCGTGGAGTCGTGGAATACCACGTACGCGGGGATGCTGGCGGCGCGGGCGGTCTCCAGGCGCCATCGCCTCAGGCGATCCAACGTCTCGACAGGGACGTCGGCAGCGGTGGCGGCTCGTCCGCGGGTAATCGATGGCTCGGCCGGCAGCATCAGCGAGGGGGGCGTCCCACGCCTGATCGCCTCTCGTCCTGCCGGCGTGAGCTCGACAACGGGGTACTCTCCCGAACTCTGACGTGCGAGCCCGGCTGCGACGAGTCCGGCCAGAAGCTGCCTTACACGATCGTCACTCCACATCTTCAGCGCACCGTGGAAAGACAGATCCTGAACCCATGGTTGCGCGCCCGACCATCGTGTACGCCGGCCGCCCAGCACCCCCGCCACGTTGGCAAGTCCGACCCTCCCACTGAAGCGAGCGACCGCTGCAAGCCCGGCGATCACCGCCTCCGCCGGCGCGGGCTCCTCCGGAGGGCGCGCCGTGAGGCAGTTGTCGCATGCGCTGCAGCGCCGCGCGACGTCCGTCTCGCCGAAGTAATCGGCGATTCGCGCGTGTCGGCAGTCGCGCATTTCGGCGTAGGCCATCACCTGCGCCAGGCGCGCGTAGGCATGGTCCTTGACGGGCGAGCCGTCCTCGAGGCCCGACTGCTCGATGAAGAATGCCTGGAGGTCGCGGTCCGCGGGGCTGTAGAGAAGCGTGCATTCCGCCGGCAGCCCGTCGCGCCCCGCTCGACCGGCCTCCTGGTAGTAGGCCTCCAGGCTTCCGGGTAAGTGGTAGTGGATGACACGGCGGATGTCGGCGATGTCGACGCCCATGCCAAAAGCCGAGGTCGCGACCACGAGCCTGGTGCGTCCTTCGGTGAAGTCCTCCTGGATGCGGCGGCGCAGCGCGGCGTCCTGACGCCCGTGGTAGCAAGCGGCACCCAAGTCCGCCGCCACCTCCTCGGCAGCCTTGACAGTCCCCACGTAGACGAGCGTCCGCTGGCCTGAACCTGAAAGCAAAGCGTGCAGCCGTTCACGCTTGCCACGCTCGCCGCGACAGCGGACGACTGAAAGTGTCAGCGTGGGTCTGTTGAATCCAGTGACCGAGACGAAGGGATCCGTCAGGTCAAGCGAGCTCGCGATGTCCAGCCGAACCTGCGGCGTCGCGGTGGCGGTAAAGGCCGCCACCGGGGGACGCCCGCAGGCGACGACCGCTGCGGCCAGAAGACGGTAATCAGGCCGGAAGTCATGTCCCCAGGTCGAGATGCAGTGCGCCTCGTCGACGACCAACCTTCGAACTCGGAGCTCGGCCAGCCGCTCCATGAAACCGGGGCGCCCAAGGCGCTCGGGCGCGACGAACAGCAGCCGGTATTCGCCTGCCACTGCCCTGCGCAGCCGATCGATCTGCTCCGGCCGCTCCAGCGACGAGTTGATGAACGTGGCCGCGACGCCTCGCTGGCTGAGGCGGTCGACCTGGTCCTTCATCAAGGCGATGAGCGGCGAGACGACCAGCGTCAACCCGCCATCGACTACGGCTGGCACCCAGTAGCTGATGCTCTTTCCGGAACCGGTGGGCGCGACGGAGAGAACGTCGCGTCCCTCGAGCATCGCGTTCACCACTTCTCCCTGCCCGGGACGGAAGGCATCCAGGCCGAAGACCTCACGCAGGACTCGCTCTGCCCGGGCGATCATCCCCGGGAGTCTGACGGAATTCCGAAACCCAAGCCAGCACTCTTTACAACGGCCCCCGTTCGACCCCACATTTGACAAGGGTGCGAGCTGCGTCTCGAGGTGGTGACAATCCGGCTGCGGTTCAGTACGGTCTCGGCCGCCGCCTGAATGACCGAGCAGGTGGTTCGCGCCGGGCGCCTGAGCAGAACTCGGCCGGTGTTGATCCCCGTGCCGCGCGGATCGTCGTCCGAATTCGCGCCATCCCCGAGGGCTTCGTCCGCACCTACGGCGACATCGACCGCCACGCGCCCCGTCTGGTCGGGCGCGTGCTCGCGACGGTCGACGAAGATCTTCCCTGGCATCGCGTCGTCCGCGCCGACGGAAGCCTCTCCCAGGGCCGCCGGCAGCGGGCGCTTCTAGCTCGAGAGGGTGTCCCGATGCGTGGCGACCGGGTCGACATGCATCTTGCGCGACTACCGGCGCACCTCTAGCCCGCGCCGAGGCCGAGCGCGATTTCCTCAGTCTGGCCGGCCAGTCATCACACTGAGCCAATGGCCACGCTGATCTACACCGCGATCACGTCGCTCGACGGCTACGTGGCTGACGAACACGGCAACTTCGACTGGGCGGCGCCGGACGAGGAGGTCCACGCCTTCGTCAATGACCTCGAGCGGGACATCGGCACGTACCTGTACGGGCGGCGGATGTACGAGACGATGGTCTACTGGGAGACCGCTGATGGGGGCGCCGAGCAACCCGCGATCATGCGCGATTACGCGGGGATCTGGCGCGCGGCGGACAAGATCGTGTTCTCCAGGTCGCTGCAATCGGTGTCCAGCGCCAGGACGCGTATCGAGCGCGACTTCGACACTGAGGCTGTCCAAGAGTTGAAGGCGAAAGCGGAACGAGACATCTCGGTGGGCGGTCCGCATCTCGCCGCCCGGGCCATCCAGGCGGGGCTGGTCGACGAGTTCCAGCTGTTCATCACCCCGCACGTGATCGGAGGCGGCAACCAATCCCTCCCCCGCGATGTGCGCCTCGACCTCGAGCTGCTCGCCGAGCGCCGCTTCGCCGGCGGCGTGGTTTACCTCCGCTACCGCAGCAAGGCTTAAGTTCGGGTCGGCAAGGTTCAGTTCCGAATCCCTGCCGGCCCCATCGTGTATCACAAATCGATGAGGTGCCCGCTGGGTATCGTTTTGGGCCGAGGTCATCCAGTGAGGAAGTCGAACTGTGCCTAGCTCAGTCATCGAAGTCGAGAACCTGGTCAAGGTCTATTCAGGCGGCACGCGGGCGGTTGATGGCATCAGCTTCCACGTAGGGGCAGGCGAGCTCCTTGGTTTTCTGGGGCCAAACGGCGCCGGCAAGACGACCACGATTCGCATTCTCGCCACGCTTCTGGCTGCAACGAGCGGCGCGGCCCGCGTCGCCGGTTTCGACGTCACGACCCAGGCGTCCGACGTACGGCGCCGGCTCGGGCTCGCCATGCAAACGCCGACTCTCGATACCTTTGCCACAGGTCGCGAGAACATCGAGCTAATCGGACGCATGCATCGAGTTCCGCGGGCGGAGCTGAAGCGAAGGACCGATGAGCTGCTCGAGCTGATGGGCTTGACTGCGGTGGCACGCAAGCTGGCCGGCACGTACTCGGGCGGGATGCGCCGGCGCCTGGACCTCGCGTGCGCCCTCGTCCATCGCCCGCAGGTGCTGATTCTCGATGAACCGACTGAGGGCCTGGACCCGCAGAGCCGGATCGCTTTGTGGGACGAGCTCGAGCGCATCAGTCAAGACGGCACAACGATGCTGCTGACCACCCACTACATGGAGGAGGCCGACCGACTCTGCAACCGTGTTGCGATCATCGACAACGGACGGATCGTCGTCGATGGAAGTCCGGCAGACCTGAAGGCAGGCATCGGGGCAGACACAGTGACCCTGCAGCTCGACGCCAATGGACCCGAGGACCTGGCGCGGCAACAGGAAGACGTGAGAGGCTTGCTCCGAGGGTTCGGCTCCCTGGAGTCGGTCACACCCGAGCCGTTCGGTGTTCGCCTGGCTATTCGCGACGCGGGCCGCGCCATTCCGGAGCTCATGCGACGCCTGGACGGAAACGGACGGGTTGTTCACGTGATCGGATTGGCCGTCGGCCAACCCTCCCTCGACGACGTTTTCGTCAAATACACCGGGCGGCGCATCCGGGCAGAGGCGGCGGATCAGCCGATCATCCTGGGTTGGTGACCGAATGATCCGCGACTTTTTTTACGAGGCTTGGTTCTTGAGTCTTCGCACGTTGCGCCGTTTCTTTCGCGTACCGGCCAACTGGATCGGCATCATTCTTTTTCCGCTGATCCAGCTCTTCGTTTTCAGCCAGCTCTTCAAAGACATCATCCAGCTGCCCGGATTCCGATCCAGTGGAAGTGGCAGCTATCTTGCCTACCTGGCCCCTGGTCAGATTGCGTTCACGGCATTTTTTGCCGTGGCCTGGTCCGGCAGCGCGATCCTCGTCGAGTACCGGAACGGCTACATGGACAAGCTGCGGGCGACGCCGATTTATCGCACATCGATTCTTGTCGGTGAGCTGGCCCCGCTGTTCATCGAATCCGCGATCATGGCCGGAGGAATCCTCGCCCTCAGCGTGGTGTTGGGCGCGACCATCAAGACGGGCCTGATCGGCGCGGCCTTGATCCTTGTCCTCTCGGGATTGTTCGGGATGGCTTGGGCCGGGACGTCGTTCGTGCCAGCCCTCCTGACGAAGAGCGAACAGGCCACTGGCACCCTATCCCTTCTCTTCTTTCCAATCGCGTTCATGTCAACCGCGTTTGTGCCGCCGGCGCTGATGCCCCGTTGGCTTCAGACCGTGAACAGCTGGAATCCAATCACCTTCCTGATCGAAGCCATCCGTCCCCTCATGGTGAGCGGCTATGACTGGGCCGCGATCGGCAAAGCATTGGTGGCAATTGCCGTGTTGGGACTGGTTCTCCAGTCCGCCACCTTGTGGGCGTTTCGACGCCTCACCGCGTAGCCAGCGCCACACTGGGCGAAAATGCATAGGGCGTTGTCCCGCGGCAGGCGCTCAATCACAGCCGCCTATCCCTGGATAGATCACAGAGTCGTCGGCCATCCACCCGTGTCCCGCGACTTGGCCCGCCGCTCCTGCATGCAGAGCCGAGTGTCGTCGTGGCCGAAGGGCTTGCGCCCGCGGATGGTGAGGCCGACGCGCTGGTCGGGACGGCACCTTGTGTCCGAGATGGCGAACCGCAGCCGAGCAAGATCAGACCGGCCAGATACCATCCGACGGCCGGTCTTACGACCTGGAATCCCGCGCCATCCGTTGCGCCAGTCATCTACTTCCCCCACTCGAAACGGAAACGGGGGGCGAACTGTGACAGCGAGCCAAGGGGTTGGCAAGGCGGATGGGGCCGCGTCGGTCTCAGTGCACCCGTCCATTAGCCTCCGCGACAATGCGCTTCGGTGCCTGAGAACAACTTCGATGAACGGATTGCGAAGAGTTACGAGGCCAGGTGGCCGGAGCTCTTCGAACCAGCCGTCATTGACCCGGTTGTGAGCTTTCTCGCGGACCTCGCGGGTAAGGGCACGGCTCTAGAGCTCGGGATTGGCACCGGTCGCATCGCCTTACCGCTGAGCAAGCGTGGCGTGCGCGTTCATGGGATTGAGCTGTCACCAGCCATGGTGGCGGAGCTGCATGTCAAGCCGGGCGCGAAAGACATCGATGTGACTATCGGAGACTTCGCGACCACGAGGGTGAACGGAGCGTTCAAGGTCGCCTACCTGGTGCGCAACACGATCACGAATCTGACCACGCAGGACGAACAGGTTCAGTGCTTCCAGAACGTCGCGCGTCATCTGGTGCCAGGCGGATGCTTCGTGATCGAGGTGTATGTCCCGGAGCTTCAGCGTCTCCCCCCCGGCCAAACAATCCACGCGTTTGCCGTGACCCCAACACACCTCGGCTTCGAGGAGTACGAGATCGCCAATCAGGTCGCGTTCTCGCATCACTACTGGATGGTCGACGGCCAACTCGAGACCTTCTCGACGCCCCATCGCTATGTGTGGCCGGGGGAGTTGGACCTGATGGCCAGACTTGCGGGAATGACCCTGCGAGAGCGCTGGAGCAACTGGGAACGTCAGCCCTTCACGAGTGACAGCAGGAGCCACGTTTCGGTTTGGGAGAGGACGCCGTAGCGGCCGACGCACGCCGGCGCGGGTGTCGTCTCAGATACGTCTGGGCTCAGGTGGGGAAGACGGCCCGCGCCTTGGCCATGTCGTTGGGGACGATGGCCAGATGGTTGTCAAGGGCGAGATAGATGACTTCGATGTTGACGCCGGCCTGTCAAGCCTTGATGTCATGTTCGCCAGCCAGCCTTGACCTGGATCGACTCGTATGACAGGGACGTCGCGCTCCTCCACGAGTTCGGCTCCCGCCTGTTCGGGGACTTCTCTGTACTTTCCGTCTTCCACAAGGTGACGCAGTCCGCGTCCCCGATCGCAAACCCGCATACGCCTGTGACCGCCAGCCCGGCTTGCTGAAGAGCGGCCGCGGCAGCCGCCAGGGTTCCTGGTCTGTTCTGAACGTCCACGGGGATGTCGTTCAACGCTTATCTCCCTGTCGGTTTGCTCCCCTGACGAACCCCTTGAGCGCGGTCCCGAATCGCCACCAGCATCGGGTAGAGATCGGAAGCGTTCGTGACCGTGGAGGTATCCAAGGTCCACTCTTTCTTGCCGAGCAAGAACGGATGGAGCTGATCCCCTCCGATCGACCCATGGCCACCGACCTGATCCTCGAAGTTGACTTGACGCAGGCCGTCGTAGGCGCCGAAGAGGATGAGGTCGCCCGACGTCTCAAAGCTGTTGAGACGCCGGAGCTGCTGCGCCAGCACGTCAGGCGAGTCGAACCTCTCTAGCAGCGCCCTTGTGCCGGCCACAAGAGGTAGGCGAAGCGCAAACTCGCCCTCCGCGGTGACGAGCACGCCGTCGCTCTGGTCCCTTACCATCACCGCTCCAATTCGATCTAGCGCAGCGACTTTCGAGATCAGTCCCGGGAACATCGACTCCAGATCATTCCTGGCTAGGCGCTTGGGCACGTCCGTGAAGTACACGTGCGCGAGGCCTCCCGAATAAGTGACCTCCACCCGCCCAGACGGTTCTCCGGCTTGCATGAAGACCTGTCCGCGATGCTCGGTGACCTGGTACCCCGGAAGCCAGGCCGACAAGTGATGGCCAAGGCTCCGACCGTCGGCGGCGGCGAAGGGAATCGTTTCGACCTGACCGTGGTCGGAGAGGATGACGATCTCGTAGTCCACGCCCGTGCGGTTGCTCTGCCGGCGCCGCGCGGCAAGCCTGATCGTGCTGTCGATATGTCGAAGTATTCGCAGCGTGTTCGGGTCAGTCGGGCCAAACGCATGCGCAGCCTCGTCGTAGGTATAGAAGCACGCGTAGATCGTGGGTAAACCTTCCTCCATGGCCTGGAGCAGCGCGAACCGGGTGAGATGGTGAACTACGACCTCGTGATAGATGTCGGCGATCACGTACACATCCGCTGCTCGGCGACGCGCAAATCGCGCCCGCAGATATTCGGACGCGATCCTGAAGAGACTGAATCCGCCGTGGCGAATCCAGAAGTACAAGACGACTGGATTGAGCAGGAACGCGGCGATGGTCCGGCCGCCGGCATCGTGTTCGTCGGGTCGGTGACGCTCCGTGTAGGTGGGGCCGAACCTGTCGGTGGCGCCGGCTCGATAGAGGGCCGCGATGCAGGCGCCTCCGACCGTCAGCGGGACGCGGCCGGCGAAGTAACGAGCTGCCACGTGCCCGAAGGTCGAGCCCGAGCCGAACGCGACCAGGAGACCGGCCTGTTTGTCCCACCATCGGTAGGACGGTATTTCGCTGTTGTCGCCGAAGAGGATCCCTGCCTGGGCAAACGGGGTTGTGGAGGGGACTCCGCAGCGGTACGGCAGGGCCTCGTAGCCATCGCTTTCGATCAGCTGCGACACGAATGGCATATGACCCTGCTCGAGCGCGGCCTGCAACCGCGCGTGGCTGAGACCGTCGACGTGGATCACCACCAGGCCTTTGCCGGGCGATGCAGCCGCGGACACCGCGTATAGGGTGTCACGGCGCTGACGCCCTTAGACGGAGATGACGACCTTCCCGCGGGCATGGCCCGCTTCGACATAGCGTCCAAAGGCAAGGCGGGCGATGTACGGGACCATCGCCTTCATTGCGTCGGCGCCGCAAATCAGGCGCCGCTAACCGTCAAGACCACGTTGCCGGTCTTCTGCTCCGTCTCGACATAGCGGGTCGCCTCGACCACCTCTTCCAGCGGGTAGGCGCGGTCGATCACCGCCCGGTACTTGCCCGCCTCGATGAGCTCCTTGAGGAGGAGCAGGTCCTTTTTCGTGTACCGAGGGGGCAACCTGAACACCACCTTCTTGTCTTCTGACCTCGACAGCCACAACGCCCGGACGAGATTCTCGAGCCCATCGGTAGGCAGATAGCTGCCGCCCGGCTTCAGCGAGCCTCGGCACCGCCTGAAAGAGTGCTTGCCGACGGCGTCGAAGATGACGTCGTATGTCTCGCCATTCTTCGTGAAGTCCTCCTTGGTGTAGTCGATCACCCTACCGGCTCCCAACGATCTCACCAGCTCGAGATTCTTGGTGCTGCATACCGCGGTGACGTCAGCGCCGAGATAGGCGGCCAGCTGCACCCCCGCGGTGCCGATGGATCCCGACGCGCCGTAGACGAGGACTCTCTGGCCACTCCGAAGATCGGCCCCTCTCAAACACCACAGCGCGTTGAGCGCTCCGTCGGGCACCGCCGTGGCCTGTTCGAAGCTGGTCCCAGCGGGCATGTGCGCGATTCGGGCGCTCTCCCTAATGCACGTGTACTCCGCGTGGGCGCCGAACCTGAAACCAGTCGAGCCGAAGACCTGATCGCCGACGGCGAACTCGGTCACAGCCGTGCCGATCGCATCGACCACGCCGGCCAGCTCGTTGCCCAGAATCGGCTGCCTCGGCCGGCGGACTCCCGAGACCAGGCGGCTTATAAGGCTGATGCCCCGGCCGCTGCGCCGGTTGGCCCCGCGGGTCGCGCAGTCCGTGCGGTTGACCGTCGTAGCGTGGATCCTGACGAGCACCTCGTCCTCCATGGGGACGGGCCGCTCGACCTGTGCGACGCGCAGGACTTCAGGGGGCCCATAGCGGTCGTAGACAACCGCCTTCATTCCGTTGAAACCGCTGGGCAGCACTAGCTCTTCGCGACGAAGATGAAGATGCTGTCGTCGGGGGTCGCCGGCCTGCCCGTGTAGTTACCTTCCACCGCCACGTCTCGGAAGCCCGCATAGGCAAGCATCAACAGCAATTCCTGCGCGAAGTAGATGCACGACTTCAACGTGTACGACTCTTGCTCGACGAGGACGCCGTCTCGCCACGGCCGACCACGCATCGCCAGCGTCACCTGCTGCGCCAGGGGATCCAGCTCCTCGATCCGGCTCAGCAGCTCGATCTCTCCATCCGCGCTCCGCTTCCGGTTGCCCTCCGCCAGCCAAGGTGGCGGTAACCCGGCGCGATGCCCCGGAAGCCAATCTGGCCACCCGTCCTCGTTCTCGCCGTGCGATCAGCCCGTAGTGCAACGTGCCCGACTTATCGCTCCTGAGCTCGCGGCTGTTCGTTGC
>Ga0209377_1001847_pt1 | contig 13947 bp, 13 predicted proteins | sample GraSoiAngelo_141_FD_185898 | JGI IMG/M metagenome (GOLD analysis project Ga0209377, IMG submission 185898) | Grasslands soil microbial communities from the Angelo Coastal Reserve, California, USA - 14_0929_12_40cm (SPAdes) (version 2) | ecosystem: Environmental > Terrestrial > Soil > Grasslands ...
AATACGACTCCTCCTGCACGCCCGAGCGCACGGCCGCCACGGCGTCGCGGATCAAGGGCTCGCGGGCGACCGTGATGCCCGGCATCGGACACTTCCCGATGTCGGAGAATCCCGCGCTGTTCCGGAAGTACCTGCTGCCGGTCCTGGACGAGATCCGCCGCTAGCTCGAACAGCCGAGCAGCGACGTGAGGCGGCGCAGCTCCTGTTGGTTCTCGGGCGCGAGCCATTCCCTCCGGAGCGCCCGCTTGTCGCCTTCCGTCAGCTTCCACGAGAGCGGGCCGTCCTTCGCGACCTTGAAGACGAGCCGCTCGAAGGTGTCCTGCGCGCGATGCGCGGCGGCGAAGTCGGCGACCTCGACGTCGTTCCTGAATCGCTGCGCGCCGGCCCGCACGTTGAGCAGGGTCAGGATGGGCCCGAAGGTCTGGAAGAACCAGCCGCGATGGCTGCGCGGATCGCCGAGGCTCGGCTCGGCCGCCGAGCGAAGCTCCACGAGCACGATCTTCCGCCCGCCGAGCGCCTGATACATGGGCCCAACGTCGCGGAGCGCCTGCAGCGCGGTGGCGACGCCGAAGTTGTCGAAATAGCCGCCGTCGGCGATGTGAAAGTCCGTACGGCCGCGGTCCCGGCGCGCGATCGGCGTCACGTAGGGAAACGTCGCCGAGAGCCGGGCCGCGGTGACGACGTCGAGCGTGTCGTGCGGATAGATCGTGGAGAACACACGGCCCCAGCCGTCGGGAAGATCGACCGGGCTGATGAGGAAGCGCTCGCCGGTCTCGACGATGGTCGCGTTGAAGACGGGGATGGGCCGCCAGCCGGCCTCGATGCCAGCGGCCCAGTCTCGCATCGTCGACGGCGGCCGACCTCCCATCTGCAGCCCGCGCGCCCACGCCCGCTCGAGGCTCCACGCGCGATCGATCGTGTTCGGATAGACGGCCAAGGGCAGGAACGCCCGCAGCAGGTCCGGATAGGCGAGGCCCCAGCCCGCCTCGTCGAGGCTCGAGGTCTCCGCCGCCTCGAGGATTCGATCGAGGACGCTCGGGTCGGGCGGAAATCCGACGGCCGCGTAGCGATCCACGAAGTACATCGCTCCCACGCTGCCTCCGGAGACCGCGCTGACCAGGAACACGGACGGCGCGAACGCCGGGCACTGCCGCTGGATCTCCACGAGGGCGCGCGCCGTCCACGCGGCGGCCTGGATGCCGCCGCCGTTGGCGGCGATCACCGTCATGATCGGCGCGTTCTTCTTCTGCCAGGTGGTGACCAGCGATCGTAGCCGTTCCACCCGCTGACCGGCGGGCAGCGCGGGGTCGGCGCGGGTCAGCCGGTGATAGTAATAGTCGGAGTCGAAGGCGTAGCTGATCGCGAACGAGCCCGCGACGAGCAGCGTGAGCACCGGCACCCGATAGCGATCGAAGAAGAAGGCGAGCCCGGAGAGGAACCAGCTTCCCCCGATGAGCACGAGCATGACGAACGCCAGCGCCGGAACTGGCTCCGGGCCGCGCTCGGGTGTGAAGGCGAAGTAGCCGAATGCGTACACGGCGAGGAAGCACGCGAAGAACGCGAGCGAGAGCAGGTGGCCGGCGAGCGGTTCCTGGTCCTCGTCCACGTAGCCCGGGCCCAGGCGGCGCAAGACCGCTCTGGCGAGATCGTGGAGCAGCCCGAGCACACGTGAGCGCGGAACCGGCCTGTCGCGCGCCCGGCGGATCATCGGGAGGTCAGTCGTCATCAGGAAGTTCGGGGCCGCCGTCCCCGGGTCGGTGAGCCGCTCACGAACGAGCGTCGCCACGAGCAGCGTCGCCAAGGCGAGCAACGCGCCGGCCGATACGGCCAGGCCGGCGACGGGCAACGGCTCGTCCGTCGAGGCGAGCAGTGTCGCGAGGAGCGGGACGGTGGTGAGGCCGAAGAGCAGGACCTGATTCCGCTCGAGCCAGCTCGGGGCCCGGAGCGGGACACGAAAGCGCTCGTTCGCGTATTCGAGCACGATGCGCGTCGAGATCATGGCCGTCCACGCGGCGAGAAGACTCAACCAGGTGACGAACACCACCCCCCTGGCATCGAGCGTGACGACGCCCACGAGGAGCGACGGGTAGACCCAGCGCGCGACGGGACCCAGGGCGACCAGGAAGAGCAACGTCCCCAGCGCGAAACGATCCAGGAAGACGAGCTGGAGACCGAGAGCGATGCGGCCACCGGCCATCAGCCGGCACCCGTGGCCATCAACGGATCACGCGCGCTTGGGCTCGTCGCGACGGACGAACGCGAGTCGGTCGTCGCGGGCTCGCGGGTCGTCGAATCCCACGAGGCCGAGCTCTCGGCGGCCGGCGTTGGTCCAGAGGCAGACGACGTCGCGGCGGCCGAAGAAGCCGAGCCACGGCTCGTGCAGGAACACGACCGGCCGCTCGCGCTGCACGTCCGGATAGGCGGCGCCGAAGTAGAGCGCATCCTCGTACTCCGGCCGCGCGAGGTCGTGACGCGTGGCCTCCGCAATCGCGTCCTCGGAGCTGACCTCGCGATCGAACGCGAGCAGGACGATCTCGCGGACCGTCGGGCTGGTGGGTCGCACGGGGAAATTGTCGGACGTCACGCACGAGTGGGCATAGCCGTAGTCGCCGGCCGCCACCAGCTCCTCCGTCGATCGCCCATCGCCGGCCGTGATGCGATAGGCGGCCGTCACGGGCCGAAGACGTCCCGGAGCAGCGCGGTGATGCGGGCAGCGGGATCCGTACGGATCTTCCGCTCCTCGTCGCCCAGGACGTGAAAGAGGCCGTCGAGCGCCTTGCTCACCACATAGGCGTCGAGGTCGATGGCGTCGACGTTGACGAACGGCAACGACTGGGCGAAGTCGGCCAGCGCCTTGTACTGGCGGGTCACGCCGACCTCGTTCATCGCCTGTTTCACCGTCGGGCGGAAGGCCACCGTGAGGTTCTCGGTCGTCCTGGTCTTGAAGTAGTCGGACGCCGCGGTGTCGCCGCCCTTCAAGATCCGCCGCGCGTCGTCGAAGGTCATGGCGCTGGCGGCGTCGAAGAAGATGCCGAGCGCTGCGGGAGCGGCGCGCTCGGCCGCGCGGTTCATGCTCACGATGAAATCATCGACCTGCTCGCCGAAGCCGACCGCGCGCAGCGTGCGCTCGGCCCGGCGCAGCTCGTCGGGCATCAGGATCTTGATGGCGTGGTTGGCCAGGTAGCCATCAGTTCGGCCGGTCGCCTTCACCGCGTTCTGCGCTCCGATCTGGAGCGCCTCCTTGAGGCCCGCGGTGATCTTCGTCTCGCTCAGATCCACGCCCGCTGGAGTCCGGGTCGGAGGAAGGAGCTGACCGCACGTGGCCGTGGTCGGAACAGCGATGGTCAAAGAAAACGCGAGGGCCATCACGTGTTTCAAGATGACGAAGCGTAACACACTGCTGAAAATGCCAGCGCGCTGCTGCTTTTCCTGGCAGCGCGCGGCGCCGACGCGCGCACACGTCGCGACGCCTCGCCGCCTCTATCGATCGAGAAACATTCGATCTCGGCTCGCACGTGCCGAACATCGAAGCATCGCCGTGGAGATCTGGCAGGGCGAATGCACTTGAGCGCGCGTCGGAGGCGTCAAGGCATGAAACCGTTCGTCATCAATCGGTACGGCCGCATGGTGTTTCCCTTCAGCTTCTTCCCCGAGCTCGACTTCTCGGTCTTCGAGACGCTCGACCAGTTCGCCGCCGTGATTCGGCGCGACTTCGAGGAGAAAGCGCCGTCGGAGAACGACATCGTCAGCAAGGTCGACGCCGGCGACTACAGGAGTCGCTACGAGCTCCTGCGTGACCTGGCGCTGAACCTCTTCTGGGTGAACCGCTACGCGATGACGATGTACGAGAAGCGTCCCACTCGGTGGCGCGACGTGCCGCGGCTGCGCGACGACGTGTTCCTTCCGGTCTTCACGCCGTGGGACGGCGCCGAGCCCGCCGCCACCGTGGAAGGCGGCTATCGCGCGCTCCGGCCGACGTGGGACGAGGCGGCCGAGGACAAGGTCTTCCGCATCCTGCTCGACGTCTTCCGCCACAAGAAGTGGGCGGGCGCCGAGCTGCCGGCCATCAAGCCGACGCCGGCCGAGATCCTGGCGAATCCCAAGAACCTGACCTATCAGCTCCTCACCTGGGACCCCGACTATCCAGGCTACGCGCACGACGACATCGTCGAGTGCCTCCACCCCGTGCCCGAGATGGAAGCGCTGCTGCGCCAGGCGATGGTGCTCCACAACCAGTACCGGTGGGACCGCTCGCAGACGCGACTCTGCGAGGTGGGCCGGCTCGAGCCCGACGACTACGTCGTCGTCTTCTCCCCGCGCAACGACGAGGTGCTGAGCTTCATCCGTCGCGCCAAGTCGGGGCGTCACGTGCGTCGCGTGCAATCGGTGCTCGTCGACCCGCGGCCGCCGAAATCGCCCGTTCCGCCGATCAACGTGCGCGCGCGCTTCGCCGTCCAGCCCCGGCTGGAGGCGCTCGACGTCTACGTGGGCGAGTGCGTCTGCGCCAACGACGACCTCATCCGCAACGCCGCGTACTGCTGGTCGCCGATGACCGCCGAGGCGATCCGACGCAAGACCGGCATCGAGGAGCGGCGCTACACCGAGCTCGACCTGGACCACATCTCGCTCATCGCGGCTCGGCGAGCGCTCGCCAAATCGGGCCGGCGGCCGGAGGAGATCGGCGCCGTCGTGTTCTGCTCGTGCACGAACACGAAGACGATGCCGTCGCTGGCCACCTGGCTCTCCGGTCAGCTCGGGATGTTCCAGACCCACGCCTCGTACGACCTCGTGGCCGCGTGCGCGGGCCTACCATACGGGCTGGCCGAGGCGGTGCGCCTGCTGCAGGAAGTGGAGCGCCCGGTGCTGGTGGTCTGCGGCGAGAAGTTCTCCGATAAGATCGGCACCGTGCGCACGTCACGCATGATCTTCGGCGACGGCGCCGCCGCGCTCGTCGTCGGGCCGGCGCCGGCGGGCCAGCCGGCCGACGTCGAGTGGTATCAGACCTACGCGAGCGGCCCGATGAGCGAAGTGGATGCCATCGTGTGGCCGAACCCGGCGTTCGACAACCACATCACGGTCCTCGGGCCCGAGGTGCGGGCGCTGGTCGGTCGCTATCTCACGCAGATGATGGACGAGCTGCGCGCCCTACCCCATCCCGACGGCGCCGCGGGCTCGCTGCTCGAGGCCATCGACCTCGTCGTGCCCCACCAGGCCAACAAGACGATGGTCACCGAGCTGGCGCGGCAGGCCGGCATCGAGCCCGAGCGCCTCTACTTCAACATCGAGCGCGTCGGCAACACGTCGTCGGCGAGCATCCCCATCGCGATCCGCGACGCCGTCCGCGACGGCATCATCGATCGTCCGATGCGCATCTTCGCGCCGGGGTTCGGAGCGGGTGCGGTCGCCGGCTACGTCGTCATGCGCATCGACCCGGCGATCGTGGCGTGACGGTGACGCGTCGACGTTCTCGCGACAGCCGGCATCCCGCTGTCAGCGTGTCAGGGCGATGTGTCATGAGGGCGTCGCTACCGATCCGCGCTCGGCGCTCAAACATCACGGAGGTCGTTGTTTTTCGTCGTTTGGCGCGCGTGGCATCGCTGTTGCTGCACGACGCTATTCACAATTCGCATGACGATCCTTCGTCGCTTCGTCGAGCTCGATGGCCGTCGCATCTCGTGTCTGACCGCCGGAGATCCAGCCTCCGGAACGCCGCTGCTCCTGATCCACGGCTCGGGCGTGAGCGCGGGCTACTGGGTGAATCAGCTCCTCGGCCTGCGCGACGCGTTCCGCGTGATGGCGATCGATCTGCCGGGGCACGGGAAATCGGATCCGATCCCGAACGCGAGCGTCGAGACGTACGCCGACACCGTGGCCAAGTTCCTCACGGCCGTGATCCCTCGACCGGTCATGGTGGCCGGGCACTCGCTCGGCGGCGCCGTCGCCATGGCGCTGGCGGCGCGCCGGCGCGACATCGTGACCGGCCTCGTCCTCCTCGCGAGCTGCGCGAAACTTCCCCGGGTCGAGAGTCCCGGCGAACGCCTGCTCGCATTCCTGCCCGGGCCGCTGCGGCGGATTCTCTTCTTCTCGATGGCCCAGAAGCTCTTGTTCGCGCCCGGCGTGCCGATGGGCGCGGTCAGCATCGGAATGCAGGAGCTCCGATCCTGTCCGCCGGAAACGATCCTCACCGACGTGCAGGCGGCGCGGGCCATGGACCTCAGCGAACAGGCGACGAAGATCGACGTTCCCACGCTGGTCCTGTGCGGCAGCCGTGACCGCCTCACGCCGCCGGAGCTCTCCGAGCAGCTTCGCGCGCTGATCCCCCGCGCCCGGCTCGGCATCATCGAGGGCGCCGGCCACATGCTGCTCCTCGAGGTGCCCGAGCGTGTGAACCAGGCCATCCTCGATTTCGCCAAGACCCTCACCGTCGAGATTCGCTCGTCGGTCCTCGCGCGACAGCTCCGCGGCGTGTCGCTGATCCGGCGGCTCCTGGACTGGGCCTGGACCAAACCGCCGAAGAGCGCGTGAGGTTTTGTTGAAGACGCGTGCTGGCGTCAGTAGACTTTCGGACAGTGGGGCCTACGCCCCGCGCAAGGAGGAACGCGTGATGGCGAAGTGGCTGTGTGCCGTCGTGACAGTTCTGCTGATGTTCTCGGTGGTGGGCGCCTGGGCTGCTGAAATGGAAGGCAAGATCCAGACGGTCGACACGTCGGACCGGACCCTGGTGCTCGACAACGGGATGCGCGTGACCGTGGCCGACGGTGTGGCCATCGAGGGTCTCCGCGAGGGCAACGAGGTGAAGGTGACCTTCGAGGAGCGCGACGGGAAGAACGTCGCGACCCTCGTCGAAGTAAAGTAGCGACGCCAGAAACGAGCGAGCGGGCATGTCCAGGCGGACATGCCCGCTTTTATTTCGGCGCCCCGGTTATTTCGGCGCTTCCGCCGGCACGTCCGACGATTTCATCAACCGCACGATGGCCGAGGACGACACCAGGGTGGTCTCTCCCGGCACCGGGACCTCGATGACCTGGGGGGGCGTCGTGCCGACCCGCGCCGTGCGATAGCTCTCGATGATTCCGATCAGCTCGCCTGTCCTCGCATCGAACACGCCGCCACCGCTGGCCCCATAGCTGACCGACGCGTCGATCATGCGCGCGGGGCCTTCGAACGCGTCGTCGCCGGCATCGGCGCTGATCTGGCTCACGACGCCGCCCACGACGGTGAGCCGGCGGCCCCAGGGAAACGCGAGCACCCACACGTCGTCACCGAGCTTGGCGATTTCCTTGAGGTTCACCGCCGGCAGCACGATGCCCTCGGCGACCAGCAGCGTGACGTCGGCGTCGGGGCTCGACGCCACGACCACGAGCTTCGTCCGGTCCTTGCGGCCGGGAGCGGTCAGGTGGATCTGCTGGGTCGTCGGCGGCTCGAGAAAATGGCGCGCCGTCACGATCCACGAGCGCCGGGTAACCGCGTCCGACGCCACCACGACGCCGGAGGCCGACCGCCGTCCGCCCCCTTCGCGCTCACACCGGAGCTGGACGGTCGACGGCAGGATCTTCCGGATGACCTCATCGCGAGTCGTCAGCGAGCCGCTGGAGGCGCATCCGGTTGCGAGGAGGGTGAGGACCGCAACACCGAGGGCGAGCCTCATGCCAGCCCATTCTGACCGAGAACACCCTGGACAACAAATCCTCAGTTCCGCGTCAGGGGTTGCGCAGCCGCATCGTGACCATATATAAGGTCGCGCCATGGACAGGCTCCTGCGCGACGTCGTCTCCAGCCTCACGCTCGAGAGTGCTAGCACGATCGTCGACGGCGCCCTCCGCGCCGCACGGGCCGAGAATCTCCTGCCGCTGGCGGTCGCCGTGCTCGACTCGGGTGGTCACCTGGTCGCCTTCAAGCGCGAGGACGGTTGCGGGCTGCTGCGAGTGGAGATCGCTCAGGGCAAGGCTCGCGGCGCGCTCGGCATGGGCATTCCGTCTCGCACCATCGCTCAGCGCCTGAGCAACCGCCCCAATTTCGTCACCGCCGTCGTCGGGGCTTCGGGCGGTGAGTTCGTCCCCGTCCCCGGCGGCGTGCTCATCCTGGACACGCGCGGCGCCGCCATCGGCGCCGTCGGCATCAGCGGCGACACGTCGGACAAGGACGAATACTGCGCGATCCAGGGCGTGCGAGGGGCCGGGCTGACGCCGGATCCCGCCGAGCCGAACCCGGAGTGGAAGGCGAGCGGCTTGTAGCGTCACTCCCCTGGCTGGCCCGATTGCCGTCATGGCTGCCATGGCCTAGCGACCCGCGTCGGGCGTCCTCGAAACGTGGTAATGAAGTCTCGTGCGACCAACGCCGCTCGCCATTGCCGCGCCTGCCCTCGCCGCGCTACTCGATCCGACGCTGAAGGCTCGATAGCCCGCGGCGCCTGCGTTGGCCCCCTCCCCCCACGTGATGGCGCTGACGAGCGCACTGTGCTCGGCAGTCGCGACGATCCTGATCCAGCGCGGGCTCCGCCGCTCGAATTTCTACGCCGGCTTCTGGATCAACGTCCTGGTCGGCGTCATCGGCCTCTGGTCGGCAGTTTTCCTGTTCGTTCCGCGCGAGGCCTATTCCTGGCGCGCCGTGCCGTACTTCGTCCTCTCGGGGGCGCTCGGCACCACGGGGGGACGGCTCTTCCGGGTCATCGCCATCGAGAAGGTCGGCGCGCCCGTCGCCGCCTCCATCGGCAACTTGACGCCGCTGATGTCCACCGGCCTCGCCATTCTCCTGCTGGGCGAGCACGTCACGCTGCCCATCGTCATGGGCACGCTCGTGATCGTGTTCGGGACGGTCCTGCTCTCGCAGAGCGGAAGGCACGTGGGCTTTGCGCCCCGGCAGCTCGTCTATCCGTTCGTCTCGGCGTCGTGCTTCGCCGTGGTGGCGATCATCCGCAAGCTCGGCCTCTTCCACGCCGGGCCGCTCTTCGGCTCCGCCGTCAACATGGCCGCCGCCATGATCACCTCGACCACGTTCGTCCTGGCCACGGGCAACTGGGGAGCGCTGCGCTGCGACCGCCGCAGCTTGCTCTACTTCGCCGGAGCCGGCGCCTGCGAGAACACCGGCGTGCTTTTGTTCCTGATGGCGCTCGGCCTTGGCGAGGTGAGCGTGGTCACTCCGCTGGCCGGGGTCGCGCCGCTCTTCGTGCTCCTGCTCGCGCTGCTCTTTCCAGGCGCTGCGGGAAAGGTAGGCTGGCGGGTCGTGGTGGGCGCCGTGCTGATCGTGCTGGGAGTGTTTCTACTGACGGGGTGGAGGTAGGGCTCGCTACAAGCGGCCGCTTAGCCAGCGGATAAAGTAGAGTCGCTCTTCTCCGGACCCTCGGGTGTCGGCCTGGTTGTTCGTCCTTCGAAGACCGCACCCGCTTCAATAACAAAGACCGGCGCCTCCAGATCGCCGACGACGTGGGCGCTGCGCCGAAACTCAACGCGCTCCGTTGCCGTGAGGTTACCGACGACGTGTCCGGCAATCACGATGACAGGCGCCCGGAGCTGGGCCTCAATGAAGGCGGATTCACCGACGATCAGCGTTCCGGTGGCATGGACGTCACCTTTGGCTCGGCCGTTGAGTATCACCGTTCCGTTGAACGAGCTTTTACCGTCCAACTCAGACCCTTCGGTGATGATCGCCGTCGGGTGAGGTGCGACAGTGTCGCGGCGCTTCCATCTCATCCATGGATCAGCCGAAGCAAGCACCACGCCAGACGCCGAACGCGCGAAGACAGGACTCTTTCAAGAGTTACGTTGTTTTGTCATGTCACTGACGCGACACGAATGCCGCTCTGACGTGCCACCAAGGTGCTCGACGTCGTCGACGCCAACGGATTACCGATGCTCGACGTGGTGCGGCTTGGGTGCCGTAACCCCGCGTGTTGGTCATCGTCAAAGAGGAAAGGAGACTAAATGAGACTGAGAGAACCGCTCTACCTGGCAAGCCTGCTTTGGGCGGCGCTGCTCATCCTCCCCGCCCGCGCAACCAGAGCCGCCGAGACCGACCTCGACAGCAAAGCCGGCGCCTTGGATCGGGGAGCGACAACGCGGGAGGAACGGTCGGCCATCTTCACCAAGTTGGGCGTCCCGAACACCGCGCTCTACGCCGCCCTTCCCCCCGGCCAGGCCCTGGTCCTCTTTAGCCTTTGCGGGAGTGACACCGCCTGTCAGACGCAGGCCCTCATCGACCGGAATGCCCACATGGGCTGGGGCAAGGTGGCCGAGGATCTCAAGAAGAACGGCTTCACGACCACTGACAAGGTCGGCGAGGCCGTCCGCCGAGTGACGGATGCCCAGCGCGACCTGGTCGCGAAGGACGAAACGGACAAGATGGAACAGCTGGGGAAGAAGACGGAGAAGGTCGAGAAGATGGAGAAGCCTGAGCGGATCGGACGCGTGGAGCGGCCTGAGCGGCCGGAACGGCCGGGGCACTAGTCGCGGCGGCCCGGCGCTTCTCAGCGGGAGACAGGGATCTGGTTGCCCTTGGCGTACATACACTGCATATACGCGATGTTGTAGCGGTGCTGCACTGACGTTCCCGCCGCATCGGTACGACTCGCGCCGATGGCGGCGCCACCGAGGAAGCCACCACCCGCGCCGATAGCCGCGCCCGTGGCGGGGCTGCCTGCCGCGGCGCCGATGGCGGCGCCTGCGGCCGCGCCGACCGCGGTCCCGATGGCGGCGCCGCTGATCGTGCTCTGGCTCGACGTGCGCTCGGTGGTCGTTCCCGTCTGCTGCGCTGACCACTGGCGGCAGACCGCGTCGTCGGTCTGGAATTGCTCGAAACTCTTGCCGTTGCCCGGCAACACCAACACGCTCGGTCCGGTCGGGATCGACGCGCACGCGCCCAGGGCGAGCGCCGCGCCAACCGAAACGACCGCGAACTTGGGCGAGATCCATTTCATATCGGGATCCCTTCGACGGAGGAGATTCGCCCCTATTCGTCGACCCGATATTACCTCCCACAAAAAGCTTCTCAATACCGCGGAACAGGTGCCACGTTAGAGAGGACGCGCAGTTTGACCGGAGGCTCACGATCACCCACCCGAGGTCAGCATGGCCAAATTTTTTGGTTCTCATTTAGAGCGCAAACCGGTCGACCGCACCGTGCTCCGCTGGCTCACCCAGCTCCCCGATACGTTCTACGTGTTCGTGGAGCTTCAGGGTGGCGATTTCCAGGTCGACTTTCTCGTGCTCAAGCAGGATGGCATCTTCAACGTCGAGGCGAAGAACTGGAACGTCCGTCGCGCCCACCTCGACTCCGACTGGGAGCTCACCGACGGCCGCCAGCTCCACAACCCCGTGCTCCAGGCTCGTGAGCAGTGCGATCGCGTCGGTCACTATCTCCTGCTGCAGCGCGATCGTTTTCTCTCCCGCGAGCTCGCCGACATCTTTCTCGACAAGAAGTCCGAGTTCAAGGTCTTCCCCGTCGTCGCGATCTCCCACCCCAAGCCTCCGGCGAGCGTCCCGATGCATCCGTATTTCAAGATCTTCGTCCGCGCCGACCAGGTGAAGAAACATCTCGAGAAGTTCTCGTGGGAAGTCGACACCCCGGCGGAACACCGTCACATGAAACTCGACAAGCAGGCGATGCTCGCGCTGGCCGAGCTGTGGAAGCTTCAGCGTATCGATCCGGCCACGCTGGCGCCCTCCGACACGCCGGTCTCACAAGCTCCAGCCCCCGAGCTCCAGCGTGCTTCGGCGAAAGCGGCCAGCGCCACGGCCAGCGCCAGCGCAGTCACGGTGACCGACAGCCCGTACCAGTACACCTACACCGTCACCGGCGAGGCGTTCTACGGGCGTAGCCGCGAGCTGGAGATCATCAGGCGCGCCCTCGTCGCCGATCCGGCGCGGCCGGTCGCCATCCAGGGCCTCCAGCGGACGGGCAAATCGTCGCTCGCGCTCGAGAGCATCGCCCGTCACGTCGGGGAGAACAAGACCGCGGCCGTGCTGAAATTCGACTTCCGCCGTCTCTGGCAGGAAGGCCTCAAGCAGGACGAAGACGTCACGAAAGAGCTGCTGGGCCAGCTCTCGGAGGCGCCGGCCGAGGCAAAAGCGGATAAAGTTCGCGGCGCCTTCCGCGAGGCGGAAGCGTCGGGGGCCATCGTCGACCAGCGGCGGCTGTTCATGCAGGCCCTGAAGGAGAACCGGCGGCGAAGCAAGCAGACCATCCTGTTCTTCGACGAGTGCCAGGAGATCGCGGAGGCGCTCGTCGAGCCCAAGCACAAGACGTTCTTCAGCTTCATCGAGTCGCTCTGCAAGGACGAGGCGCTGGGGCTCCGCATCGTCATCGCCTGCCGGCCAACGTTCTTCGAGCTCCAGCCGATCAAGCACATCAATCTCGGGCGGCTCTTCGAGATCATCACGCTCGGCCCACTCGAGGAGTCCGCCGCGATGCCGATCATCGATCGCGGCGATGCCTGGCTGCACTTCGACGACGCGGCCAAGCAGCGGATCCTGTTCCTGACCGGCCGGCATCCGTTCTGGCTCCAGTTCCTCTGTCATCGGATCTTCGAGCGGTGGGTGCTCGGTCGCGTTCCCAAGGTCGACCGCGCGTTCGTGGACGAGACGTTCGCCCACATCATCAAGGATCCCGGCTGCCGTCCCCAGTTCTACCTGCTGTACCAGGAGGTCGAGAAGGACGAGTTCGCCTTCCCGCTGCTCCGCCACCTCGCCGAGACCGTCAAGGACGAAGGCGCGCCCGTCCTGACGTCGGATCTCACCGGGCCCTGGCAGGACAAGAAGGTCCTCCGCGCCGCCCTCAAACCCCTCGTCGACAACCAGATCGTCACCGTCGAAAACGTCCCCCAGGCACCCGCCGTGCGCTTCCGCGTCGAAGCGCTGCGACGGTGGATGAGGCCGAACCTGATCACGATCTAGGGGCTGCGCTTCGGCGTCACCAGTGGCGAGTCATGCTACGCCATCTCTCGCGTCACGAAACCAGTCGCCAGAAAAACCAGGTCCCTGAAGGCGCGAGCGCCGAACAGGGTTCCGTAATTCCGCCGAATACCGATCGATTCATCGCTCAAGCGGCGAAAAACCCGATACAGCTCGTCGACCGTCGGCTGCTTCGAAACCCGTACCAGGGCATCCGTCAAAGCGACCAGTAGCCTACGGGGGCCTTCGCCGTGGACGTAGGCGTCCGTTCCGCCAAGATCGCTCAGAGTTTGCTGGATCCTGAAGCGACGCGCCTCGAAGAGGAACCACTGATGGGCGGGGCGCCAGCGAGCGGTGGCGACCGCGAGTCCGATCTCGAACGGCATGTTGAATCTCGGAGCACCGTGGGAGAGCTGCACACGGCTGAGATCGTGGAAGGAATAGCGGCATGCCGAAATGAGTTCGAGAATGCGATCGAGCCGCCTCGAAGGACCCGGGATCTCCAAAGTCGCGCGCGGCCGCAGCCCAAACGCACAGAGACCGGCGATCAAGGCGACGAACATCTTCTCGTAGCGCTGATCATAGGGGACGTTGAGAAACGCGCTGTGGGGCAAGTATCGCTCAGCGAGCGGTCAGGTTCAGCGTGCTGGCCGCCGCCTCGCGGAACTCCGGTTTCCGGCGGTCCGCTTGTGGCGACGGGCGAGAGCGTCTGTGACGATCGCCATGAGTTCCCGATAGCGCTTCCGGGAGAGACCAAGCGCGCGCGCCATCGCCGCCGGCGTTGGGTAGGGCGTCGTGATTACCGCGCGCGGTCGCAAGGCCACGTCCTCACTTTACGCAGCGAGAGTTTTTCGTGTCAACGTGCCCGCGAGGATACAGTTCACTCGTCCTCCGGCTTGAGTCTCGCCAGCCGCACACGCACGACGTTCACCCGCGCTGCGAAGCTCCGAACGCCGTCGACCAGCGCTTGAGGCCACCGGGCGAGCTCCAGCGTCTTGGCCAGCGCTCGCAGGCTGAGCTCCGACACCTCATCCCACCGCCCGTGATCTTTGACGAAGCGCTC
>Ga0209377_1001850_pt1 | contig 13922 bp, 11 predicted proteins | sample GraSoiAngelo_141_FD_185898 | JGI IMG/M metagenome (GOLD analysis project Ga0209377, IMG submission 185898) | Grasslands soil microbial communities from the Angelo Coastal Reserve, California, USA - 14_0929_12_40cm (SPAdes) (version 2) | ecosystem: Environmental > Terrestrial > Soil > Grasslands ...
AGCCCCGCATCCTCGCGCATTTCGCGGACAAGCATGGCCAGGTCAATTTGGTGCAGGGTGCGCGCGAAGGTCTTCCGGTAGGTTGCACTCTTGCGGCCACGCTGCTCGACAGATTCGCTGTGTCGGTCGCGTTTGACGGTTTGCTTCATAAGTCCAACTCCTTCAGGATCGATTCTCTTTCCTTTTGCGATCCTGTGTAACGATTTCGGTATTTCACCCAGAGCTTCCTTAACTGCTCTGCCCTCGTAATCTCGCCCGGCGGTGTCTGCTCGGTTTTCTTCTGAAATCCGGACGTAATCACGACCAGCATGCCCGGCTGATAGAAGAACAAGACCCGAAAAACCCGATCGAATTGCTTAACCCTTAGTTCGAAGATGTCCTCCGTGAGTTTCTTAACGAACTTTCCTTGCATCCGGTTGCCGTAGATGCGGAGGCGATCAATGAAGGCATCTATGCGGGCGGCTGCCTTGTCGTCCAGCGAGTCTACGAACTCTCGAGCCGGGGTCCGCCCGTTCGGTAGCTCGACGTACTCAATCGTAAATTCGCCGGTCACTTGTCTCCATCGCCCGAGTTCTGATTATCGCATAATTGCTATGTACTGCAAAACGATTTGCGCGGGAATTCACAGCGGGTGAAGTGGCGGGCGGCCCTTGCGGGGGAGCGGATTGGCGAGCGCAGGGAGAGGAGGCGGGAGCTTGCCGGAGGCGAGGGCGTCTAGGGTGCGGAGACGCTCGGCAAGTTCGGCCTCGGTCAAGCGGCGCTCGCGGTAGAGCCAGCGGAGGAAATCTCCGGCGGAGCGATCCCTTTTCTGCGAGTTGCACTGCAAACAGCAGGAGACGAGGTTGCGATAGGAATTGCTCCCGAAGGACACGCGCGGGACAACGTGATCGAGGCAGCGAATCAAAGGCGTAAGGCGACGCAGGCAATAGAAACAGCGTCCGCGTTCTCGCACATGGATGGCGTGGCGCAGAGCCCTGTTCTTCAGGAAGTCCTCCTCGAAGTCGAGGCAGCGAGGAAGGGGCCTGGCGTCGCGGCGGCGGGTCGTCTTGTGGCGGGTGGCACGAATTTCGTCGGGCAAGTGCACCTCGACGACATGGCCGGCTTTGCTGCGTTCGACCAGGCGCAAAACGCCATGGGCGATAAGACGGCGCACGGCCCAACGGGCGGGGTTGGTGGAGAGGCGAGCACCGCGGGCGAGCCAGGCAATGGAGAACCGGAGGCGGGCCCTTCCTTCTAGACGGCTATGCCGCAGGAGATGAGAATAGACGGCGCGGTCCGTGATGGACAGCCGCAGCCGGGGAACGAGCAGGTCTTCGAGTTGTTTCCAGATTTGTGCGGCGTTGGGTTTTTTGGTTTTCATGGTCCGATCCAGAGTGGAGAGCGCGGGGATACCGCTTTGGAGCTTGAGAGATTTGGGAAACTTTGCAACGCTGAAGGCGCGATACAAAAACGGAGAGAAAGCCCCGGCAGGATGCCGGCGGTACGAGAAGGGCACGATGTTCCGGCTGCTGCCCGGAATCTGCGATATCGTGCCCCAACAAAAGAAAAAGCCCCGACTTGGTGGGGCGCAGTACTTTAGGGGAGTAATTCTACCAGAGTAGTAATCGCTTTGTCAAGGCCAAGATATTTACCGGAGGACTCAACGAGGCATTAGTTCTGCTCGATGCCGAATCGCACGCAACCACATCACGCGGATCAGTGCGCTGCCCGGATAAATCACGCGCCAATAAGCGCCAAACTTTTTTCGCACGGACGCGTCGGTCGCAGAGACGCGCGTCTCCGTGGTCAAAACGGTTTCCCCGTTCGCTGCGTACTCCAGGCGAAAATTCATGGCCGCGAGCGCGAACCCGGGTGCATGGAGTGCTTTGAAATCGTCCGGCGTAGGATCTTTCTTCAATCGCGTTCCTTGGGGAGCAGCCACGAGCGTACCCAGTACGATCTCACGGTCCGGTTCTTCCGCCAGTTTCATGAAACTCGTCCGCAGCGCCACGTCCAGCAGCGGTTTGCCGGAAGGCGCATTCAAAATGCTCTCCGGCCCGGAGCGGCCACCGCGCCGGACCCAGGTCAGCGTTCGGAAGAGAAAAATCTCGTCCGCACTTACTTCTTGAATCGCTCTGAACACCTTCTGCCGCGGAGCGTTGATGCGGATCGAATGAAACTCACTGAATTGATAGGCCGGCACGAAATCGTCGAGGTGAGTCCGTTGCAGCGCGATTCTTTCCTCACTGGCCGGCAGATTGATGGCGATCAAGAAGAGAGCCACTCCGCACAGGGATACGATAAGCCCAAACGTTCGGCTGGCAATTCCCAGAAATCTGAGAGGGTGGAGAACCGAAATAGCGCCCACCAGCAACGCGAGGAGACCGGTGTAAACGAGAATTGTGCCGACCAGATTCATGAAGTCAAGTATTGCGTTACAACTTGTGATGTGTGAGTTGGTGATTCTCAGCCTGAGGAGGTGTTCCCTTGAGGTGCGACCGCAAAAGGCTCACAATCACCGCGAAAGTTAATCCGCCAAGACTTAGGTTCCAGAAAAACCTGTGCGGGCCCAACGGATGCAGCCACAATGCCAGCGAATGCGTCGTGAACAAAACAAGGACGAATATAGCAAGTCGAAGCATCACGCCTTTCGTCTGGGCTCGTCGCCAATTGCTTTGTTCGGCCCGAGCGGACCTTTTAATCGTTGTGTATTCCATGGATCACAGCTTGAAGAGTTCGCGCATGCGCTTGATTTGCGAGCGGCTCACCGGAATTTCGGTTTGTTTTTTGTCGTTCATTTTGAGCATGAAGGTGGACTTGAACCACGGCACCACTTCCTTGATGTAGTGAATATTCACCAGGAACGAGCGGTGCGGCCGCCAAAAAAAATCGGAGTCAAGAGCGGCGTTCAATTCCTCGAGCCTGCGGTAATTGGAAGTGCCTTCGATGTCTTTCGCGGTCACGGAAATCATTCCGCGCTCGATGGAGGCAAAGATCAGGTCCTCCGCATCCACGAGCAGCAACTTTTGCTGGGTTTTCACGATGATTTTCACGGGCGGCGTTGACGTTTGCTTCGCCGCGCCCAATTGGCTGACCAGGTTTTCCAGCCGCTCCACGGGGCTCGTCTGTGCTTCGATCTCGCGCCGGGCCCGCTGAATTGCTTTGGAAATCCGGGCCTTATCGAACGGCTTCAAAACATAGTCCACCGCGTTCACGTCAAACGCCTGCACCGCGTAGTGATCGAACGCCGTGGCAAAAACAACATGGGGCACTTTCATCTTGCGTTCGACCAGCTTTTTGAGCACTCCGAAACCATCCAGCCCGGGCATTTGGACATCCAGAAAGACGAGGTCCGGCGAGTGTTCTTTGATGAGGTTAACGGCTTCCACGCCGTTCTTCCCTTGCCCAATGACGTTGATCTCCGGAAAACCTTTGAGCAAGTAGGCCAACTCTTCGCGCGCGGGCTTCTCGTCGTCCACGATGATGGTGTTGATGGGCATCGACAAGATGTTATCAGTTTTCAGTTCGGAGTGTTCAGCTCAGGCTTAGAAGAAAGACGAACTTCGCTCACGACCATTCGCAATGACGTGCGGTGACAGATCTGGGGCGCAGCATGCTGCGCCCCTACAGAAGAGTGAGGATTCTGGGTTTCACGATATGATGTCGTGCGAACCGTCGCGAGGAAAAATGAAAAAATATTCAGGCAGCGTTCGGAGGAAAAAAAACAAGAGGGACGCGCTAAAGCCCGCCCCTACAGAAGAGCCCCCAAAGGCAAAAGTTCTCAGCAGTCGGGTCATTTACGAAGGGGCGGTGTTCGGGATTCGCCGCGATGAGGTCATCGAGCCGAGCGGTGTTCGAGCGACGCGGGAAATGATCACGCACCCGGGTTCGGTCGTGGTTCTTCCCGTGCTTCCGGACGGGCGCATCCTGCTCATCCAGCAATACCGCTACGCTGCGCGACAGTACCTGTGGGAATTGGTGGCTGGGCGCGTGGATCCCGGCGAGAATCCACGACAAGCCGCGGCGCGCGAACTGATCGAGGAAACCGGGTACCGCGCCAAGCGCTTCCGGATTTTTCTGGAGTTCTTCCCCACCCCGGGCTTCTTGGAAGAAAAAATGTTTCTGCTGCTCGCGGAAGGACTAACTCCGGGGAAGGCGCAGCCGGAAGAGGACGAGAAAATTATTCCCCGTGCCTATAACCACAGGCAACTCGAGGAGATGATTCGAAAGGGAAAGCTGCGCGACGCGAAAACTATTGCAGGAATTTTGTATTACCTGCGCTTCCTTGCGCGTTAGACTGCAACTCCCGTACGTACTCGCATTGAACCGATTTTATGGCGGGTATAAGCCTACTTTTTTCTAGTAAGCAAGCCACTTGCCCTATTGACTCGGCATCCCGTTCCGAAATACACTCCGCGCAACTTGTATCTCTAACGGCGTTAGGGATCTTTTTCTAGCGCCACTAAGGGACGGCATGGGACATCTGGAAGTTTCAGTCAGGAGGCCAATCGAAGTGCGAGGAACCGTGAAGTGGTTTAATAATTCCAAGGGTTACGGCTTCATCGGGCGCGATGATGGTCCGGACATATTCGTGCATTATTCCGCCATCACCGGCGACGGGTACCGTACCTTGCAAGAGGGAGATCCGGTGGAATTTGAGATCGTTCAAGGCCCGAAAGGTCCCCAGGCTGCCAACGTCTCGAAACCAAGAAACTGAAGAAGAAGTTCGCCATGGTGCGGCCGGCAGAAGCGCCCTTCTGCCGGCCATTTTGTGAGGCAAGGGAGGCACAGGAGGTAAGGAAGCAGGGATTGGGGAAGTGGATCAGTTTCCGGGTGCCCCCGTCATCCGCCCGCAAGCCGCCGCAAGGCCAATGGAGCTTTCAACTTCCCACAACGGGACTTATTGACAGCAAGGGAGAGACCGTACTTAGCAGTGCACTCGTTTCCAGTCTTGTTCTTCTTGATCCAGTTCTATTCCGCGCCTGTCTTGATGCCCAAGCCGCCAGCTCGAAGCGCCCGCTCCTTCATCACCGCGAAGAAAACCGGAACCAAAATCAGAACGTGAATTGTCGACGTAATCATGCCGCCGACAATAGGCGCAGCGAGGGGTTTCATGACATCCGAACCGATTCCGCTTTCCCAGAGGATTGGGATGAGGCTGGCGAGAACCACCGTCACCGTCATGAGCTTCGGGCGCAAGCGCAGTACGGCACCCTCGATCGTGGCGGCCTCAATATCTTCGTGCTTGAGCGGGTGACCGGACGCGAGGCGCTTGTCGAGTGACTCATGGAGATAGACGACCATCACAACTCCGGTCTCCACGGCGATTCCAAAGAGTGCGATGTAGCCCACCCAAACGGCGACGCTGAAGTTGTAGCCAAGCCAATACTGGAGAATCAGGCCGCCAGTCATGGCATAAAACGTCGGGAAGATGAGGACAGCAGCTTCCGCAAGCGAATGAAAGACCATGTAGAGCAACAAGAAGATCACGAAAAATACGATAGGGACAATGAACTTCAGCCTTTCTTTGGCGCGGACTTCGAATTCGTACTCTCCGGACCACTTGTAGCTGTATCCCGGGGGAAGACTCAGTTTTTCGCTGAGGAGTTGGTTAGCCTTAGCAACGAATCCCCCGTAGTCCTTCGTTGCGAGGTCTAGATAGACGTAGCCCGTTAGTAGGCCGTCCTCATCGCGAATCATAGCTGGCCCTCGAGAGAAGTAGGCCTTCGCAACTTCTGAAATGGGAATCTGAGCTCCAGCGGGTGTGGCGATAACGACCCGCTCTAGTTGCGCAATGTCATCACGGAAGTCCCGACTATAGCGCACATTAATGGGATAGCGTTCGCGTCCTTCGATGTTTTCGGCGACGTTCTCGCCGCCGATACCAGACGTCACCGCGCGCTGGACATCTGCCACGGTAAGTCCATAACGGGCTGCTTCGGGGCGGTTGACCTCGACGTTTATGTAAAAGCCCTCTGCCACGCGTTCGGCAAAGATGGAACGTAGTTCGGGAATCCCGCCAAGAACCTGCTGCAACTGAGCACCCGCTTGCTGGATACCTTGTACATTCGGACCCTGAATCTTCAGCCCCACCGGAGTCTTGATTCCGGTTAGTTCCATATCGAGCCGGTTTTGTACAGGCATGGTCCAGGTATTCGTTAGACCTGGGAATTGAAGCTTCTCATCCATCTCGCGAATCAGCTTTTCGTAGGTCATGCCAGCACGCCACTGCTCGCGTGGTTTGAGCATGATCGTGGTGTCGTACATGTCGAGTGGGGCGTTGTCGGTGGGGCTGTCGGAACGGCCAACCGCTCCAAAAACGCTTTCGACTTCAGGGAAAGACTTGATGATACGGTCTTGTATCTGGAGCAGCGCCGAGGCCTGTGTGATCGAGATGCCGGGAAGGGCGGTTGGCATGTAGAGCGAGGAACCTTCGTAAAGCGGTGGCATGAACTGGCTGCCGATGCGCCAAGCCAGCGGAACGGTGACTGCCAAAAAGATGAGGTTGAGAAGCAGCGTCGTCTTGCGGTACCGCAGACACAAGCGGAGAACGGGTAAGTACAAGGCCTGTGTCCACCCCGAAAATGGATTCTTAGATTCAGGTCGGAGACGGCCGCGAATGAAAATGACCATCAGGACGGGAACGAGCGTGATGGCGAGGATCGAAGAGAATGCCACGGAGAGAGTCTTAGTCCACGCAAGCGGGCGGAACATGCGACCTTCTTGTGCTTCGAGAAGGAATACCGGCAGGAACGACACGAGGATAACGAGCAACGAAAAGAAGATGGCCGGGCCAACCTGTTTCGCCGCACCCATCAGAATGCGCCGCCTTTCCTTTTCTGTCAGTTTGGCTTCCGTTGTCGCAATGTGTTCCGACAAGTGGCGGTAGCCGTTCTCGACCATCACAATGGCTGCGTCAATGAGCACACCTATGGCGAGCGCCAGGCCGCCAAGGGACATGATGTTGGAACTGACATGCAGAAAGTACATGGGTATGAAGGACGCCAGGACCGCGATGGGCAGAGTCAGGATCGGGATTAGCGCAGAGCGGAAATGGAACAGGAAAGCAATGGTCACGAAGCTGACGATGATGGCTTCTTCGAGGAGATCGCGTTGTAGAGTTTCGATGGACGCCTGAATCAATCCGGACCGGTCGTAACCGGAGACAATCTCGACACCGGAGGGAAGCGACGGTTTGATTTCAACAAGCTTTTTCTTAACACCATCGATCACGTTAAGGGCATTCATTCCGTACCGCATCACAATGATTCCGCCAGCAGTTTCCCCTTCGCCGTTCCACTCGACGACACCCTGGCGGATATCCGGACCAAAGGTGACGGTTCCCAGGTCGCGGACGAGAACCGGCGTGCCGTTCTTGGTAGCGACGGGCACGGTTTCGAGGTCTCGGAGCGAACGGAGGTAGCCTAGGCCGCGAATCATGTATTGAGCGCCACCCATTTCAAGCACTCGACCGCCGACTTCATTCGTGCTGTCGCGGACACGGTCGATCACCATTGAGAGCGGAATGTTGTAGGCGCGAAGCTTGTTGGGGTCCAGATTTACCTGATATTGACGAACGAATCCTCCGATGGAGGCGACTTCTGAAACACCCGGGACGGTTTCGAGTTGATAGCGAAGATACCAGTCCTGAAGACTGCGCAAGTCTGCGAGGCTGTGCTGGTGGGAGCGGTCAATGACCGCATACTCGTACACCCAACCGGCACCTGTGGCGTCGGGACCAATCATCGGGGAAACGTTTTTCGGCAAGACTCCCTGGAGTTGCTGGATATATTCGAGAACACGTGAACGCGCCCAATAGAGGTCGGTGCCATCCTCGAAGACGACGAAGATGTATGCGTCTCCGAACATTGTCTGCGCGCGAACGGCCTTCACATGAGGGGCGGCCAGCAACGTGGTGACGACCGGATAGGTGACCTGGTCTTCAATGATATTCGGCGGCTGGCCTTCCCAAGGAACGTGCACAATCACCTGCACATCAGAAATGTCCGGCAGCGCATCCATCGGAATATTCTTGAGCGACCAGATGCCAGCCAGAACCAGCAGCAAGGTCGCCGTGAAAACGAGGAATCGATTGCTCGCGCACCAATCAATCACGCGGGAGATCATCGCTACATTCCCCCTTCGGCATTCACGCTCAGCTTTTTAGTCGCGAGGACTGCTCCGTTCTTGATCGCTGTGATGGTGAGTTGCCACGCGCCGCCACTGTCGAGATTCACTTGGCCTTCGTAGATGCCGCCGCCCTTCTCACTCAGGGGCGTTACGACATTCATCGCAGCCATGCCCATTTGCGGCATGCCAGGCATGTAGCTGCGCACGCTCACCTGGGCTCCAGTGATGGGGGAACCATCAGAGGTCGCGAGTTTCACCCGATACAGGTTTGTTCCCTTACGCGGTGTGGAGGGCGCGGTCGACAATTCAATTTGAGGCGCCGGTCGGGTTGTGGGAGCGTTCATTGCGGCTGCCTCGCCTGCTCCCGGCGGAGGAGGAACGAAGGAACCGACGGCCGCTTGTAGTTGGCTTTCCGAATCAATCAGGAAGTTCGCAGAGGTGACGATCCGCTCGCCGGCTTTCAAACCCTTCAGGACAACGTACTGGTCGCCTGCTTGAGGTCCCAATTGCACGTCGCGTGGCTCCAGATAACCCGCGCCTCGGTCCACGAAAACAATCTGTCGCGTCCCTGACTGCAGAACACCACCCACGGGGATTACGAGCTGGTTGCCGAGCGGCACCTGCAAAACTACGTTCACGTACATTCCAGGCGTGAGCGCAAGATTTGGATTGGAAAAGACAAGGCGTACTCGGGCCGTCCGCGTGGTCGTGTCCACGTCGGGGTAGATGAAATCGACCCTTCCTCGAAATGTTTTTCCCGGATAGGAGTCCACGCTCAAGGCGGTCGGTGCTCCGACCCTTATGCGTCCTAGGTCGTTCTGGAAGATTTGCGCGAAGACCCAGACAGTTGAGAGGTTCGCGATGGTATAGAGATGGGTGTCTGGCTGGAAAGTCAGATTCGGCAGAGCGTGACGTTCGGTGATGTAGCCCGAAACGGGCGAATCGATTTCGAGTTCTTGCTGCACCTGGCTGGAAGATTCGAGCCGGTCAATTTCGCGCTGCGGTACATTCCACTGCTTCAAACGATCCGCGGATGCAGCGAGCAGCGACGCAAATCCGGCAGACACACCCGGCACAGTGCTCTGCGAAAGACCTTGGGCGTTCTGCTTCGCGAGCAGGTACTCGCGCTCGGCGGCGGCGAGCTCCGGGCTATAGATTGTGAAAAGCGGCTGTCCGTCGCGAACGTATTTGTACGTTGCGTCGGCAAATACCTTCACGATATACCCCGAGAAGCGCGTCTGCACATAGGACAAACGTGTTTCGTCGATGGCCACGTTCCCAGTCACGCGAATTTCATCCTGCACCGGCTTCCGTTCAACGGTTCCAAACATGACGCCGATGGATTGCAATCGCTCAGCGGAAAGCTGGACGGGTGCGAGAGGAGTCTCCATCGGGGGCGGAGCCGAACTAGGAGAACTGCTCTGAGCCAGTTGCGCCGCAACATTGGGCGCGGAGCCTGCTGCGTGTCGCGGTGTGGTGGACCTTCGAGCGCTCCACCAAATTCCTGCCAGCGCGCCAAGGAAGACTAGGTTCCCCACCAGTGCAAGGAAGAATGCTTTTCGATAGTTCCTCATGATGTTGCTCCCTAGCTGCGTTATTTAGCGCAGCGACAATCCGGTAATTTCTTCGAGTTGAGCCAAGGCCATCTCGTGTTCTGAAAGCGTCTGCCAGTACTCCTCGTCGAGCTTGAGCACGTCGAGGAAGGAAGCGAGCAAGGCCTGAAGATCCTGGCGGTTCGATTGATAGGCAGCCATGCCGGCTTCCAGCTCTGCGCGCGCCTGTGGAATCAATCCTTCGCGGTAAATCTTGAGGAGTTCTTCCGATTTTTCCGCACTCAGGAACCGCTGGCGAAGCTGGAAGGCGATTTGCTGTGTTTGCGCCTCATATTCGCTTCTCGCACGATGTTGATCCGCCTCCGCCTGCGCTAGTTCAGGCCGCTGGCGTCGGCCACGATAGATCGGAATGCGGACGCCAAGCGTCACCATGTAGTAGGCGCGAAACTGCGTGGGGTCGGTGCGCTGCCACATATATTGAAGGTTGAAGTCTGGATAGAAGTCCTTCTTGGCTAGGTCAACCTGCAATCGCTGCTTCTCGACCATTTGTTGTGCGCTCGCGATTTCGGGATTGTTGGTTTTCGCGGCCGCCAGCAGTTCGTCATAGGTGCCGCCGGCAAGGCTTTCCGAGAGCTCAGCCGTCTCGATATCGGGCGAGGATTGCGTACGGTTGAGAAGCTGCTTGATTTCCGCTTGAATCTTCCCGGCTTCTAGCTGGTCCTTGGTGATCTCTCTCAGTAGCTTGGTACGTTCGATCTGCGCCTGTAGCACGTCATGTTGATTTTCCATGCCGCTTCGATAGCGGGCCTCGGCCGCCTGCTCGATTTGTTGCAGTAACTTTCCGTCTCCTTCAAGGATCGCTTGCCGCTTGGCGAGATAACCCAACTGGAAGTAGGTCATCTTTAACTCCGCGAGAACAGACCTGCGGACTGATTCATATTTCTGCTGCGTCACGTCGGCATCTTTTTTGGCAATCTCACCGCGAAGACGCAGTTTTCCTGGGTACGGAAGATCCTGTGAGATGCCGAGGCCCACGTAAGCGAAATCGCTGTTGGTGTAGCCGGAGAAAGGGCGAGGGCTACCGACACTCACGTGCTGGAGGACGAATTGCGGATCGGGGAGTGTCGAGACCTGCGTTGGTATATGCTGCGCGGATTGCCAGGCATGTCGGGCCGCTTGAATCTGAGGATTATTGCGTTCGGCTTCGGTGAGAAGGTCGGCAAGCTTCGCAAGCTGGCTAGGGGGAAGTGCCTCTTGTGCCCGCGTTAGCGTGCTCACCGACAGAAATAGAAGACTTGCAAAAACCGCAGCGTAACTGAACTTCATAAGCTGTCCTTTCACGTCACGGGGCCTTTGCCCGTGCTGGGCTCAGAGGCTTCCGCCATGAGCTTGCGAATCCTGTGCACAAAAGGAGACACACGTGCGCACTCCGAAGGGCGATTAGGATGGTCTTAGATCAGGAAGATGCAGAGAAGGGACTGAGCCGAGGGAGGTGAGAGGTCTTGTACGATGAGGACTGGCGGCAGGCGCTGAATGCGGGGAGTGCAACCCGTTGAGTCGAGAACCGCGATGGGTGCCGCCAAAGAAAGATCAGATACCTTGTATTGTAACTGTGGGGTCGGAGCCTTAGAGACAACGCAGCAGGATGTGCCCGGCGCTGCGACGAGTTGAGTGCCGCTCTCGTCCATGTTCATTTGGTCGCATTGGGATTGAGTTTTTGGCGTCGCGCATTCAGCCAGCTTCGACGTAAGTAGTGCACAAGCAGAAAGCGGTACCGGTCCCGGCCCTATGAGGCTCAACGCCAACGCGAAAATGAGTGATCGTCTCACGGATCCTGATTCTATCATACAGGCTTTTTGGGGAAGCCTCAAACTTAAGTATCTCCCCTCTGATTGCGGGAGACTGTGAGATGGGTCACGGAATCAAGTGACCGCGTCACGAAGGGATACGGTCGACTCTTAAGATGGCGGAACTTAGTAAGGCTAGGTTCAAAACGGCGTTGTAGAAAGCGAAAGACGAGGTTCGGGCGAGTCGTCGGGCACTCGGAAACTAATCGGGCTTATAATTGGGCCGCTATGGACAACAAACAGATCGCCCGTATCCTGCGCGAAACCGCACAGCTTCTGGAAATCGACGGGGCCATCATCGGCCGGTACCGCAGTTACGAGAAGGCCGCGGAATTGATCGATAGCCTGCCGGAGTCGATCGAGCAACTGGTGAAAGAACCAGAAAAACTCAAAGAGCTTCCCGGAATTGGCGAGCGCATGGTCGAGCATCTTCAGGAAATCGTAAAGACCGGCGACTACTCCCTGCGAAAAAAACTTCTGAAGAAGTATCCCGCCACGATTCTGGATTTGCTGCAACTGCAGTCGCTGGGCCCGAAGAAAGTGGCGTTCCTGTGGTCGAATTTCAAAGCTGGCACCGTGGCAGCTGTGGAGAAACTCGCAAGAGAAGAAAAGCTGCGCGACCTGGCGGGCTTCGGCGAAAAGAGCGAGCAAAATATTTTGAGGGCGGTGGAAGTTTTCAAGAAGTCCTCAGGCCGCTTTCTCGTGCACACGGCGGAAGCCGCAGCGCTAGCCATCGCGGCACACATCGAGAAGGCCGGAAAAGCAGTGGATTCGGTGACGCCCGCGGGTTCGCTGCGGCGCGGCAAGGAAACCGTGGGGGACCTAGATCTGCTGGTCACGCTGGCGGATGGCTTCACGTCGCAGAAACACGTCGACGCACTCGCCGCGCACATCCTGGAATATCCGGGCATTGAACAGAAACTGGCGCACGGGGAAAACAAAGTCAGCTTCACACTGGAGAACGGACTGCAGGTGGATGTGCGGCTGCTCGAAAAAGAGAATTTCGGAGCGGCGCTGCTGTATTTCACGGGTTCGAAAGAGCACAACGTGACGCTGCGCGGCCGCGCCAACGACATGGGGCTTACGCTCAATGAATACGCGCTGGCGACGTTGAAGGGCGAAAGGCGCGTTGCGGGCCGCACGGAAGAGGAGATCTACGCAAAACTAAAACTGGATTTCATCCCGCCCGAGTTGCGCGAAAACACCGGGGAAATCGCCGCCGCGGAGCACCACAAGCTGCCGCATTTGCTGACGCTGAAGGACATCAAGGGTGACTTGCAGATGCACACGACCGCCAGCGACGGGAAGAATTCGATTGAGGAAATGGCCGAAGCCGCACGCCAACTGGGCCACCAGTACATCGCGATTACGGATCATTCGAAAGCGGTCACCGTGGCTAACGGGCTGGACGAAAAACGGGCCGCGGCACATATCAAGAAGATTCACGCGATGAATGAGAAAGAGCTGGGAATCCGCGTGCTTGCCGGGGCGGAGGTCGACATTCTGAAAGACGGCTCGCTGGATTATTCCGACGAGATTCTTGCACAACTCGACGTGGTGGTCTGTTCGGTTCATTCGTACATGAATCTGGACCGCGCGGCGATGACGGAACGGTTGCTGGCAGCCATCGAAAACCCCTATACGCAGATTATTGCCCACCCCACCGGGCGGCTGCTGCTGCGCCGCGATCCCTTCGACTACGACATGGAAAAGGTGCTGGAAGCGTGCGCGAAACACGGAGTGGCGATGGAGTGCAACTCCTACCCGGACCGCCTGGACCTCAAGGACGTTTCCTTGCGCATGTGCAAGGAGCGCGGCGTGAACGTGGTGATCTCGACGGACTCGCACAACACCACCAACCTTTCTTTCATCCGGTATGGGGTAACCATGGCGCGGCGAGGGTGGCTGGAGAAGAAGAATGTCATCAATACTTTGCTGGCGGAAGAATTTCTGGCAGCGCTGCGACCCAAGCCTGGCGCCGTGCGCAAGAAGCATGCCGCGAGAGCGAACCGTTAGATTGTTGACTTTGCCGTCCGGGTGATATACAAGGTGGCCAAAGGTCCCTCCGAATCCCGTCAATTTGACTAAAGGGGAAAAACCATGAAACGAATCCTATTCGCAGCTCTATTGGCTCTTTGTGTCTTGTTCTTGCTCCCAAGCAGACCAACCAACGCGCAGCAGACGGAGCAAAAGAAACTGGCTCCACTGGAATGGGAAACACTACGAGACGGCGTGCAGGTGCTAAAGGTTTGGAAGCTGGAGGAAGCGGACAAGTACCCTCAAATCTCTGTTCTGCGAGTATCCAACGCTGAATATCTTAAATTTTTCCAAGACCCGAAAGGATTCGTGAAATTCATCAACGCGAACCAGGTTTTCTCGAAACCCGTAAAAGTAGCTGGTCCGTGGGTGACGC
>Ga0209377_1001853_pt1 | contig 13913 bp, 13 predicted proteins | sample GraSoiAngelo_141_FD_185898 | JGI IMG/M metagenome (GOLD analysis project Ga0209377, IMG submission 185898) | Grasslands soil microbial communities from the Angelo Coastal Reserve, California, USA - 14_0929_12_40cm (SPAdes) (version 2) | ecosystem: Environmental > Terrestrial > Soil > Grasslands ...
TCAGCGCATCGTGCACCGCGACGAGCGCGTGGACATCGACGGTAACGGCTTCTCCGCAATCGGGCGCCTTGCGCTCCAGGAGATCCTGCGAAACCTGTGCCGTGATGCCGGCGTGAAGATCGAGTATGGCCGCGCCGTGACCGCGCTCGGCGAGCTCGCCGGCGCAGACGTCGTGATCGGCGCCGACGGATCGAATTCGCTCGTGCGTGCGGCACTGCAAGCGGCGTTCGAGCCGAAGATCGAGCTGCTCAGCAACCGCTTCGCATGGTACGGCACGACGCAGCCGTTCGATTGCCTCACGCTCACCTTCCGCAGCAACGAGGACGGTGCCTTTGTCGCCCACCATTACCGCCACGCGCCCGACATGAGCACCTTCGTCGTCGAATGCGACGAGGCCACTTGGAAAAAGGCGGCACTCGGCCGGATGAACGACGCGCAGTCGCGCGCGTACTGCGAGCGCGTGTTTGCGCGGGATCTGGACGGACATCCTCTGGTCTCGAACAAGTCGCTGTGGCGGCAGTTTCCGCTGCTGTCGAACCGGCGCTGGTCCTCGGGAAAGTTCGTCCTGATAGGCGACGCGCTGCGCACCGTGCATTTCTCTATTGGCTCCGGAACCCGCCTCGCGTTCGAGGACGCGATCGCTCTCGACCGCGCGTTCGGCGAGGCGGGCGAGGACGTGCCGCGGGCGCTCGCGGCGTTCGAGCGCGAGCGCAGGCCTATCGTGGAGAAGCTGCTCGCCGCGGCGAACGCGAGCTCCTACTGGTATGAGCGTTTTCCGGAAAAGATGCGCGAGGCGCCCTGGCGGCTTGCGTACGACTACATGACGAGAAGCGGGCGCATGACCGACGATCGCTTGCGCGAGCAGGCGCCGAAATTCATGCGAAGAGTCGAGGCGGAGAGAGAGGGCAGAAGCTGATGCGCGGCGTGCTACACTCGCAGCTACGACGGGACCCGAGAATGGACTTGGCTACGAAGGAGCATTCATCGAGTAGCGCCATCAGCGAGCTGCAAAAGCACCTGCGGGACGGAAGCTTCGTGATCACCGCCGAGCTTTCTCCGCCTGTGTCCACCGACCCCGCCGAATTCATCGATCATGCGCTCGCGTTGCGCGGGCTCGTCACCGCGATCAATGTGACCGACGGCGCGGGTTCGAGGGCCCACATGTCCAGCCTCGCGGCGGCGCACTTCCTGGTGCGAAGCGGTGTCGAGCCCGTCCTGCAGATCACCTGTCGCGACCGCAACCGCATAGCGCTGCAGGCCGAGCTCCTCGGCGCCGCCGCGCTCGGCATACGCAATATTCTCGCGCTGCGCGGCGACGATCCGACGCTCGGGGACCAGCCGGACACGAAACCTGTTTTCGACCTGGATACGACGGCCCTGCTCGCGACCGCGCAGCGGATGCGCTCCGAGCACCGGCTTCCCTCGGGCACCGAGATCAAGGGCGCGGTGAGGTTCGTGCTCGGCGCGGCGGAGCTGCCGGTCGATCCCGCGGACGGCTGGCGTCCCAACGGCTTGCTCTCCAAGATGGAAGCCGGCGCCGAATTCATCCAGACGCAGTTCTGCATGGATCCCGACGCGGTGCGGCGTTACGCTGCGCGCTTGCTCGAACTGGGTGTGGCGCAAAAGCTCCCGATCCTGATCGGCATCGCCCCGATTCCTTCGGCGCGCTCGGCGCGCTGGATGAAAGAGAAGCTCTTCGGGGCTATGATCCCGGACCGCATCGTGGATCGGCTCGAGCGCGCCGCCGACCCGAAGGCCGAGGGCAGAAGAATCTGCGTCGAGCTTCTGCAGCAGCTCGCGGAGACTCCGGGTGTGGCCGGCGCGCACGTGATGGCGCCGGCCTTCCATTCCGCGATCGGCCCCGTGATCGAGGCCTCCCGCGTCGCCGGGACGAAACGCGCGGGCGCGAGGCGCGGCTAGCTGCCGGCTTCGGCGGAACCGGCGTCATGGCCTTCAGCCAGCGTTTCATCGAGGTCGACGGCTGCAGGATCAACCTCCGCCGCGGCGGGTCTGGCGAGCCACTCCTTTATCTGCACGGGGCGAACGGCGCGCCGGCGGTCCTGCCTTTCATGGAGAAGCTCGCGCAGCGCTTCGACGTGCTCGTTCCCGAGCATCCGGGCTTCGGCGCGTCCGACGAGCCCGAGTGGCTGGAGAACATGCACGATCTCGCGTATTTCTATCTCGACGTTCTCAAAAGTCTCGAGCTTCGCGGCGTGCACCTCGTCGGCAGCTCGCTCGGCGGCTGGCTCGCCCTCGAGATGGCGGTTCGCGACGCCTCGCGATTGAAGTCGCTGGTGCTCGTCGGGCCGGCCGGCATCTCGGTGCCTGGTGTTTCGCCCGGTGATGTTTTTCTCTGGTCACCGGACGAACTGGCACGGAATCTCTTTTTCGACCCGGCCCTGGCGGAGAAGATGATCGCCCAGCCGATGACGCCCGAGCTGTTGGACGTGTCGCTCAAGAACCGGCATACCGTCGCGCGGCTCGGTTGGGAGCCTCGCATGCACGACCCATTTCTCCGCAAGTGGTTGCACCGCGTAAGCGTTCCCGTCAAGATCGTCTGGGGCGAAGCCGACAAGATCCTTCCCGTCGCGTACGCGGGCGAGTTCAAGAGGCTGATGCCCGGGGCGGAGATCGAAATCATCCCGCGCTGCGGGCACCTGCCGCAGACGGAGAGACCCGAAGAGTTCTGCGACATCGTCACGCGGTTCACGGGAATGGGGTGATGCCGTGGAAGTAGTCCTGTTTCACTTGATGCCTTATGCCGACCTCGACCTTAAGGCCGGACGCGAGCACGGCACGGTGTGGGTGAATCTGCCGAATTCGAATTTCGATCCGGTGAAAGGCCACAGGCTCTACAACCGCTATCTCGACGAGCTGGAGCACGGCGAGGAGCTGGGATTCGATGCGATCGCCGTAAACGAGCACCACCAGACCGCCTATGGCCTCATGCCTTCGCCCATCGTCACGGCTTCGGCGCTCGCGCGCCGCACGAGCCGCGCGAAAATCGCGATCCTGGGGAGCGCGCTGCCGCTGCGCGAGCATCCGCTCATGGTTGCCGAGGAGCACGCGATGATCGACGTGATCTCGGGTGGCCGGCTGATCTCCGGCTTCGTGCGCGGCATCGGCGCCGAGTACCACACTTTCGGGGTGAATCCGACTTTCTCGCACGACCGCTTCCACGAGGCGCACGATCTGATCGTGCGCGCCTGGACCGAGCCCGGTCCGTTCGCGTTCCAGGGCCGCCACTACAACGTCCAATATGTGAACCTCTGGCCGCGGCCGTACCAGAAACCCCATCCGCCCATCTGGATCCCTTCGCAAGGCAGCAAGGAGACGATCGACTGGGCCGCGCACCCGGACCGGCGCTACACCTATCTGCAGACATTCAGCCCGGCAAGCGTGGTGCAGCGCTACCTGAAGATGTACCGCGACACCTGCGAGGGTTTCGGCTACGAGGCGGAGGATAGTCAGCTCGGTTGGGCGGTGCCTGTCTACGTGGCCGCCAGCGACGAGGCGGCGCAGGCCGAGGCCAAGCCGCATTTCGAGGCCTTCCGCAACGTCTTCCTCAAGATGCCGGTCGAGATGCTGCTGCCGCCCGGATACACTTCGCGCGAGTCGCTGAAGAACGTGATGAAGGCGAAGGCGGCGATATTCGGCGACATCACCCTCGAGAAGTCGATCGAGCTGGGCTTGATCATATGCGGCAGCCCCGCGACGGCGCGCCAGGCGCTCGCGTCCTACTGGCAGGCTATGCGGTTCGGGAATCTTCTCGTGCTGTGCCAGTTCGGCACGCTGCCTGCCGATCTTACGCGGCGGAACATGGAGCTTTTCGCGAGAGAGGTGATGCCGGCCGTGAAGCAACTGACTTCGTCGGACAAGCCGCGTTCTTCAGACGGACATGCCTCCAGATGAACCCAGGCTGATGCTTTCCTGGTTGCGACGGGGCCGGTGCTGGCGTTGCTCTTGTCCTTCCCTTGGCTCCTGTCGCTCGCGCCGGTCCGGCACCCATCGCCGGTCCTTGAACCAATGGAGTGCCGCTTGTTCGTTGGGAAAGCTCCGGACGTTGACCCCGTTCCGTCGCCCAAGCACCTGGATGTATTGCTGGGAGAGTCTGAGCTCGTCTGAATCGCCTGTCAGCGCAATTCTGCATTTCGACACCTCACCGAGCTCTCTGAAGTAATCCGGGAGCCCGTACTGCTCGACTTTGAATATCGGCCTCGAAGCATGAACCGATATAAGGATCTGCGACGGCTTGCGCTTGCGCGCCTCAGCCGCGATGGTGCGAAGAGCGTCTCGCGTTTCCGCAACCGTTTGCTGGTTGAACAGATCTACCTTCAGATAACCCGGCCTAACAATAATCGCGCACAGCATTTCCGCGCTCCGCAACGTGTCGTGTTGTTCGGGATTGACCCTCCTCCGGTCCCTCCGTTTCGGCCCGTTTCGCCGTATGGATAGCGTAGCCCTAACGCAATAAACCAACGTGCGACGAGATAGTCCGTGCGGGCCATTGCGGGATCCGGCCCTTCGCCTCCTTACGGTGGCGTCGCTCGGGTTTGAACACCCCACTGGGGATTTTTGGATCCCTGTCCCGATAGCGGATTGGTGTCGATTTTCAGCTACAATTGTCGTTCTTTAGCTACAGTGATGGGAGAGTGCCGGATGAATGAACAGTTGACTTGGAAGGTCAGGCACGAAGCCACTGCATCGGCAAAAGCGTGTTTCTACTGGAAAAAAGATGGACAAATCGTGCGCTCCGCTGAATTCACTCGGCCAGAGCTTGAAGTCGAGTGCGAGCGGCTGAGTGAAGCCGGAACAGATGTGACGCAGTTTGCGCTCGCACTAATCCAGCTCGCTCTTTCTCAGGGCTCCCAACAACAATAGCCCTACGGACCCCCTAACGCAGCCTCATTGCCCCTCCCGAACTCATAGATAAGCAGCGCGGCGCCGAGCACTGCCCCCAGGACGTTCAGCCAGGCGTTGACGGTGGAGGCCTGGAACGGCATCAGGAGCAGCAGGCCCGCCGCACCGAATGCGACCCGCATCGGCAGGCCCATCACCCTCATGGCATAGCCGGTGAAAGCGGCGCACACGAACCAGATGCCCGCGATCGACAGGATCATCACCAGTCCGATTTCGACCGCGCTGCCCCGCATGATCAGCGCCGGCGAGTAGACGAAGAGGAAGGGCACGATGTAGGAGGCCCAGCCGAAGCGCATCGCGGTCCAGCCCGCCGCCATGGGATCGGTCTTCGCGATCGTGGCGGCGACGAAAGCCGCGGTGGCGATGGGCGGCGTGATAAGCGACATGATTCCGAAGTACAGGATGAAGAGGTGTGCCGCCATGGCCGGCACTCCCACTTTGACGAGCGCGGGCGCGACCAGGATGGCGAGCATCACGTACACCGCGAGCGTCGGCAGGCCCAGGCCCAGCACGATGTTGGTGATCGCGCAGATGACCAGGAGAAGGAGCAGGTTTTCCGCGCCCAGGTTAACGAGGTAGGCGGTAAGCGCAAACGACAGCCCGCCGATCTGGAACAGGCCGAGCACGTAGCCGCCGATGGCGCTGATGACGACGATCTCGCACACGCCGATGCCGGTCTCGATGATTGCGCTCCAGATGTCGGCGAGCTTCATGCGCGCGCCGCGATAGCCGATGGCGAGACCCAGCACGATGATGATCGCGGACGCCAGCGCCGCGGCGGGCTCGGGCTCCCAGTTCAGCCAGAACATCGCGCCGACGATGGCGGCGAACGGCGCGAGGAAGATCCAGCCGCTCCTGAGCACCGGGCCCATGCCCGGGATTTCGCTGCGGTCGACTCGGCCTATGCCGTAGCGCGCGGTCTCCAGGTCGCACTGGATGAACAGCGCCGCGTAGTAGAGGAGCGAGGGCAGCAGCGCGGCGAGCGCCACCTCACGGTAGGGCACCTGCAGGAAGTCCGCCATCACGAAGGCCACCGCGCCCATTACCGGAGGCATGAGCTGCGCTCCGTTGGCGGCGCAGGCCTCGATGGCCGCGGCGAGGCGCGCCGGAATGCCCGACTTCTTCATGAGCGGGATGGTGACCACGCCGACGGCGAGCGCGCTCGCCGCCGCGATGCCCGAAATGCTGCCGAAGAGGCTCGACGCGACCACCGAAATCTTCGCCGCGCCGCCGCGATATCGCCCCATCAGGCCGAGCGCGAAATCGTTGAAGAAACCCGAGCCGCCGGAGCGCGCGAGGAGCTGGCCCATCAGCACGAAGGCCACCACGATGGTGCAGGCGATCTCGAGCACCAGGCCGAGCAGGCCGTTGTTGTCGAAGCTGAGATAGATCGCGAGCGTTTTCGCCTCGACTTTGTGCGTACGAAGGTCTCCGGGGACAAGATGCCCGATGAGCACCCACATCACCAGAACGAAGGTGATGGCGATCAGCGAGTACCCCGAAGTGCGGCGCGTCCCCTCCAACGTCAGGAAGGCGAGCACCGCCGCGAGGGACAACAGCTCGAAGGTGACCGTTCCGGCCTGGGCCGTCAGGCGAGGGAAGGTCACCGCCACATACAGGCCTACGGCGAGGCCGGCGCCGGCGAACAGCCAGTCGTACCACGGGATCTCGCCGCGCAGGGTGCCGCGCGCCGCGGGAAAGCTGATGAAGAGGAGCGCCAGGCACACGCCGTAGATCGCGGCGAGGAACTGCTCCGGAAACAGCACCAGGCCCGCGGAGCGAGTGAGGCCGACGCTGTAGGCGAGCGAGCCGAGCGTCAGCAAGGCGGCGAGCGCGGCCCGGGCGAAGCGGCCGGCGGCGGATCGCGGCGGCGCCGCGGCCGATAGCTCCTCCACCTAGCGCAGACCGGTTTCTTTCCAGTACTTCTCAGCCGCCGGGTGATAGGCGAGTCGAGGCTGCAGCTTGCCCGAATGCGAGGGATCGTAGGCGTTGAAGTTCGGGTGGCCTTCGACCAGCGCCTTCTTATTGGTGGACACCGCCTTGATGAAATCGCGCACCACCTCGTCCCTCACGTGGGTGCCGACCCCGATGATGAAGTCAATGGTCTGCACCTTGGTCGGCTTGTCGATTCCGGCGATGTAAGGCGCCGGATTGACCGTCGAGAAGTAATACTCGGGGCGGATCTTCTTCATGCGCGCTTCGGAGTCGGGCAGCACCTCCATCGGCAGGACACGCAGCCCGCCGACCGCGGCCGCGATCTCCTGTACTTTAGGCGCGCCCACCGCGAAGAAGAAGAGGTCGATCTTGCCCGATTTGAAGTCCTCCGAGGCGCGGATGACGTTCACCGTTGGCACCTTCTGCACCTCGTTCATCGTCACGCCGCCGGCGGCGAGCAGCGCGTTCATATGCGTGATGACGCTGGTCTGCTGCACCCAGTCCGAGGGCACGTGCTTGCCTTTGAGGTCGGCGATGGTCTGGACCGGCGAATCCTTGCGCACCCAGAAAGCCATCTGAAATCCATAGAGCGTCAGCGCCACGCGCACGTTGGGCTTGGCGTTGCCCTTCCAGATGTTCTCGCCGCGCTGCGCCTCGGCCGGCTCGCCGATGTCGAGCAGCAGGAAATCCGCCGTCCCCGAGTTCACGGCGTCGATGATGCCCGTGTCGCCGCCGTACCCGATGACGCGCACCTGCAGCTTGGAGTGGTCCTGCACCACCTTGGCGATCACCGAAGCCTGGGCGTTCAGCAGCGTGCCCGGCTGCAGCGTGGCGAAGCCGACGGTCTGCGCGCTCGCTCCGCACGCGAGCGCCGCGAACACGGGCAAACTCAGTATCCGGAGCGGGTTCAGCATGCTTGCCTCCTCATCAATCAGGCCATGAAAATCCCGCCGTTGACGTCGATGACCGCGCCGGTCATGTAGCCGGCCTCTTCTGACGCAAGGAACGCGATGGCGGCCGCCACTTCTTGCGGGGTGCCGGCGCGCCCGAGCGGGATGTTCTTCGCGATCTCTGCGTTCTTTTCCCCGCCGTGCAGTGCCGCCATGGCGGTGTCGATGTAGCCGGGTGCGACGCAGTTGGCGGTAATGCCATCGCTCCCGAACTCGCCCGCGATCGAGCGCGAGAGCGCGAGCAGGCCGGCTTTGGCCGCCATGTAGCTCACGCCCGAAATATAAGTCCGCGAGCGCCCGGCCAGCGACGAGACGCCGACGATGCGCCCCCAGCGTCGCTCGCGCATGAACGGAATGAACGCGCGGCACATTCGAAGCGCGGCGGAGAGATTGACCTCCAGCACGGCGTTCCATTCTTCCAGCGTCGTTTCGAGAAGGCCCGCGGCGCGGGCGCTGCGGCGCGGAGAGGGGATCCCCGCGTTGTTGACGAGGATGGTCACGGGCTCCCAGCGTTTGCGCACCGCCTCGTCCAGATTCCCGCCTGCATCGAGGTGGGCAACGTCCTGTACGAGCCCGAGAACGCGATCCGAAGGCAGCTTGCTTGCCGCCGAGCGCACGGCGTCGGCGTCCTTGTCAACCATCGCGACCCGGTGTCCCGCCGCAAGAAGAGCCTCCGCTGTCGCCAGGCCGATTCCGCGCGCCGCGCCGGTGACCAGCGCGGTGCGCGAAAGGCGCTGATCGTTCGTCGCCATGCGGGTCAGGGCGCGGCGCGGTAGACGAGTTTTTCGAAAGAGCGTTCCTTGAGGTGCTGGTCGAGACCCCAGCGCTTGACCTGCTGGAACACGCTCTCGAACTCCTCGCGGGGGATCGGCTTATAAACGAAGCGCTCGCCGCGGGAGAAGCGGCCGTAGTCCCATTCCCGGTCCTGGAATTCCGGCGGGACGCAGTGCTTCCACAGCGGCAGGTACTTCGGCAGATCGGCTTCGAGCGCCCGTTCGGCGCGGTCCAGTGCGCGAAGGTATCCGCGTACCTCGTCTTTCGGTGCGGATTCCGGCACCCACCACAGCGTATGGAACTCGTCTGCGATGATTTCGCGAAGGCCCAGTTGCTTCGCCATGTCGATCTGCGGCGGGAGCAGGCTCGCCGCCTCGACCTCCTTGTTGAGGAGCGCGCCCAAGCGCGCACCGAAACCGCCGACGTTGACGGTCTTGATGCGCTCCAGGGGCATGTATTTTTCCAGACGGAAAGGCACGTTGAAGTGGCTCCCGGCACGCATGCCGACTGCGATGGGGATGTCCTTCAAATCTTCGGGCCTGCGGATCTTCGACTCCGGGCGAACGAAGATCGACCAGGGCGAAACGCCATGGCAGTCGGCCACCATGCGGCCCATGCCGGCGCTCGCGTTGCTGATCGTTCCCCAGACGCAAGCGCACTGGACGACCTGCTCGCTCCCGCCCTCGGCATAGGGCTTGTCCTGCGGGCGCTGGAAGTAATCGTATTTCTTCCAGCTGGATTGGGTACCGCGGAAGGTCTTCCAGTCGAGCTCGACTTCGATGCCTTCGTCGGCGTAGAACCCTTCCTCGTAGGCGACGAAGTCGTTGAGCCCCATGCCCTTCGGTGCAACCTTTACGTGCGGCAGCTTGCCGGCCATGTTTGCCTCTCGCGCAACTAGGTGCGGTGGCTACTATACGCTTCGCGAGACGGTACAATTGGCGCGTCAAGGGATAGTCAGTCCGGAGGGACCATGACCGTTCGTTCTTTGCAGCACATCGCTCTCGCCGTGCCGGATGCGACGCTCGGCAAGAAGTTCTACACCGATTTCGGCATGGAAGGCCGCGAGCTCGGCAAACGCATCGTCATGCGCTGCCAGGGCCGCGATCAGGACCAGGTGATCCTGGTCGAGGACAAGAAGAAGCACATGCACCATGTGTGCTTCGGGACGAAGGCCGATGAGCTCGAGGGCCTGAAGAAACGGCTCGTGCAAGCGGGCGTGAAGCTCGTGGATGCGCCGTCCGAAACGCCGGGGGAGGGCATCTGGTTCCGCGACCCCGACGGACTGCTCGTGAACGTGTGCGCCGCGGAAGCCGCGAAGTGGCGGAGCGCCGCGGAGTGGAAGATCAACAACCCGGGCCACCTGAACCGCGCCGGGGTGCCCGGCCATCCGAAGCGCGACGTCCAGGTGCGGCCGACGCGCCTCGGCCACACGCTGCGCTTCACCCCGCAGATGGAGAAGATGGTGGACTTCTACACGCGCGTCGTGGGCCTCCAGCTATCTGACCGCGCGCAGGACATCGTCGCCTTTATGCGCGGACAGGGCGGCAGTGACCATCACATCTTCGGTTTCATCAAATCAGACAGGCCCGGGTTCCACCACGCGAGCTTCGAAGTCGGCAACGTCGATGAGATCGGCATGGGCGCGTGCCGGCTGCTCGACAAGGGCTACAAGGACGGCTGGGGGTTCGGCCGGCACGTGATCGGCTCGAACTTCTTCCACTACATCCGCGATCCCTGGGACAGCCTCGCCGAGTACTTCTGCGACATCGACTACATCCCGGCGGATTCGGGCTGGAAGGCGACCAACTACCCGGCGGAAGACTCCCTCTACGTCTGGGGCCCCAAGCCCCCGGAGGCCTTCGGCATGAATTTCGAAGCGGACTAGAAGTTCCTCAAGCCGCGAGCGAGATGACCGAATCCTCGTACTTGCCCGGCCCCATGTCGCCTTCGGAGAAGATCTTGCGCTCGGCGATCCACCGGAAGGACTCTTCGAACACTTCCTTGGTGTAAGGCTCGAAGACGATGCGCTCGCCCGGCCCCCACCGCCGAACGTCCATCTGGTCGAGGAAGCGTGCGGGAAACTCGTTCTTGTAGTAGTGGGTGTAGAGCTCCGGGCGCAGATCGATGTCGCGCTGCGCGCGCCGCAGGGCGCGGAAATACTTGCGCAGGTCTTCCGGCTCGGGATTTCCCGAGATGGAGGTCGCCATCATGAAGGTGGTGTCGATGACCTTGCGGAACCCGAGCTGTTCGAGGAAGTAGTAGGGCCCGCTGAAAAGGGACGCGGCGGGCACCTTGCGGTCGATCAGCCTCTCCAGCCGGCTGAACAAGAGCCCGTCGGCAAACGACAGCTTGATGTCGTCCAGGCTCATGTACTGTTCCAGCCCCTGGATCGTGGAATAGTGGCTCCCCGACTGGTAGCCGACGGAGATCGGCACGCCCTTCAGGTCCGACGGGTGCTTGATGTCGGATTCCGGCGGCACGAATACGCCGCAGGGCGCGACCGAGTAGGCGTCGGCGTAGAGCTTGCCGTGGCCGGTCGAGGCGGCGACGTTCACGGTCCAGTGACAGGCGCCGCTCACGTCGCAGGCCCGGCCCTGCTCGATGCTCTGGTAGGCGCCGATCTTGTTCGGCGTCGCGTGTTTTTTCCCCACGTCGCCGGGGCCGTAGTTGTCGCGAAATTCGTATTCGAGGCCTTCAGTCTTGAAGTAGCCCTTTTCCTCGGCCACCCATTCCTGCAGCCTGAAGTGCGGCGAAATCACGAACTTTGACATCAACGGCTCCTCGAAGGCTCAAGTCGGATGAAAAATCTACTCCGAGGAGCGACGGAAAGCAAAGGAAAACTCGCCGTGGGATGGGTCCCATCGCTTGCGGAACCTCGAGCCCCTGTAAAATAGCGCTCGCAAAGGGAGTGCGACACCGCATGGAATTCCTGGTTGAAGGCGCTCCGCGCCGCATCGAGATCACCTCTCTCATCATCGCCGGATGGACCGGGCGCGACAAGGCCGCGGTGGAACACCATATCGCCGAACTGGCGGCGATCGGGGTGAAGCCCCCGCGCGTCGTGCCTTGCTTCTACCGCGTCGGCGCAAACCTGCTCACCACGGCGGGCGAAATCGAAGTCGTCGGGGAAGACTCGAGCGGAGAAGCCGAGTTCGTGCTGGTTTCTGCTCCCGACGCGATGTACGTCGGGGTCGGCTCCGATCACACCGACCGGAAAGTCGAAGCCTACGGAGTCACCGTGTCCAAGCAGATGTGTCCGAAGCTGATCGGAGGGGAGCTTTGGCCCTTCGCAGAAGTCGAGGAGCATTGGGACCGGCTCCTGCTGCGCTCGCACGTGACGCGCAAAGGCAGGCGACGGCTCTACCAGCAAGGGGCGGTGAGCAAGATGCTTTCGCCGCGCGATCTGCTCGCGCGCCTCGCCGATTCGGGCGGCAAGCTTTCGCCGGGGACCGCGATGTACTGCGGTACTCTTGCAGTGCAGGGCGAGATCGGCGGAGGCGAGCGCTTCGAGATCGAGCTGCACGACCCGCTGAACAATCGCAGCCTCAGGCACGGGTACGCAACCCGCAGCCTCACGATCGCGGACTAGCAGGAGACGACATGGCAATCCAGAAAGAGCACAAGGAGTTCTACAAGGTCGACCTCGACCGCGGCTGGGAGAAACTCCCCGGCTATCCGGACGGGATCCGGCAGCAGGTGCTCGCCGGATTCCTCGACGAGAAAAACCGGCGCGGCTCCCGCACGCGTCACCTGCGCTTCGATCCCGGCGTGCATACGAGCGAGCCCTTCGTGCACGATTACTGGGAAGAGGTGTATCTCGTCTCGGGCGACTTGATCGTCGGCAACGACAGGAACGGCAAGGGCGGCACCCGCTTCGGCCCCGGCACCTACGCCTGCCGCCCGCCGGGGACGCTCCACGGACCGTTCAAATCGGAAACGGGCTGTCTCCTGCTCGAGATGCATTACTACGACGAAAGCGCGAAGCGCTAGCCGCCGAGGCAAGACGCAATGGCTGAAGCTGCCTTCCGCCCGATCGCGGCGCTCGCGCAGGAGCTCGCCGAGGGCAAGGCTACGAGCCGCAGGCTCGTCGAGGCGGCGCTCGCGCGCATCGCCGACGCCGGCGGCGAAGGCGGGCGCGTTTTCACCAAGGTGCATGCCCAGGGCGCGCTGCTCGCCGCCGACGCCTCGGACCGGCTGCGAAAGGAAGGCGTGGTGCCGTCTCCGCTCGCGGGCCTGCCCGTCTCGATCAAGGATCTCTTCGACATCGCCGGTGAGGTCACGACCGCCGGCTCGAAGGTCCTGCGCGACGCGGCTCCGGCGACCGCTGACGCGGTCGCCGTCGCGCGACTGCGCGCCGCCGGCGCCGTCGTCATCGGGCGCAGCAACATGACCGAGTTCGCCTTTTCCGGGATCGGCATCAACCCGCACTACGGCACGCCCGCCAATCCTTACGACCGCGGCAAGCGGAGAATTCCCGGCGGATCGTCCTCGGGCGCTGCGGTATCGGTCGCAGACGGCATGGCGGCATTCGCGCTCGGCACCGACACCGGCGGCTCGGTGCGTATTCCGGCAGCTCTGTGCGGAATCGCCGGGTTCAAGCCGACCCGGAGGCGCGTTCCGCTCGTCGGGGCGTTTCCGCTCTCCACCACTCTCGATTCCGTCGGGCCGCTCGCGGCAACGGTTGCCTGCTGCGCAACCGTCTTCCAGGTGCTTGCGGGCGAGCCGCCGCGCCCGCTCGCGGCCGGCGAGGTCCCGGGACTGCGCCTCGGGGTGCCGAAAAATCACATGCTGGAGGATCTCGACATCGAAGTCGCGGAGGCGTTCGACGCGGCGATGCAGCGCCTGTCGCGGCGCGGAGCGGTGATCGTGCCGCTCGCCGTGCCGGAGTTCGACGAGGCGGCGAAGGCGAACCGCGGCGGCGGAATTTCGCCGCCCGAGGCCTATGCCGTGCACCGCAAATGGATCGACCGCGAGCAGGAAATCGACCCGCGCGTGCTGGAGCGGATCCTGCGCGGCGGATCCCTCCTGGCGGCCGATTACATCGATCTGCTCGCGACGCGAAATCGGCTCGCGGGGCGTTTTACGCGGGCAAACTACGATATCGACGTTCTGGTGATGCCCACGGTGCCGCGCATCGCTCCTCCGATCGAGGGTCTGGAGCGCAACGCCGAGACTTTCCGTCTGGCGAACGGCAACATGCTGCGCAACACCAGCCTCATCAACTTCCTCGACGGATGCGCGCTGACGCTGCCGATCCACGCGCCCCGTGCGGCGCCGGTCGGACTGATGGTGGTCGGTTTTTCGGGCGAGGACGAGCGCGTCCTCTCGGCGGGG
>Ga0209377_1001854_pt1 | contig 13912 bp, 13 predicted proteins | sample GraSoiAngelo_141_FD_185898 | JGI IMG/M metagenome (GOLD analysis project Ga0209377, IMG submission 185898) | Grasslands soil microbial communities from the Angelo Coastal Reserve, California, USA - 14_0929_12_40cm (SPAdes) (version 2) | ecosystem: Environmental > Terrestrial > Soil > Grasslands ...
CATGCTAATGCATTGACGGAAGAGTGGCAGGTCCCCAGGTGCTCGAAGCGATCGGGTTTGGTTGAGAGAAGATTAATTTTACATAATATACATATGCAATAATACATCCCGCGAGTCAGGGACGCTGTGGCCTTGCTTCCATGCGCTTCTTGAGCTCTAGCGCCAGCGTCGGATCGAGTTTCTCCAGCCGCTCCAGGGCCACCGGGATTTCGTCGCGCTCCCCCAGCCGAACATGCGCAGCGCCCAGCTCGAACCACGCGCGGGCGAAATCCGGTTCCAGGCGTGCGGCCTCCCGATACGCAGCGACGGCTCGGTCGAGCCGATTGGAATCGCGATAGGCCTCTCCAAGAAGGAAGAACGTCGCAAAGGAGGTTCGGCCTATCGCGCTCGCGCGCTCTAGGGTGCGAGCCGCCTGACCCGGCTGCCCTGCCTGACGCTGGGACTCCCCGAGCAGGTTCCAGGCCCCGATGTCCTCCGGGTTGCGCTGGATGACCCTGGAGAGCGCTGCGGTTGCCTTCGGATAATCGCCGCGGCGCACCCAGGCGTAGGCGAGGACCACCCCCCAATCGGAGCCTTCGGGATCCCGGCGCTGCCGCTCCTCGGCGTAGCGCGATAGCCCTTCCCAATCCCGCTTCCGGTTGAGCTCGGCGATTCGCTCGCGCTCCTCGAGGCTGTCACCGCGCCCAACGAGGGCCGACGCGAGCAGCGGGTCCGCCGGGAGCGGCGCGGGTTCCATGCTGAAAGCGGAACCGCGGGGTGGAGCGCAGGCGCAAAGCGCAACACAGGTCGCGAAGGCTGCTGCGAACGCCTGAAGGCCGGAATCAAACCTTGTTTTGATAGACGTAGGCCTGCTGCTTGACGCTCGATTCCCGGGTGCGCTTCAGCTCCTCGGGGTCGAGCTTTCGATCCCACCACAGAGCTCGTCCTTTTTTTTGCTCCTGGACGATGTGCGGCTTCTCCTGGAGCAGCTCGCGGATCATTCGAGTGATATCGGATTCGTAGGGCTGAGCCATGGGTTGCGGATTATACGCCCCTTGCCAAGCGGGCAAAGACTGTATATAAATACAGATACGGAGGTCCCATGACCGAAGAACTCACCCCCAAGCAGCAGAAAATCCTCAACTTCGTCCGCAAAGCCATCCAGAAGACCGGCTTCCCGCCCACCCGGATCGAGATCTCGAACGCATTCCGCTACAGCTCGCCCAACGCCGCCGAAGAGCATCTGCGCATGCTGGAGAGGAAAGGCGCGATCGAGCTGACTCCGGGCGCCTCGCGCGGCATCCGCCTCACCGAAGAACCCGGGCTGCCGCTTATCGGCCGAGTTGCTGCAGGGAGTCCACTCCTAGCCGAAGAGCATGTCGAGCGGCGCTGCCAGGTCGATCCGACCCTGTTCCAACCGCGCGCCGACTATCTGCTTAAAGTCCGCGGCATGAGCATGCGCGATGCCGGCATCCTCGACGGCGACCTGCTCGCCGTGCACCGCACGCGCGAGGCGCGCTCGGGCCAGATCGTGGTGGCGCGCGTGCACGACGAGGTCACGGTCAAGCGCCTGCGCCGCCGCGGCAACACCGTCGAACTGCTCCCCGAGAATCCCGAATTCAAGACCCTTGTCGTCGATCTGCGCGAGGACGATTTTGCAATCGAAGGTCTCGGCGTCGGCGTGATTCGCAGGCCTCTTTGACGCCCGCTTTCCCGCTGGCCGCGATTCATGGCGAGCATGCCTATCTCTTTCGCCGCCCTGCTCGATCGCCCCGACATCTGGCGCGGCCAGGCCTTGAGCCGGGGCGGCGCGCCGACCCTTCCCTGCGGATTTCCCGGGCTTGACGCCGAGCTTCCCGGCGGAGGCTGGCCAGCTGGAGCGCTGACCGAGATCCTGCCTACGCACGAAGGCATCGGCGAGCTGCGCCTGCTAGGACCTGTGCTTGCCGGACTGTCCCAGCGCGGATTGCGGCTCGTCTGGATCGCGCCGCCTCACCTGCCCTACGCGCCGGCGCTCGCAGCGGCGGGAATCGATATCGCGAACCTCGTCGTTGTGCGCGTTGCCTCGCCGAAAGAAACGCTCTGGGCAACCGAGCAGGCGCTTGCCTCGAACGCCTGCGGCGCGGTGCTCACCTGGCCTCAAGGCGCGAAATACGCGGAGCTGAGGCGACTGCAAATCGCCGCCGAAGGCGGTCGCGCACCTGCGTTTCTGTTCCGGGTCCCGGAGGCTGCGAGCGAGTCTTCTCCCGCCCCGCTGCGGATCGCGCTCGGCACGAGCGACGGCGGCCTTGCGGTACGCGTGCTCAAGCGCCGCGGCGCCCCCCTCGCTCAGCCCATCCTGCTGCCGTCGATGCCGCCCGCCGTGCGCGGCAAAAGCCATCATGTGGATCGCCATCCGGTTGCCTCAGCTGCCGCTCGAGATTTTTCTGCGCGGCTCGTCCACGCCTGAGCCTTTCGCGGTCGAAGAGCGGCACTGCGTTTTTGTCTGCGACCGCAAGGCATCCGCGCGCGGCGTTCGCGCCGGCATGGCTGTAGCCGCGGCGCTCGCTCTCGCGCCGCGGCTGCGCGTTGCGCTACGCGACCCTGCGACGGAAACCGAAGCGCTGCTTGGTGTGGCCGGGTGGGCGGCACAATTCACACCGGGCGTGGCGCTCGAATTTCCCGATGGCGTGCTGCTCGAAGTCTCGGGCAGCCTGAAGCTGTTCGGCGGCCTGGAATCGCTTCTCGAGCGCCTGCGCCAAGGGCTGGCAGAAATGGGCTGGAGCTCTGTGCTCGCGGGGGCTCCCACGCCGCGCGCGGCTTTCTGGTTCGCCTTAGTCGGAAAGCAGAAATTCATCGGCGAGAGTGCTGAACTCGAGCCGGTGCTGGCCGCGCTGCCTCTGGAGGTTCTGCGCTGCAACGATGAAACGCTGGCAGCGTTCGAGGCGATCGGCGTCCGCACGCTCGGCGAGCTGCGCGCGCTGCCGCGCGAAGGCGTAGCGCGGCGCTTCGGGCAGGGACCGCTGGCCGAGCTGGACCGCGCGCTCGGGCAGCTTCCCGATCCGCGGAATTTTTTCGTCCCGCCGGCACGGTTCGGGGCGGCGATCGAGCTTCCCGCCGAAGTCACCCGGGCTGAGGCGCTGCTCTTCGCCGCGAGGCGGCTGATCGTCCAGCTCGCCGGGTTTCTCGCCGCGCGCTCGGGTGGCGTGCAGCGCTTCGTCCTCAGTCTCGGGCACCGCGACAAGGCCCCGACCGAAATCGCGATCGGCCTGGTCGCGCCTTCCCGCGACGCCGAGCACTTCACGCTGCTCGTGCGCGAGCGGTTTGCCAGCCTCGAGCTCGCCGGGCCGGTGCGCGAGCTTGCCTTGAAGGCCGACGATGTGGTGCCGCTTCCCGACCGCAACCTCGGCCTCGTGCTCGAGCAAGGCAAGCCGCCCGGCCAATGGGAGCCCCTGGTCGAGCGGCTGCGAGCGCGTCTCGGCAGCGAAGCGGTATGCGGCATCGCCAGCCGAGCCGAGCATCGCCCGGAGCGCGCCGGCGTGATCGCCGATGCAGGCCAAAAGCGGTTGCAACTCGATTTCGGCGAGCGTCCATTTTGGTTGCTGGAATTTCCACGTCCGCTTGCGGAGATCGGCGCCGTGCCGAGCCTCGAAGGGCCGCTCGAGCTGCTTGTGGGTCCGGAACGTATCGAGTCCGGGTGGTGGGACGGCGACGACGTCGCCCGCGACTATTTTGTCGCCCGCATGCAGAACGAGGCGCTCGTGTGGATCTATCGCGAGCGCCGTGGCGAAGGAGGATGGTATCTGCACGGCGTTTTCGCCTGAAGTCCGTGTATTCCCCCCTCCCCGCCTACGCCGAGCTGCACTGCCTTTCGAACTTCACTTTCCTTCGCGGCGCTTCGCATCCTGAAGAGCTGGTGAAGCGCGCCGCCGGGCTGGGCTATTCGGCGCTTGCCGTCACCGACGAGTGCTCGCTCGCCGGCGCCGTGCGGGCGCATGTCGCGGCGAAAGACGTCGGCCTGCCTCTGATCATCGGTTCGGAGATACGGCTGCAAGACGGCCCGAGGCTGGTGCTGCTTGCCACCGACCGCGAAGGCTACGGCAATCTGTCAGAGCTCATCACCCGCGGCCGGCGCAGGGCGAAGAAAGGCGGCTATTCGCTCTGTCGGGGCGATCTGGACGGCGGGCTGCCCGGCTGTCTCGTTCTTCTGGTTCCGCATGGAAAGCACGACGCCGAGCATGCGCGGTGCGTCGCCGAGCGCTTCGCCGATCGTGCCTGGATTGCGGCGGAGCTGCTGCAGGGGCCGGACGACCGTGCACAGCTGGCCGCGCTGCGCGAGCTAGGAAAGACATACGGGCTACCGCTTGTCGCCTCGGGCGACGTGCATATGCACCTACGCTCACGCCGGCCTTTGCAGGATACGCTGACGGCCATCCGCCTGCGCAAGACCGTGCGGGCCAGCGGCCACGCGCTTTTCCCGAACGCCGAGCGGCATCTGCGGCTGCGCATGCGTCTTGCGCAAATCTATCCGGCCGAGCTGCTCACCGAGACCGCGCGCATCGCCGGGCGCTGCCGGTTTTCTCTGGAAGAGCTGCGCTACGAGTATCCCGAAGAGCTCGTTCCCGAAGGCGAAACTCCGACGAGCTGGCTGCGCAAGCTGGCCGAAGAGGGATTGCAGCGGCGCTTTCCCGCCGGAGCATCGCAGAAAATCCACGATCTCATGGAGCGCGAGCTGTCGCTCATCGCCGAGCTTCGCTACGAGCCGTTTTTCCTGACCGTCCACGACATCGTCCGCTATGCCCGCAGCCAGCGCATTCTCTGCCAGGGGCGCGGCTCGGCGGCCAATTCCGCCGTCTGCTACGCCCTGGGCATCACCGAGGTCAATCCGGCCAAGCAGGAGCTATTGTTCGAGCGCTTCATCTCGAAGGAGCGCAACGAGCCGCCCGATATCGACGTCGATTTCGAGCACCAGCGGCGCGAGGAAGTCATCCAATACGTCTATGACAAATACGGCCGCGAGCGCGCTGCGCTGGCGGCCACGCTCATCACTTATCAACCCAAGAGCGCGCTGCGCGACGTCGGGAAAGCGCTCGGGCTCGATGCGCTGCAGGTGGACCGAATCGCCAAATCGATCGCTTGGTGGGACGATCGCAGGGAGCTCGCCACCCGCCTGCGCGATGCGGGCTTCGATCCCGAGAGCCCGGTCATGCTGCGCCTCGTCGGGCTTGCCTCCGCCTTGCTTGGTTTTCCGCGCCATCTGTCACAGCATGTCGGCGGTTTCGTCATATCACGAGGGGCCCTCGCGCGCCTGGTGCCGATCGAAAATGCAGCGATGCCCGAGCGCAGCGTCATCCAATGGGACAAGGATGACCTGGAGAACCTGGGGCTGCTCAAAGTCGATGTGCTGGCGCTCGGCATGCTCTCCGCTATCCGGCGCGCGCTGGACTTCGTCAACGAGCTGCACGGCAGCGCGATCACCATGGACAGCCTGCTGCGCGAGGAAGACCCCGCGGTCTACGAGATGATGCAGCACGCCGACACCATCGGCGTGTTCCAGATCGAGTCGCGTGCCCAGATGTCGATGCTGCCGCGGCTGAAACCGAAGCATTTTTACGACCTCGTGATCGAGATCGCAATCGTACGGCCCGGGCCGATCCAGGGCGACATGGTGCACCCTTATCTGCGGCGGCGCGCCGGCACAGACCCGATCGATTATCCGAACGAAGCGGTGAGAAAAGTTCTCGAGCGCACCTGCGGGGTGCCGATTTTCCAGGAGCAGGTGATGCAGCTCGCGGTGGTGGCGGCAGGCTTCACTCCGGGCGAAGCGGATCAATTGCGTCGCGCGATGGCCGCCTGGCGCCGCAAGGGCGGGCTGGAGCCTTTCCACAAGAAGCTCATGGATGGCATGAGGAAGAACGGCATCTCAGCGGAATTCGCCGAGCGCATCTACCGGCAGATCCTCGGTTTCGGCGAATACGGTTTCCCCGAGTCACACTCGGTGAGTTTCGCGCTCCTCGCCTACGTTTCCGCCTGGCTCAAGCGCCACGAGCCAGCGGCCTTTCTCGCTGCGCTCCTGAACAGCCAGCCGATGGGCTTTTACACGCCTTCGCAGCTCGTGCAGGACGCGCGCCGGCATGGCGTCGAGGTGCGGCCGGTGGACGCGCTGGCTAGCGAGTGGGATTGCACTTTGGAAACCGGCGTCGATGCACGCATCGCAGTCCGGCTCGGTTTCCTGCTCGTGCAAGGTCTGTCGCGAGAGGGCGCCGAGCGCGTCGTCGGCGCGCGGCGGGACCGGTTGTTCGACAGCGTCGAGGATCTTACCCGCCGCGCCGAGCTCAACCGGCACGACCTGAAGTGCCTTGCCGCTACAGGCGCGTTCGAGCCGCTCTCCGGCCATCGCCGCCACGCATTCTGGCAGGTCGCCGGAATCGAAACCGGCGCGCACATCTTGCGCGATGCGCCGGTGGCGGAAACTCCGGCGGTTTTTTCTCCTCCAACCGAGGGAGAGAACCTCGTGGCCGACTACGCGAGCACCGGTCTCACCCTGGGGCGCCATCCGCTCGCGCTGCTGCGGGCACACCTGTCGCGCATGCGCTTTGCCACCGCTGATGAACTGAAACTGCTTCCCGGCGGCACCCGGGCGCGGGCGGCGGGCATCGTCACCGGTCGCCAGCGCCCGAGCACCGCCTCGGGAACGGTATTTGTAACGCTCGAGGACGAGACCGGCTATGTTAATGTCATTGTCTGGCCCCATCTCATCGAGCGCCAGCGGCGCGAACTGTTGGGCGCGCGCCTGATGGGCGTCGAAGGGGTACTTGAACGCGAAGGTGAAGTGATGCATCTTGTAGCCAGGCGGCTGACCGACCACAGCGCCCTTCTGGGGGAGCTCGTCACACTGTCGCGGGATTTTCACTGAAATGTACGCAGACACGCTCAAATTGATCGTCACTGCCGACCGGCGGCACCCTTCACCGCGCCTGCCCGAGCGCCTGAACGGCCTGTTCCGTTCGCTGGGCGATGCGAGCGGCGGGCGCGCCGAACGCATCGAGGACGAGATCTGGAGGCTGTGGATGGCTTACCGGGATTCCGCGGCGGCCTTCGACCTGGAACGGGCGACGCGCGCTCTCACCGCGCTCGATTTCGCGGCGGCCGAGGGTATCCTCGCGAGGCTCGTCGCCACTCACCCGGATTTCGCCGAAGCCTGGAACAAGCGTGCCACGCTCTACTACATGCAGAGCCGGGACGGGGAAAGCGTGGCCAGCATCCACCGCACCCTGGAGCTCGAGCCGCGCCACTACGGCGCCATCTGCGGTTTCGCGCAGATCTGCCTGTCGCTCGGAGATACCGACAGCGCGCTGTTCGCCTTCGACGCGGCGCTGCGCGTCAACCCTCACCTGGAGAGCGTGCGCGAGACGATCGACAAGCTGCTCCGCGCCCGCCCCGCCGCCGCGGCGCTTCACTGAAAACGGCTGGGTGATTCAGTTCGCGCGATACATGTAATCGCGGGTAAGCGGCAACGGATTGAAGGCTGCGCCTTCCTTGCGGGCGAGTACCTGGTAGACGTTCATCCACTCGTGCTCGAAGCCGTGCGCGCAGCCGGCGAGATACACCTGCCAGATCCGGTAGCGCTTGTCCCCCGCGGCCGCGATCGCCTGCTCCCGGTTCTGCTCGAGGCGCTTGGCCCACTCGAGGCAAGTGCGCGCGTAATGACGCCGCAGCGACTCGGCGTCCGCAACCTCGAGCCCCGCGAGCGCCATCTCGCGAAGCACCAGCGAAAGGTGCGGGAGCTCTCCGTGAGGGAACACGTAGCGATTGATGAATTCCCCTGCCCCCAGCCCAACCCAGCGGTTGTCGGGATCGCTCGCCGTGATGCCGTGATTCATGACGAGCCCGCCCTCGGCGAGCAGCGACCGGATCTTCGCGAAATAGGCCTTGAGATGGCGCAGGCCGACGTGCTCGAACATGCCGACGCTCGCGATCTTGTCGAAGACGCCCTCACCCGGGATATCGCGATAGTCCTGCAGGCGCACCTCGCAGCGGCCCTCGAGCCCCTCCTCCCGGATCCGCTGCGAGGCGAATTCGTACTGGTTCCGGCTGAGCGTGACGCCCGTCGCCCGGGCGCCGAATTTCTTGGCCGCCCGCAGGATGAGCGCGCCCCAGCCGCAGCCGATGTCCAAGAATCGCTCGCCCGGCCGGAGCAGGAGCTTGTTGAGGATGTGATCGAGTTTCTGTTCCTGGGCGAGGTCCAGGGAATCGGTCTCGCTGCGGAAATAGGCGCAGGAATACACCATGTTCCGGTCCAGCCACAGCGAGTAGAAGTCGTTCGAAACGTCGTAGTGGTACTGAATGGCGTCGCGATCGCGCTTGCGGCTGTGGCGCCAAACGCGCCGCAATCCCTTGCCGCCGTGGGAAGCGGCGCCCCGGGCGAAGCTTTCGGCGACGCGGAACACCTCCAGGATCGGCCCTTCGACTCGCAGATAACCTTCCACGTAGGCTTGGCCGAGCTTCATCAGATCGGGAGACAGAAGGAAGCGAAGCGCCCAGGGGCTCGGCACGCCGATCTTTACCTTGGGCTCGCTGGCGAGATCGAAAGCGCGGCCGTTCCATAGCTCGAGGCGCAGCGGGATGGCTGCGGAGCGCTTGAGCTTCGCGATCAGCCGTTCAAGGCGATGTTCGAGGAACATGTCGTTTCACCGGAAGGCAGAACATCATAGCATCGCGCCGGAGGTGTTCGTATACCATTGCGCAGGCGGCTAGACCCTGCCGGAGGACAGCATGAGTCGCTTCACAGTACTGGCGTTCGCGGCCATGTTTTCGCTCGCTTCGTGGGCGCAATACCCCTTGCGGCCGATCAAGCTGATCGTGCCGATCCCGCCGGGAGGCGCGCCCGACATTTCGGCGCGGGTCATCGGACAGCGGCTCTCCGAGCTGGTCGGCCAGCCCGTGGTCGTGGAAAACCGCCCGGGCTCGAACGGCAACATCGCGATGGATCTCGTCGCAAAATCCGTCCCGGACGGCTACACGCTCGCGCTGCTCGCCGACAGCATGATCACCATCAACCCGCATCTGTACAAGGAGATGCAGACCGATCCCCTCAAGGATCTCGCGCCGGTCGCCTCGGTCGTATCGAATCAATGGGTGCTGTCGGTCAATCCTTCCGTGCCGGTCAGGAATTTCAGGGAATTCGTCGAGTACGCGCGCCAGGCCCGGCCGCCGCTCGCCTATGCCTCGGGCGGCAACGGCAGCATTCACCAGCTGGCGATGGAGATGCTCAAGCAGCGCGCGGGCATCGATCTCATACACGTGCCCTACAAGGGAGGCGCTCCCGCTGCAACGGCGACCGTGGCAGGCGAGGTCGCGGCGATGTTTTCCGGCACCTCGAGCGCTCCCCAGATCAAGGCAGGCAGGCTGCGCGCCCTTGCGGCGACGGGCTCGCAGCGCTCGGCGCTCTTTCCCGAGCTTCCGACCATTTCCGAGTTCTACCCCGGCTACGAGGTCACGATCTGGCTGGGTCTGTTCGCCGCCGCCGGAACGCCGGAAGCCGTGCTCGCGAGGCTTCACGCCGAGGTCAACAAGGCGCTCGCCGAGACTGAAACACGGGGCAGGCTCAACGCCGCAGGGGGACTGGAAGCCTACCCCACCGAGGCTCCGGTGTTCGCGGCACTGATTCGGCGCGACTACGAGAAGTATGGAAAGCTGGTGAGAGACGTCGGCGTCAAGGTGGATTAGTCGCAATCCGGGAGGGACGACAAAGTGACGGAAACTCGAGGCCTCTGAGTTGGAGGCCTTCTTCGCATCGCTGGTCAGCGTCGCCTTTCACGGGGCCGCGCTGGGCATGATCCTGTACGTGATCTCGGTCGGCTTGTCCGTCACCATGGGCCTGATGGGCTTCGCCAATCTCGCGCATGGAGTGTTCGCCATGGCGGGAGGCTATGTGCTGACCACGACGATCTCGCGCTTCGGCGTGCCCTTTCCGCTCGCGCTCGCGCTCGCCTTCGTTTCCGTCGCAGCCGCCAGCGTGGTCCTGGAGCGGCTCCTGTACTCGAGGCTCTACACAGCGAGCGACCTCGAGCAGGTGCTCTTCACCATCGGCCTGATCTTCATCGCGGTCGCCGTGGCACGCTTCATCTACGGAACGCTGCAGCAGCCGGTCGTGCTGCCCGATTATCTGAAGGGCCAGTTTGCGCTCCTCGGCCGCGATTTTCCGGCTTACCGGGTTTTCATCATCGCGTTCAGCGCGGTGATGGTGGGGCTCTTGTGGTTCGGGGTCGAGCGCACGCGCTGGGGAGCCATGGTGCGCGCAACGGTGGACAACCGCGCCATGGCGCAGTCGGTTGGAATCGACACCAGGCGCCTGTTCACGCTCACCTTCGCGCTCGGCAGCGGCCTCGCGGGGCTCGGCGGCGGGCTCGGCGCGGAGATCATCGCGATCCAGCCCACTTACCCGTTCGAAAACCTCGTTTATTTTCTGGTCGTGGTGGCAGTGGGCGGCCTGGGCAGCCTGCGCGGGCCGTTCGTGGCGGCGCTCCTGATCGGCATCGCCGATACCGCCTGCAAATACTGGCTGCCGCAATACGGCGCTTTCCCGATCTACGTCGCCACCATCGCCATCCTGCTGTGGCGACCCGCGGGCCTGTTCGGGAGACGCGCATGAGCGCCCACGCCGGAGGCTACAGCGCCGATCCGCGCATCCGCTGGATCGAGTCCCTGCCGTGGATCGTCGCCATCGCAGCCTTCTTCGCGCTGCCCGAGTATCTCTCCCTCGGGGCACGCATCCTGATCTACATCCTCTACGCCCTTTCACTCGATCTGATCGTCGGCTACGCGGGAATCATCACCCTGGGCCACAGCGCCTACTTCGGTCTGGGCGCATACGTCGCCGGGATTCTCGCCGCAAAGGCGGGAGTCGGCGACCCGATGGTGCAGCTCGCCGCCGCCGCGGCCGCCGGCGCCTTGCTCGGAATCGGCACCGGCGCCATCATTCTCCGGACGAAGGCGCTGACACTGCTTATGCTCACGCTCGCGATCACCTCCGTACTCCTGGAGATCGCCAACAAGGCCACTGCGCTCACCGGTGGCGCGGACGGCCTGTCCGGCGTCGTCGTGGCGCCGATTTTCGGTCTGTTCAGGTTCGACATCTTCGGCAAGACCGCCTATCTCTATTGTCTCCTCGCGCTGCTCCTCGGCTGGTGGCTGGTGAGGAAGATGATCTATTCTCCGTTCGGGACCTCGCTCACGGGGGTGCGCGAAAACAGCCTGCGCATGCACGCGATCGGCGCGCCGGTCTATTGGCGCCTGGTACTGGTCTACACGCTCTCGGCGACGATCGCCGGCGTCGCCGGAGGCCTGATCACGCAGACCAACCAGTTCGTCGGCCTGAACGTGTTCTCCTTCGAATCCGCCGGCGAGCTGCTCGTGATGCTCATCCTCGGCGGCGTCGGACGCATCTACGGCGCATTCGTCGGGCCGGTCGTGTACCTGATCGCGCAGGATCTGCTCGCCAAGCAGTTCCCGGAGTACTGGTACTTCGGCATCGGGACGATGCTCGTGCTCGTGGTGATGTTCGCCCGCGGCGGAATCCTCGGCATCCTCGACAGTATCCTGGTGAAGCTGCGGAGAAGGCCGTGAACATCGCTCTCGAGACGTGCGGACTGTGCAAGAGCTTCGGCGCGCTCACCGTGGCGGACGACATCGATTTCCGGCTGGAAAGCGGCGCGCGCCACGCCTTGATCGGTCCGAACGGTGCCGGAAAAACCACCTTCGTCAACATGCTCACCGGGGCGCTCGCGCCCTCCTCCGGCACGATCGCGCTGGGCGGCGAGGACATCACCGCCATGGGACAGGCGAAGCGGGTGAAGCGCGGGCTGGGCCGGACATTCCAGATCAACGCCCTCTTCCGCCGCCTTCCGGTGCTCGACAACGTGGCGCTGGCGGTGGCGGAGCGCCGCGGGGTCGCGCGGCGCATGCTGCGCGCGGCGAGCGCCCACGACGACGTGCGCGAGGAGAGCATGGAGCTGCTCGCGACGCTCGGTCTCGCCGAGGACGCGGGAGTTCGCATCCTCGACCTGCCTTACGGCAAGCAGCGCCTGGTAGAAATCGCGATCGCGCTCGGGCTGAAGCCCAGCGTGCTGCTCCTCGACGAGCCCGCCGCGGGCGTGCCTTCGCTCGAATCGCACCGCATCCTGCGGGTGCTGGACAATCTGCCCAAGCACATCGCCATCCTCATCATCGAGCACGATATGGACCTCGTGTTCCGCTTCGCGCAGCGCATCACCGTGCTCGTGCAAGGCGAGGTCCTGGTCGAAGGGCCGCCGGAGGAGATCGCCAGCGACCGGCGCGTTCACCAGGTCTATCTCGGCGAGCAGCACCATGCCTGAAGCACTCAGCCTCCGCGACGTGCGCGCCGGTTACGGCGAAACAGTAGTCCTCGAGGACATCGCCCTCGAGCTGCCCGAGCGCGGTGCCCTCGCGGTCCTCGGCAGGAACGGGGTCGGCAAAACCACGCTGCTCGCGACCGTCATGGGCCACACGACCTTTCACGCGGGAAGCATCGAATACCGGGGCAAGGCGATCGCGAAGCTGCCCGTCTACGAGCGTTCCCGCCTGGGCATCGGCCTGGTCCCGCAAACACGCGATATCTTTCCTTCGCTCACGGTCGAGGAGAACCTCGGCGTCGCGACGCGTCCTGGCCGCTGGACCTTCGAGCGCGTCTACGATCTCTTTCCGAAGCTCGCCGAGCGGCGCGGCCACTGGGGCAACCAGATCTCAGGCGGCGAGCAGCAGATGCTCGCGATCGGGCGCGCGCTGATGGGCAACCCGACGCTGCTGCTCATGGACGAGCCGCTCGAAGGGCTCGCACCCATCATCGTCGAAGTCCTGATGCAGGCCCTGCAGCGACTGATTCACGAGGACTCGCTTGCGATCGTGCTCGTCGAACAGCACGCGAAGGTCGCGCTCGGAATCACGCAGAGGGCGCTCGTGCTGAACCGCGGCCGCATCGCGTACAGCGGTCCGAGCGCGGATCTGCTTGCCGATCCGCAGCGCCTCACCAGCCTGGTGGTCGCCTGAGCTCGGGCGCGACATGCTGGCCGTCCTGCTCTCCGCGCTTTTCCTGCTCGCGGTGACGCACGCCCAGCCCTCGGAGGCGCAGGACCCGCGCGCGGCGGCGCGCGCGCGCATGGTCGCGGAAATAGCCGCGATGGCGCGTGAAACCGGCGCAGAAACCGGCCGACCGAGATTCGGCGAGGCGGTGATGGCGGCAATGGGGAAAGTGCCGCGCCACCGCTTTGTCCCCGCCCTGCAGGACCTCTTCGCCTACGACAATCGCCCGCTTCCGATCGGCGAGGGCCAAACGATCTCGCAGCCCTACATCGTCGCGCTGATGACCGACCTGCTCGATCCCAAGCCGACGGATACCGTGCTCGAGGTTGGAACGGGGTCGGGTTACCAGGCGGCGGTGCTCGCCGAGCTGGTGGCGAAGGTCTACACGATCGAGATCGTCGAGGCCCTCGGGCTCCGCGCGAGGCAAGTTCTCGCGGAGTACCGCAACGTCGAGGTTCGCGTCGGCGACGGCTACGGCGGCTGGCCCGCCGCCGCCCCCTTCGACGCGATCATCGTCACCGCGGCGCCCGCTGCGGTCCCGCAGCCGCTGATCGACCAGCTCAAGCCCGGCGGGCGAATGGTGATCCCGGTGGGCGCGGCATCGGATGTGCAGCACCTCCTGCTCATGGAAAAACAATCCGACGGCCGCACGACGACGAGGCGCACCCTGCCGGTGAGGTTCGTGCCTCTCACCCGGGATCGGGGGACGAAACAGTAGCACCGCGCTCATGGCAAAATAGCGTCCATGAGAGACTACTGGCTGAGCAAGCTCTTTTTCGATCTCCAGAGCTCCCCCGCGCTCGGCGACGAATACCGCGCCAACCGGAAGAAGATCCTCGACCGCTATCCCCTT
>Ga0209377_1001857_pt1 | contig 13907 bp, 12 predicted proteins | sample GraSoiAngelo_141_FD_185898 | JGI IMG/M metagenome (GOLD analysis project Ga0209377, IMG submission 185898) | Grasslands soil microbial communities from the Angelo Coastal Reserve, California, USA - 14_0929_12_40cm (SPAdes) (version 2) | ecosystem: Environmental > Terrestrial > Soil > Grasslands ...
TCCTGGCCACTGCACTCCTGTTTGTGCTGATGCCTTTTCTATTCTGGCAATCTACCTGGTTCGGCCGGCCGCTCACGGACGCGCAAATTGAGAAGAGCCTCGCTGACCGCGAGCACCCGCGCAAGATCCAGCACGCCCTCTCCCAAATTGCCGACCGCATCTTGAGCGGCAATCCTTCGCTGCAGGCGTCGGTTCGCCGCTGGTACCCGCAGGTCGTCGCGCTCTCCGCGAGCAGCGTGGACGAGCTCCGCCTTACCGCTGCCTGGGTGATGGGCCAGGACAATACCGTTCCGGAATTTCATCAGGCGCTATTGCGCTCCGTGGTGGATCCGCACCCCATGGTCCGGCGCAACGCGGCGCTCTCTCTGGTGCGCTATCGCGACGCCACCGGGCGGCCCGTCATTCTTGGAATGCTTGACCCTTACGTCGTGCACGCGCCGCACGCGGGTACCCTCGCGCAGCGCTTGAAGCTCGGCGATGTAGTCAATCCCGGCACGCTGCTGGCGCGCATCCAGGACGGCGAACAGAAGATCGAAGTTCGCTCGCAGGTCCCGGGCACCCTGGAGCGGTGGGTTGCACCAGACAGAGCGAATCTTTCCGCCGGAGAAGCGGTGGTAGAACTTGCGCCAAGTCCGGAGATGGTCTGGGAGGCCCTGCGCGCCCTCTACCTGGTCGGCCAGCCCGAGGATTTACCCGCCATTGAGCGCTATGCCCTTCTGACCGCTCCTGGAGTCACAGCAGTGACCCGTGGAAGCGCCACGGGCATGCGGGACAGCATTCGCCAACAGGCAGAGCTTGCCGCTCGTGCGATCCGCTTCCGCTTCGGTATCCAGCCGTAAGCGGCTGAAGATAAAGCCCTTAGCCAAATGGATAGCCCATAGGCTCTGCACTCACCAAGACGCTACCACCGGCCAGCATTTTCTGATGTCAAATGAGCCCAAACCCAGGGTGAGGAGTGTCCCAGGGAGTACACGGATGCCCGAGCACAGACAAATTGACCGCAACGCGAGCTCAATTATCCATAGAAGAGGAACACTGGAGGCCAATCGCTGGACCCTGAAATGATTACTGATAGTGCGGCTAGTAGGGCAGCGTTCCGTGCTCGGCTTCAAACTCCGCGAGCGGCACCATATCGATGGCGTCCCACGGGCACCCTTCCAAGAATGCGCCCTCGGGGCCCTTGCTGATGCATAGCTTACATCCGATGCAGAGCAGGGGATCGACCTCGATGCGGCCGAACGGAGGGTGGCAGGTGTCAGGAACCCAGTACATACAATCTTCCACCGGGCAATACTCCACGCATGCCGGCGAGCCAGCGCATCCCGTGCAGCATTCGTTGATCACCGCCAGAATGTGCGGCTTGCGCTTACGCTTGGTCGTTGTGCCCGTGGATTTTGGCTCGCGCTTGACTACCTTATCCGCCGCGAACTCTGCAATCGTCGGAAGTGCTTCGGCCACAGTCCGCCTGCCTCCGCTCTCTGTAGCGCCGGGCTTCAGCCCGGCACCTCACACAAACATTCGCTTCTGAACCATTCTTGCCGACCCCGCGTCCGATGTCAATCCTGCCTGCGAATCAACGGTGAGAAAGTGTGCCTGCGCTTATCGTTCCGATTCGAAGCGAGGACTCCGTCTGCTCAACGCCCGGAGCGACTTCTTCCAGCAGCCTCCCAGTGTAAACTCTTGCCCAGGAGGGTGCCGATGAGACTTCGTCGAACGATTCCACTGATGGCGATGGTCGCTTCACTCTTCCAGTGTACAGCCTGTGGGACTTACTCTCTGCGTCCGTGGATTGAGAAGAAAGACGCCATCCGTGAGCAGAAGCTGATGGGGAGTTGGGTTGTGGTCGACGAAAACAAGAAGGTCTTCAGGGTCAGGTTCATCCCGACCACAGGCGGTTCATACAAAGTGAAGCTCTCCAATCCCGGGGAAAAGAGCGAGTTATTGAACGCCACTCTAGGCAAAATAGGCGACGCCTGCTACTTGGATTATCTTATTCCTGATCATCCTAAAGAAGGGAATGGAAGCTGTTGTTCGTGCATGCACCGACTCGCCCGACTGGAGATTGGCCAAGACAAGCTCTCTATCCGCGTGCTGGACGCAGGCAAGTTGGAGGCCGCTCTAAACAAACCCGGTACCAAGGGCATCGAGTTTATAATGGTCAAACAGGGCGAAGGCTGGCTGACATGGAATGACTTGCTAATCGTGTCTCAAACAAAAGAAATGCAGAACTTTTTGCTCACGGACAGTAGGGACTCCGATATCTGGGACGATCCTATCGAACTGACCCGCCGAAGATAGCACCCTAGGCTCTCCCCAGTGCGCTGATGACTGCAGCGGTGAACTCCTCGGTGGTCGCGTGGCCGCCGACGTCGCGCGTGAGGTGTTCGCCCTCGCGATAGACAGCGTGGAGCGCCCGCTCGATGCGTTGCGCCGCGGCAGTTTCCCCCAGGTAGTCGAGCATCATAATTCCGCTCATCAGGATAGCGGTCGGATTGGCGATGCCTTTACCCGTAATGTCCGGCGCAGTCCCATGAACCGCCTCAAAGATCGCTGCCTTTTCGCCCAGGTTGCCGCTGGGCACGACGCCCAGGCCGCCCACCAGGCCCGCGGCCAGATCGCTCACCACGTCGCCATAAAGATTGGGCAGCAGCATCACGTCAAATTGATGCGGGTTGAGCACCAGTTGCATGCAGGTGTTGTCCACGATCAGTTCTTTGTACTCGATGTCCGGATAATCGGCCGCTACCCGGCGCGCGCAGGTGAGAAACAGCCCGTCGGAGAGCTTCATGATGTTGGCTTTGTGAATGGCGTGAATCTTTTTTCGGCCATGCCGGCGCGTGTACTCAAATGCGAACCTGGCGATCCGCGTCGAAGCCTTTTCGGTGATGATCTTCAGACTCTCCACCACTCCCGGCACTACGGTGTGCTCCAGGCCCGCGTAGAGGTCTTCAGTGTTTTCGCGGACTATCACCAAGTCCACGCCGTCGAACCGCGACTTCACCCCTTCGAGGTTTTTCACCGGCCGAAGGTTGGCATACAGCTCAAGAGCCTGACGCAGTCCCACGTTGATGCTCGGCGCGCCGCCGGCGATCGCTGTAGCCATCGGGCCCTTCAGGGCCGCGCGGTTGCGCCGCACCGATTCGACTACTGCGGCATAGGGAAGTTCCGCCCCAGGTCGCTCTTCCGCGGCGCGCGGCGAGACTTCTTCCCACTCGATAGAAACCCCCGCAGCGTCGATGATCCGCCGCGCTGCCTGCGACACCTCGGGACCGATGCCCTCGCCGGGTATGAGCGTGACTCGATGCGCCATCGAAACTGTCTATTCTAAGGGAAACGCTTCAGTTTGTCGAAAGCGCCTTTCCTGCGAGTTTGCCGCGCTAGAACCGTGTATACCGCTTCCGCCTGCCTTCCCTCTCTGCAACCACCCATCCGCCAGCGCATCAAAGGGAGTGAGAGATCTCAACATTGGTGGAGCCTAGGCTGTTTTGGCCGTGCCCTACACGCCAGCGGCTACCGCCCGTGCCTCGCTTGACAGCATTTGGTATAATATAGGAGTGCAATCTCATAGCCGCATCGACGACCTAATTGGCCATCAAGGAGCTTAGAGAACTGAGATGATTAACCTTACGCCAGGCGCTACCAGCAAGGTAAAAGAGATTATGACCCAGCAGGCCCCCGTCCCTACGGGACTCCGTGTGGCGGTGGTCGGTGGAGGCTGCTCGGGCTTTAGCTATCACATGGCGTTCGAACATCAGATCAACGGTACCGATAACGTCTATGAGTTTGACGGGTTGAAAGTGCTTGTCGACCAGATGAGTGAAATGTACCTGGATGGCATCGAGATCGACTACATCGAGACCCTAGAGGGTGCCGGATTTAAGTTTAACAATCCGAACGTCAAGAGCACCTGCGGCTGCGGCAGTTCATTCAGCGTTTAGACGACCCCGTCTAGCATCCCGCGGCAAACCCTTCTCTTCAGCGAGCTTTTGTCGCACTCAGAGCAAAAGCTCGCTTTTTTATTGGAATGCCGAACGACCCCCAACATTGGGATGCACGCTATCGCTCGGAAAAGCATCGCGCTGAGACCGAGCCGGCCCCGCTGTTGTGCGAACTCTTGCCCTTCCTCGTACGCGGCCGCGCCCTCGACTTAGCCGGGTGGCGGCCGCAATGCCGTATTTCTTGCCGCGAATGGCTGGCACGTCACTGGGGTGGATTCATCCCGCATCGCGCTTGAAAACGCCGCTGCCTTGGCTGAAGCGCGCGGCCTTCCTGTGCTCTGGGTCTCCTCGTCCGAGTATCGCGAGAGCAGAGCATCGCTCCAGGCGCCGAGCAAAGAACTCACCCAGAAGCTCCCTGGCCTTTGGCTTCTGCAAGTGGATCTTGAACACTCCACACTGCCGGCGGGCCAGTTCGAGCTCGTTATCTGCTTCAACTACCTGCAGCGATCACTGTTCTCTGCCATCGAAGCCGCCCTACGCCCCGGTGGCATGCTCGTCTACGAGACCTACACCCTGGATCAGCTCGCCTTTCCCAAAGGACCTCGAAACCCCGATCACCTACTGCGCCCCGAGGAGTTGCGCCGAGCTTTCCCCTCCCTGGAAACCCTGTTCTACCGCGAACTCTACGCAGGGAAGGGAATCGCCAGCCTGCTGGCTCGAAGACCAGCGCGTTCTCCGTAGGACAGGCAGTCCTGTCTGTCCTTGGAACCCGCACCCTTTGCGTCTCTTGGGCGCTCTCCTTTTTGGCCCTTTTTCTAATTGAGCATCGCTTGCAGCCGCCGGATCGCCTGCAAGGCGCCTAGATGCTGCGGGTTCACCTGGTAAGCCTTTTTGTACTCTGCCAGCGCGCGGCCGAACATGCGCTTGCGCTCGTGCACCCGGCCTAGGTTGAAATGCGGGAAGCAGTAGCTCTCGTAGCGTGGCGCTTTCAGTGCGCGCTCGAACCACGGGATGGCCTCGTCCAACCGGTCTTTTTCCACTAGGTAGGCGCCGATGTCGTTGTACGGATTGCCGAATGTGGGATCTACCTCGATGGCTCGCAGGCATTCCTCAATGGCCTCGTCCCAGCGACCTTGGAAGCTGTAGGTCCAACCGAGAAATGTGTGGCCTTCGGCAGTAGGGAAGATGTCAATCGAACGCTTATAGAGCTCGATGGCCTCCTCCAAATCGCCTTGCATTTGGTTCTGATAGGCCTGCTGGAAGAGCGCCATCGCCTCTTCGCGTTTCAGCTTTTCACCTTCCGAGGACATCGCGACCCTGTCTTTGGCTAATTATACATCGACCCAGGTACGACAGGCATTCCGGCCTGTGCAACAAAACCGACCACATCGCTGTTGAGCATCACCACAAGGATCTTCAATTCTCGACTTTCGCCCGCCCCTCTTTGACTGTCCGGCTCCTCGTCCGTATGCTAATCTGCTGCCATGAAGATTGCCCTAGCCCAGTTCAACCCCACTGTTGGCGACTTTGCCGGGAATTCAGCGCGCATTCTCGACCTCGCCTGCCAGGCCAAACAGCGCGGCGCGGAACTTGCGGTTTTCTCCGAACTCTGCCTGTGTGGCTACTTGCCGCAAGATCTCCTCGAGCGGCCCGCTTTCCTCGAGCGCAATCGCACGGAGCTCGCCTGCCTGGCCAAGAGGATTTCCCTCCCCGCAATTGTGGGCTATGCAGGCCGGGCGCAAGATTCGACTGGCAAGCCCGCAGCCAATAACGCCGCTCTGATAGCTGATGGCCGCGTCGTATTCGAGCAGAGTAAGATGTTGCTGCCCACCTATGACGTCTTCGACGAGTCCCGTTACTTTCAGCCGGCAAAATCTCAGCACGTCTTTCCATTCGGAGGCGAGCAGCTCGGCATCACCATCTGCGAAGACATTTGGAACGACAAGAACTTTTGGGCCAAGCGCCTATATGAGTGCGATCCGGTCGCCGAACTCGTGGGGAAGGGAGCTACACTCCTGCTGAATATCTCGGCATCTCCCTACACAATTGACAAACGTAACCTGCGCCGCGCGATGTTGCAGTCTCTGGCCCGCAGCCACCGCCGCCCTATCGTGTACGTCAACCAAGTCGGTGGGAACGACAGCTTAGTTTTTGACGGCAGCAGCGTCGCACTTACCGCCGACGGGCCGGTGGCCGCCCAGGCACGCATATTTGAAGAGGATCTCGTTCTGTTCGACACCGCCACGGGCAGGGGCGACGTCCGCACCCAGCCCGAAGATGAGCTCGAGGTCGCTTACTACGCCCTGGTCTGCGGTACGCACGATTACGTCTGTAAATGCGGCTTTCGGCAAGTTCTGGTTGGCTTGAGTGGCGGGATCGATTCGGCCGTGGTGGCTGCCATCGCCGCTGCGGCGGTCGGACCGGAAAATGTGCTTGGCGTGGCCATGCCGGGTCCATATTCGTCCGAAGGGAGCTTGCGCGATGCCCGGCAACTCGCGCAGAACCTGGGCATTCAGTTTCTCGTCTTGCCCATCGAAGAGGTTTTCGGCAGCTATCGCCGCACCCTGCAGCACGTTTTTGAGGGTCGTCCGGAAGACGTCACCGAAGAAAACCTGCAAGCGCGCATCCGTGGAAACTTTCTGATGGCGCTCTCAAACAAGTTCGGCTCGCTGGTCCTGAGCACAGGCAACAAATCGGAAATGGCGGTCGGTTACTGCACACTTTACGGCGACATGGCGGGAGGTCTCGCGGTCATCTCCGATGTCCCAAAAACAATGGTCTACGAGCTGGCTGGCCTGATTAACCGAAGGGCGAACGGAAGGGAAGTGATCCCCGCCTCTACGCTAACCAAGCCACCATCCGCTGAACTCCGTCCCAATCAGACGGACCAGGACACCCTACCTCCCTACGACGTCCTCGACCGCATCCTGAAGGCGTATATCGAAGGGGTGCGCAGCCCCCAGGAAATCGCCGACCACTACGGCTTCAGCCTCGAGCTGGTGCGCGAGGTGGCACTGCGCGTGGACCACAACGAGTACAAACGCAAGCAGGCCCCTCCGGGGCTAAAAATCACATCGAGGGCCTTCAGTGTCGGGCGACCTTTTCCAATTGCCCAGAAATTTGTACCCTGAGGTCTCCATGTTGTTTGCTCTCTGCAGCTTGTTTGTGCTCGGTGTAAGATAGGGAGCTATCTCGGTATGAAGCGTCTTTTGGTAGTCATGCTGCTTACGACTGCAGCCGCCGACGTCGCGGCTCAAACTCGCCCAACAGCTTCACCTTCGAAGTCACCCAAGCCGCAGGCGGCCGCAGATCCGTCTGCGGCTACGCCCATACAGAAGAAGCTGGAAACCTTCTTGCGCAAGCTCTACGCCTGGGGCCCATCCTTCCGCGTCAAGATCGGCGTCTTGCGCGATGCCCCGGCGCCGGGCTTCTACGAAGTCCCGGTTGAAGTTACGATGGGCGAGCAGTCCGACACTGCGATTTTCTACGTCAGCAAAGACGGGCGCTACTTCTTGCGTGGGGACATCCAGGATATGTCCACCGACCCCCTGGCCGCTGTGCGCTCTCAGATCCATTTGGCGGATTGTCCATCGAAGGGTCCGGCCAACGCCCGCGTCGTTGTGGTCGAATACGCTGACTTCCAATGTCCCACTTGCGGCCAGCTACATAAGGTTCTTAGCGAAATCGAGCCTCAGTACCCACAGGTGCGGTTCGTCTATAAAGACTTTCCGCTCACCCACATCCATCCCTGGGCCATGACCGCCGCTATCGCCGGTCGCTGCGCCTACCGGCAGAATCCGGAGGCCTTCTGGAAGCTGCACGATTCCATATACGACAAACAAGACGTGATTTCAGCCGAGAACGCTTGGCAGAAGATGCTAGACTTCGCTGGCCAAGCCGGCCTCGACACAGCTGCGTTCCGCGCTTGCATGGCTAGCCCGGAAGCCACCCAGGCTGTCCAGCAAAGCGTAAAGGAAGCCCAAACCCTCAAGATCGCCAACACTCCGACCATCCTCGTCAACGGTCGTCGAATGATTGGCGCCGACCGCAGTCTGCTCGAACAGTACATCCAGTACGAACTGGGGAGCCTCGCGCCCGCCTCAACTGCTAGACCTGAACAGCACTAGAAATCTTAAGTTGGAAACTTGGTGTAAGTGAGTCAAGCTTTTGTGCAACCGGTTCTGCATATCCATACATGCTCGTCGGCCTGAGGGGAAACCTCGTCAGTGTTCTATTTCGCAATAAACGGCACATCCGAGTGCCTACCATCAGCGGGCGGACCAGTTTCATTACAAGTTTTATCCCAGGTCTAACCGCCTGTTCGCACCAGCGCCACCATTGTTCTGTTTCGCAATAAACGGCACATCCGAGTGCCCACCATCAGCGGGCGGACCAGTTTTACTACAAGCTTTACCCCAGGTCTAACTGCCTGTTCGCACCAGCGCCACCATTTGTCACTTGCTCCGGTTACCCGGGTGGTGTCCCGAATCCTGTTGAAAAGTTGATAGCGCATTCTGTCTGCGAAGTCATGGAAGTTCTTTTTTTCTAACCCGCCTCTTCGTGTTTCTCCTCGAGTTCCCGAAAGCCTTTGATCCTCCGCAGCTTGATTTGCCCGCTGGCCAGCAGCCCGAACAGCAGCCGCAGCGCCGCCGTTTCACTCGGCTGCGCGCCTTGCGTTTTCACCCGGCGCCGGAACTCCAACTGCAGCCGCTCGATCGCGTTGGTGGTGCGCAGCGAAAGCCACTGACTGGCCGGGAACGCGTAGAACGTCAGCAGCTCGTCGCCCGCTTCTTCCAGACTCGCCGCCACCGCCGCGCACGGCTTGCGCCACTTGGCCAGGAACCGTTCGCGCGCCCGCTCCGCCGCGGCGCGATCCTCGGCGTAGACGATGCGGTGATAGTCCTCGCGCAGCGCCTCGTGGCTGTGCTGCGGCGCTTTGCTCTCCAGGTTCCTCAGCTTGTGCACCGTGCAGCGCTGCTGCGCGACCCCCGGCCACACACGCCCCAGCGCTGCGGCCAACCCCGCGTTGCCGTCGGTAATCACCAGCCGCGGCCGGCCCATCTTCCGCGCCACCAGATTCTCCAACAGCCCCTCCCATGCTGCCGTGCGCTCCGCCCCGGCCGTGGCCAAGCTCAGCAGCACCTTCTCCCCGCCGGCGCGCACCCCCAGCGCCACCAGCACGGGCAGCGAAACGACTTTTCCCCCGCTGCGCACCTTCAGGTAGATCGCATCCAGGTAGAGATACACGATCCGTTCGGCGGCCAGGTCGCGCTTCTGCCAAGCCTGGTAGCCTTCCTCCAGCCGCGCCACCAGGCGGCTCACCGCGCTCTTCGACAGCGGCGCCTGAGCCAGCAGCGGAGAGAGCGCCGCGCGAATGCGCCGCGTGTTCCCGCCCGACAGATACACGCCCAGCACCGCCTGCTCGACTTCCGGCGTCGAGCGCCGGTAGCGAGGCAACAGTTGGCTCTGCCATTCCCGCTCGTTTCCGTCCGGCGTCAAGCACCGCGCTCGCGGCACGGCGACGCCCACGGCTCCTCCCCGCAGCACCAGCCGCCGCGGCTTGCTGCCGTGGCGATAGCCGCACCGGCCCGCCGCGCGCTGGGAGCGCTGCGCTCCCAGCGCATCCTCCACTTCCTCCTCCAGAACCTGCGCGATGAGTTCGCGCATCCGCTCCCGCAGCCTCTGCTCCAGACTCTCCCGCCAGGGATTCCCTTGCTCTTGGTGCGGGCTCGGTGCCGTGCTACTGTTCGTCATGGCGTATCCTCCTGTGGCCGAGACCTCCAGCGAAGAGATCCCGGTTTTGTTTTCAACGACTTCTCAGGAGCATACGCCTTTCACTTTTCTACAGGAATCGGGACAGAACCTCAGAACCAGCGCCTTGTTTCGTGCTTCCTTTGACTCAGCCATGTTTTTGCTCTTAGTTACTACTCGGAGCACTAAATAGGTGACATTTATCAGAGGGCGGCGTATTGGACATGACGTTCGCGAAAGTAGTGCTGCACCAGCTGCGGTCGGCTCTGGGTAATGCGCAGATAGGAGCGGACGTTGCCCATCAGCTCCTGTTGGTCGATGGGGCGGACGCGGCCGAGCGCGTTGGTTTTCACGTCCTGGTTCAGCAATTCATCGGGATTCAGTTCCGGGCTGTAGGACGGAAGCCAGAAGAGCTGGATGCGCGCCGCGTGCTTTGCCAGCCAGCGACTCACCGGCGCAGACTTGTGCACGGGGTGGCGATCCAAAATCAGAAACACTTTCCCGGGGATCAGACGCAGCAGGCGACGCAGAAAATTCAGAAAGACCGGCGCGGTGAAGCGCTGGTGAAAAACCATGAAGGCCAGTCGACCGCGATTGGTGATGGCCGAGATCAGGTTGCAGCGGAAGCGCTGACCGGTGCCAGGCACCACGGGCGTCTGGCCGCGGCGTCCATAGGAGCGGCCGGCTTGATGATCTGAGCGCAGCCCCATCTCGTCGCCCCAGTGAATCTCGGCCTTTTCTCGCTTGGCTTGCGCCCGGATGGCCGGGTATTCCTTCTTCAACCATCGCCGCACGGCGGCCGGGTTTTGTTCGTAGGCGCGCCGCACCGGCTTCTGTGGCGTCAGACCCCAGGCCCGCAAATAGCGCCCCACCGTCCAGACCGACACGTGCACGCCGAACCGTCGGGCCAGCAACTGCTGCACCGCTTCCCGCGTCCACAGCGCGAACGGCAAACGCAACTGGTCCGGGCACCGGCTCAGAATCAACCGCACGGTGGTGGCTGCCTGAGGAGGAGCCAAGCGCGGGCAGGGCGGCCGTCCGCGACGCCCGGCCTTCAGCCCCGGACTCCCTTCTCGCTCCCAAAGGCCCATCCAGCCGTTGACCGTTCCTCGCGCCACCCCGAACAGCCGGGCGGCCTCGGCCTGTGTAAGGCCCTCGCGAACCGCTTGCACCACACGCCGGCGCAAAGCCTCCTGCGCCTTGGCCGAAAGCGAACGAGCATCCTCAGTTTTCATGTCCCGAATGATGGCCCAGATTCAGGAATATGTCAACTATTTTATGCTCCGATTAGTAACATTTTGAGGAAAGGGGACTTACATCTAGATGAGAAAGCTCTCCGCTATTACAAGGAAACCCGGTTTGGCGCTGGCGGCCTTCACAATCCTCATTCTCGCTGCTGTCGCCTTTGCAGATGATGACTCAAGTCTTAAGGTTGTTCCATTTACGTTTGATCCCCACAACACCGATCTAGTGGCGGCGCGTTGGGTGGATGGAGCGGGCTGCCCCACCGGGGCAACGGAGGTTTTGTTTAATTCCGTGTCTCCTTTTCAGCTTTTACCCCCTTCGCCATTGACCGATCCGGCTTGCGACCCTGCGGTGGGTGGCGGCGATCCCAAAGACAAAGAGAACGCGGGCCTTTTGCTGGTGAAGACGGGTCACACACTAAACGACGCGGCAGCGGGTGCAAGGATTAAGGGCGTTAAAGGCATGACGCTCACGGAGCTCGGCTACGACTTGCGGAAGCCCGGCGTGGACATCAACGATCCCAGGGGCTCGCACTGCGGAAATGGCGCGCCGCGGTTCAACATCGTCATTGGCACCGCGACGTACTTTATCGGCTGTAACTCGCCGCCTCCCACCACGGACACTCCAGGAATGGGCTGGCAACGCCTCCGGTGGAGTTCACCGCTGATGGCGTTCAGCTCTGCGTGCCCCAATCCCAATGTCGCATGCCCCGTACCGGGCCCCGTCGACGCGCTCTCCATCCTCTTTGATGAAGCGCAGGATCCCGGTGGCGGCCCCGACAGCTTCGGTCTCGCTGTAATCGACAATATCGATATCAATAAAACGCTTGTCGGCAGGGGAGAAGGAGAAAAAGAGGGCTCGGAGAAGCACAAGAAGTAGGGACAATAAAAATGCCTTGGCAGCAGGCTTGACCCTGGCGGAAAGCGAAGCGAGGAATTTCTCTTGCAGAAACCCGAGGAAAAGAGAGATTCCGAGGAGCCCGCCGCGGCGGGCTCCTCGGAATGACACCTGGCGGTTTTCCAGCACCGTGCTAAGGAGTGTCTTATCGCAGCCGGCTGCGGGCGTAGCAGCCCAGGACGCGCAGAAACGATGTCAGTTCCGCGAGGTGGGAGAGCGCCTGGAGGCCTGGGGTGGCTTCCGGGCGGCCGAGAAAATCCAAATAGAAGAGATATTCCCAGGGCCGGGCGCGCCAGGCCCGCGATTCGAGGAAGAAAACTACAAACTGTGTTGTGCGAAGGCTGTAGCGGCTCCGGCAGCAATCCCCAACAACATAACGGCTGCAAAAAGCTTGACAGCGGTGCGCCAGGAAATCGTTCGGCCAAGTATGAGAAGCGGGTAAACACTGAATGCCCCCAGAGTGCACAGCAAAGTCGCCACGTACGGCATTGGAACACCACGCACCATAAGCACGAATGAGGCGGCCACGTCGAAAGCCATTGGTACTGGCAAGAACGTGCCCACGAGGGCCACGAGCACAATCCCTAGCAAACTTACTTTAGCCGGAATGTCGGGTGCTGGAATCAGTTCGGCGACTAAGGCGCCCAAGAGTGCCGCGAGAAGCATCAGCGGAATCGTAGCGGCGCCCAGGCGCGCCAAATTCTTGAAGTACTGTTTTAGTGTTCCGGCCGTTGGCCGCACCCATCCACCAGCAACCGGGAGCAGGGAAGGTACTTCCGCGGCAGGGCTGGTTTGCCGGGCGAGCAAAGGCACCAATGCGAGTAGAGCCAATGGGACAGCCAGCCGCACCAAGGCGATGCCAAGCGGAAACAAAGTGAAAACCATCGCCAGCACCACCACGTTCAACATCGGCGAACTGATCATAGCCGCGAGCACTGTGCTGGGACTCGCGCCTGCATTGAATAGGCTCCGACCAATGGGAGCGACGCAGTTGGCGCATACCCCGAGGGGTAAACCTGTTACGGTACCTAGAAGGGTGTTCGCCGCCGCACTGTTGAATCGTATTCTGGGCAGCATCGGAAGCAGCGTAAGCATGGCGGCGCCGAAGCAAATGCCGAAGGTCATGCCGATGCGATTCGTCCACATCCAATTCACGGTGGTATGGCCGATTCGGGTGGTGAGAGGCATTTGGGGAGCGACCGGCATTAGCGCGTCGAAACTCAGGGTCCCACTTAGGCGGACGGCTTTGCCGCTGTGGAGCTTCTTGAGAAGCGCAGGATATCGCGAATCCACCCAGAAGTAAGAACCGATCGAGATGGTAAGGATCAGGGCGACAAACACTTGTACGAGCAAGCCTCTGCGGGCAGAAGCGAGAGAGGCGAGATGGGCACTACCGGCATCAGAGGTCATAGCCACTCCAGGTTTAGGTTTGGTCAGAAAGTCGGAACGATTCGGAACGATATCGACTGATACGAAGCTTAGCAATACTACGAAAACATTAGGTAGCTGTTGCAATGCTGTCCTAACCCTAATGAAGTCAAGGGCTTGGCCTGGCAAGAATGGGGGCTTGCAATACCGTCCAGCTCACTCCATAGAGTCTGCTCATTACAGCACATACAAGAGTTTGAGGAGGCATGTTGCCGCTGGGGATCTGTCCTATCTCAGCCGGCTGCGGGGGTAGCAGCCCAGGACGCGCAGAAACGATGTCAATTCCGCGAGGTGGGAGAGCGCCTGGCGTCCTGGGGTGGCTTCGGGGCGGCCGAGAAAGTCCAAATAGAAGAGATATTCCCAGGGCCGGCCGCGCCAGGGCCGCGATTCGATCTTGGTCAGGTTGATGTCGCGCAGGGCAAACGTGGCCAGGCAGCGGAACAGCGCGCCAGGAACGTTCTTAGTGGTGAAGACGATGGAGGTCTTGTTTGCGCCGGGCCGCAGGCGGGCCGCGCGGCTAATCAGCAGAAAGCGGGTAAAGTTTTCGCGGTCATCCTCGATGTTTCGCGCCACGATGCGCGCGCCATAGGCAGCGGCTGCGGCGCGACCCGCCACCGCTGCGGCGTCCGTGCTGCCCTGCGCAACGAT
>Ga0209377_1001863_pt1 | contig 13873 bp, 9 predicted proteins | sample GraSoiAngelo_141_FD_185898 | JGI IMG/M metagenome (GOLD analysis project Ga0209377, IMG submission 185898) | Grasslands soil microbial communities from the Angelo Coastal Reserve, California, USA - 14_0929_12_40cm (SPAdes) (version 2) | ecosystem: Environmental > Terrestrial > Soil > Grasslands ...
TGCGATCTGCTGCTGACTGAGTTGATGTTGACCCTCCGCGTAAATTCGCAGCGAATGGTCATTCCAGACCAGCGCAGCGACGAACACGGGATACCATCCACCTTGATAGAAGCTGTTCTCCGGCCTCAGCAAAATCATGCTACCAGGCGATGGATGGAGATCCAACGAGCGGAACGATTGGATGACGTGCAGTGTCTTCTGCCCTGCACTGAGCAAAGCGTGAACACGGCCAAGGCGTTGATTTTCCCACTGGGTGAACATCGCCAGCGCAGATGCGACCAGAATCGTTGCGAAGACTCGGAATATCGGCGGGGACATCTTACTCGCGGCTGCGCCTACGGCCGCTCCGATCGCTGCACCCCGGACACGATTGGTAGCCGCGCCCGCGATAATGGCGCCGGTTGTCGCGCCAACTCCGACACCCTGGCCCAGCCATATGGAGGATTTGGAGATTAGCGTGATCACGTCCGACGCAAGCTTGGCAAAGATCATTGCCCAGCCAAATAGCAAAATGTAAAGGCACGCGCCGCCGCGCAGCTGAATGAACGCGAGAGGAAGAGGTGTTATTACGATCCAAAATGCCATCAATTGGAGCATGCGGTCTCGCCGCAAAAAAGCGTACAAAAACACTAAGGCCCATGCTGCGAGAACCATCCCAGCGTCGATTGGAACTAGACGATAAAAAAGCTCGCTAAGAAAGTGAGCATTCGATTCTGTAAACGTGTGCCAGGAATAATGAGGTATATATGCTTTAATGTCTAAAACAATCCATGAGCTTGGGCCATAGATTTTGTTGTAACAGTAAATTGCCGTAATCACTCCGGCGGTTAGAGCAGGCGAAGCGTCATGCAAAATCCAACGACGGAACTTTGGCCGTTCTGATTGGTGATAATATTTCAAGAGCTCATAAACCAAAATGATCACCGGAAGTGTGACCGCCATCTCCTTGGAGTTCAGGGCACAGATATATAGCGCCAGACATCCCAATAGTTGCGTCGGACGCAGGGCGATTTCTCTCTCGCGAATATGAATATAGTAGGTTAACGCCGCAAAATAGAAGAAGCCGCATAAAACGTCGTAAATGAACGAGCCGACGAACACCAGGTTCGCCAGCTGCGCGTGGTAACAGAGAGCAAGAACTGCAAGAAATGCGACCGAGCGGCAAGAGGCAAGAAGCCGGGTCAAATAGTAAACCATAGGGATTGACGCAGCGAGGATGCTGACCTGGACGACCCGGTAGGGTTGAGGATTTAGGGAGAAAAAGTGGTAAAGCGGCAGATAGTAGAGCGCGCCAGCCGGACGACCAATGGGACGAACAATGCCCTTCCAGAAACATATATTGGCCCAGAGCGATTTTAAGGCTCCCAGACGCCAATAAGCATATATGTTCATCATTTCGTCGTCATTGAAACCTCCGGCCAATGATGGTACAGCAAAGTGAAGGAAATATGCGATAAGTACAAGCACGCACAGCACGTCAATCGCGTTGGATCGATAGAGTCCTTTTCGCTGGCGCTGAAGACGGTCTGAACTACTCATGAAGAAGTGTGGAGGCGATGATACCGGAAATGCAATTTGAGAAAAGGACGAGCCCTTATGCTGTTGAGGGCATGGATGCTTTGACGCGATAAAGCTTTGCGTGGATTGAACGATGAAAGTCTCGATCGTGATCCCTTGTTACAATGAGAAAAATACGATCGAGAAGATCGTTGAGGCAGTTCGCAACGCGCCGCTGGAGAGCAGAGAGATCATTGTGGTGGACGATTGCTCGCAAGACGGGACGCAGCCTCTACTGCGGGAGAGGGTTTCACAGATGGTTGATCGGGTTATTTATCATCCAGTGAATCGCGGCAAGAGTGCTGCCTTACGCAGCGGGTTCGCAGCCGCGACTGGCGATGTCATTCTGGTGCAGGACGCGGATCTCGAATACAGCCCTGACGATTATCCGGTGCTTCTTGAGCCGCTTATGTCAGGGAAAGCGGACGCGGTTATTGGATCCCGGTTCATGGGCGGACGACCACATCGTGTCTTTTTCTTTTGGCACATGGTCGGTAACAAATTTTTGACGCTGCTCTCAAACATGTTCACCAATATTAATCTAACCGACGTGGAGACAGGCTACAAAGCCTTCAAGACCCCACTTATCAAGTCGATTCAAATAGAAGAAGATCGGTTTGGCGTTGAGCCGGAAATCATCGCCAAACTCGCCCGCACGGGCTGTAGAATTTACGAAGTGGGGATCTCATACAGCGGACGCACTTACGCCGAGGGTAAGAAGATCAATTGGAAGGACGGGCTTCGGGCGATTTACGCGATCTTCAAATACAACCTGGAGCGACGCCCTACTCCGGACCAGCTGCGTGGCGCGAATTTGCTCGGAGAAGCCCGACCAAAATGAAGGGCGCCTCCGGCTGCGATTGATGCGGCAGCCACCGGGCGGGGTTGTAGCCAAACCGCGAGGAAAACCGAGAGAGGTCGCATCAGACAAGACCAAAATCCGCTAGGCGGCAATGCTTCGCCTTTCACGAAACACGATCCGGATGTGAGTCTTCTCTTTGAACCTTCTGTTACAGAATCTGGCGACTCAATAAACTGACGTTGCTCACGCTCTCACCAGGGAATATCACGAGCGGCTTTTGGGCGCATCGCAGCAAGAGTTGCGATAGCACGGTTCTCGCAAGAAGGAGAAGGATAGATTGTCTCCAGCCGATTTTGCATTAATTTTCGACTCGCCAAACGTGAAAACTATTGCCGAAAAGGGTCGGGATGCGCACCAATTTTTGGATTCAGGAGGCGCTCCCGTAACACGTTCTGGCGCTTCCAAAAAGAGCGAATCAATGCTGCGGCGTTATTTCTACGATACTCTGGCTTCATATCTTTCGCTCTATATTCGTCCCGAGGATCAAGTCGTTGAGATCGAACCGCGCAGCAAAGGCTTGGGTGAGCGATTCGCAAATTATCAGGCGGTTTCCAGCGTCGCAGCGCTCAAGATAGAGCGCAGGCCAGCAGATTACATTTTGCTGAACGGGACAATCCACTATGAACGCGACATTGAGGAGATGCTAAATCAATTGCGAGCCTGCTTGGAAGGATCGGAGCGGATACTGTTCGTTTATTACAGCATGTTATGGAAGCCGCTTACGCGCTTCGCCTCCAAGGTTGGCATGCGCAGTCGCACCCCGGAACAGAACTGGATCGCTCATGAGGACCTTGAGAATTTCTGTTATCTGACGGGACTGGAGATCATCCGCCGGGACGTAAAGTTGCTCTGTCCAATACCAGTTCCGTTCCTTGCGAACCTTCTAAATCGCTATCTCGCGCCGCTGCCTTTTTTCCGGCTTTTCACTATGCTCAACATCGTGATCGCACGCCCTCTGAAATCGGTCGGCGAGGCACGTCCCTCCGTGTCTGTTATTGTTCCCGCGCGCAACGAATCGGAAAACATCAACAATATTCTTGTTCGTTGCCCGATGATGGGACCGCAGGACGAGGTCATCTTCGTCGAAGGCAATTCCACTGATGATACATGGGAAAGAATCCAACAGGCCGCCAGCGCCTACAAAGGCTCTCACCGGCTCGTTTTTGCGCAACAGAAAGGTCACGGAAAGGGTGATGCGGTGCGGCTAGGATTCGAGCTGGCAACAAAAGACATTCTAATGATTCTCGATGCTGACCTGACAACGCCCCCTGAAGAACTGCCGAAGTTCTACAACGCAATTGCGGGGAACAAAGCGGAGTTTGTTAACGGCAGTCGATTGGTATATCCCATGGAGAAGGAAGCGATGCGTTTTTTTAATATTGTAGGAAACAAATTTTTCGCTGCCGCCTTCTCCTTCGTGCTTGGGCAACGCTTTAAAGACACGTTGTGTGGCACCAAAGTGCTCTGGCGGACGGATTATCAACGCCTGGCGGCCGCGCGCGAATTCTTTGGAGATTTTGATCCTTTTGGAGATTTTGACCTTCTTTTTGGCGCGGCTCGGATGGGGCTAAAGATTGTTGAGGTTCCGGTGCATTATCACGAGAGAAAATATGGAACAACCAACATTCAGCGCTGGCGCCATGGGTTGATCCTTCTTCGCATGCTCCTTTTCGCTGCGCGGCGCTTGAAGTTTCTCGGTCACGAAACTCTTCATGCGCGATAATGGGCTGCCGCGTTTCTTACTCATGCTCTAACCCGGTTTCGAGCGTAAGAGGAAGAACTGAGGGGGAGCTAGCCGATGCAAGACCGCGTTACTAAGGAGATTCGACATGGGCGTTTCCTGGCCAAATATGGGGCCGGGGAGATTTGGAATTGGGAAAGTCCAGCCGGCAAATTGCGCTGGGCGCGCCGGGTGAAGATGCTCAGTAAACATCTCGGGGCAGGGATGAGGGTGCTTGAGCTGGGATGTGGTACTGGCTATTTCACTCGGGAATTGGCTCGCTCCAGAGCGGACATTGTCGCGATTGACGTCTCACCTGAGCTTCTGGAAATTGCGAGGGCGAATTGTTCTGGGCGCAATGTTCGCTATGAAATCCAGAACGCCTCTGCGCTGAGCTATCCTGACGGCGTGTTTGATTCCGTTGTGGGCAGCTCAGTTTTACACCACCTCGAGATCGAAGAGGCACTACGCGAAATTCACCGAGTGTTAAAGGCGGGCGGCACGATTTACTTTACAGAGCCAAACATGCTGAATCCTCAGATCGCGGTACAAAAAAATGTGCCGTGGGTTAAGCGGAAACTCGGCGATTCGCCGGATGAGACCGCATTCTTCCGGTGGCCGCTCCGGCGCCTGCTCGAACAAACAGGCTATCGCGACGTGCGAATCGATCCGTTTGATTTCTTGCACCCCAAAACACCAGTTCCTCTGGTCGGTCGATTAGACGTCGTGGGCCGGTTTCTCGAAAACGTGCCGGTGATCTCAGAGTTTGCGGGCTCGCTGTATATCCGTGCAATCAAATGAGGAACGCAACAACGGTTTTGGAGAGCGAACAGGCAAAAGATCGTGCCGCAACATTGCGTAACTGCGCGCGTCTCGGCGCGAATAAAAATATTCTTTTCTGGTATCGCGAACTTTACCGTGATCAGTTCAAAGACTTTCCGTAACCGGCGGCACTCTCGATACTCAAGATAGGGAGCGGCACGCTGCCCTTGAAACAATTTCTCTCAAACGTCGTCACGAGTGATGTGCTTGATCTGAACTATCTTGATCTCGTGTTTGATTGCCACGAAATCGACAAGTTGGACGCAATTAAAGAGAACAGTCTTGATGTTATAACGCTCACTAATGCGTTGGATCATCTGAAGAGACCAATTGTTTTTCTAAACCGCGCGGCCAACAAATTGAAGTTAGGTGGCAAAGTGATCGCGACCGAGCCTTTTTTCAGTGCTATCAACTGTCATCTTCAAGTATCTGATCAGGAAGCGCTCGATTTCCGGATCTCCGAGCCAGAGCTGGGCGAGATGCAGGGGCCGTTGGCATCGCCCAACATCGCGTTACCGTGGCTAACTTTCTTCCGGCGGCGCGAACGGCCGCAGCCCTTTAATGACAATTTCGATCTTGCGAGTCTTTCCGCTTGGCCATTTAGCGCCTTATCTTATATGGCCCCGGTGGAATGTCGCGCAGGCTGCGGGTTCCGCGTTTTCTTTATCGCATGTTATTCGCCGTGGACCTCGCCATCAGTCGCCGCTCTGCCCGCTTCTGCGCAGTTTTTTTCAGCCTAACTCTCACGCGACGTTGATGTCGACAGGTTCGTCTGCGCCGCACTGCCCATGATTTTCCCAATAATTTCCATGTCGCGCCCTTACCATACTACTCTCTTTTCCTGAGCAACAGGAAACGGCCGCGATGATCAAGGAGTGTGTAGTCTTCGATACGAATTCCAGGTTTTGCATTTATCGTCGTTGGGCTGATCCTAAAGGGGCGGTAGCTGTCGGCGCTATCGCCGAGAATCCAAATCGGCGCCGGCCGGTAATACAGTCGATCCAGCCAGAACAGGTTTCGGTCATGCGCGTAGCGGAACAGCCAAGTTGAGGCAATAACAGGTTCCTCTGGCTTGCCTTCCCGGCGGTAGCGCGCGAACACCGCGTCGGCTTGTTGTCGCTCCTGCGGCGAGTAAAGGCTGTAGGGACGAAGGAGGTACGCCGACCGCGCTTGTGGCACAAGCGCGAGTTGCGCGGACGCCGAAAGTGCTGCGGTTGCAATTACGGTCGTAAGCACTGCTGTCCGCGTCCATTTGCTGCAGTACTGTGCAGCGCGCGCAATCGAAGCAAAAGCTACCAACGTGATACACCAAAGCAGTGCCTCAGTGGGAAAAAATCGTGGCGCCCACAGCAGGTCGTTCCGGCCCATGAGCCATGCGACCACGGTTGTGAGGACACCAACAACCAAATAGTACGGACGCAACAAGATTGTGCCAAAGCTGCCTGCAATCATGATCCACAGCGATTGACGGACAACACCGCTACCAAGCCAATGAGCAATATTGGAGGCGACAAAAACGAAAACCGCTCCGGGACCGGATAAGCTTCCCGGCGCCACGATACCAAGGCGATCAACCGAATGACGAGCGTACATTGTCGGCGACTGCGACCAAGAAATCGCGAGTAAGAGCGGGATCGCGGAAACAGACAAGAGAAGTGTGATCGCCGCAGGCCAGTTAAAGCGGGAGCGCGCGCGGTTGCGTGCTGACGAAATCCATGTCTCAACGCCTGCTACGATTGTCACCACAGCCGCGGCAATTGGCGCATCCTCCTTCACGCTGATGACAGCTAGTGCTGTCACGATTGACGGGATCATCCGCTGCTGAAGTAGGAAATAGAACATGACTAAACATAACGCCGGGGCAAGAATCTCGACATGGAATCCGAAGCCTGGCTCTTGATAGAACGCAACCGAAAGCGGTGAGGTGAGAACTACCCCGGCTGCGATTACTGCAACGAGCCCATCAGCGCCGAGAACACGCAAGATACGCGTTGCCCAGAAGTAAGCCGCCCCCACCGACGCGGCTAGCACGAATAGCAAGCCAGGAGCGCCGAACGGCTTTGCTATAAACCCGAGCGGGACAAGCAGAAAATAGGTGTGAGTCGCCAGCACGTTGCCAAAACAGTTGTCTTGGAGCAAGCCCCGTCCCTCGAGCCAGCTCCGCGCAGCCTGGACACTCACGAAGAGATCCGATGTATAGCCCAGATCGTAGAATGTCTTAAGTTTAAGAGCGAAGACCCAAACGGCGATGAACATAGCAAGAGCAAGAGCAACAAAATCCCATCGATCCCAGCGCACCGCCGCGTCCACCTTCGATGTGAACAGCTCTCTCCAGCGAAGCCGCATCGGACGAACGTATGGTGTCTCAGTATCTTTTCCAATGTTATATTGGCGTCCAGCTTATCCCATCCCTGATGAAGCCCCCAAATGAGTTTCTTGATTCTGCGACGGCAAGGTTGAAATCCAGCGACAAAGTGATAGCGACTAACCCAGTCGCCACGAAGTCCTTTTCCGTGCTAGCCAGTTTGATTTTCCCGTACGCGCACCTACGAGGCGCTTATTGCGGTGTTCCTGAGCGGAGGCCCAAAGAAGTGGATGTGCTGAGTTCTTGCTTCTTGCGCCTGTGCCCATCGTTTTTACGGTAATACTGACGCGATGCTGATGAGGGTATTTTCGCTTCTTCGCAGAGTTGGAAACAGGATTTACGAGCACGCCTTTCCAATCTACCGGCCGCTTTACGCAGCTTACAAAGCCTGTATTGATCGCGCGGAGCGGCGACTGCTGAGAGAGACTCTGGTCGCAGGTGCTGTCGTAGTGGATGCGGGTGCGAATATCGGTATTTATTCGCAGTTTCTCTCTCGCTGTGTTGGTCCGACTGGCGTTGTTCATTCATTCGAACCTTCGTCCGAAAATTTTAGGCGCCTGCAATCTGCTATGCGTAAGCTCGCAAACGTGCGCTTGTCCCAGGCTGCCGTGGGAGAATGCAGTGGGAGGTCAAAACTGTATGTTTCGGATAAACTAAACGTCGATCACCGGACATATGCGACCGAGGGGGATTCGCGCCGTGCCGTGCCAATCGATATCGTAGCGCTGGACGATTACTTCAAACCGGGCCAGCGCGTTGACCTGATCAAAATGGATATTCAAGGATATGAGCTTCATGCTTTGCGAGGCGCCAAGCGTGTCCTGGCGGACAACCCCAACGCAAGAGTACTCCTTGAATTTTGGCCATACGGCCTGAAACAGGCGGGAGCGAACTGGATGGACCTAATCGTGACTCTGGAGAGCAAAAACATGACCTTGTGTCGGGTAGCGAAGCGTGGGCTAGCACCGTTCCGATCCGAGTCAGTTAACGAGAGCCCGGACTGGTATCTAAATTTGTTCGCCTCACGGAAGTAACATCTCGACGATTGGTGGCGCGCCATCACGCTCCTACCTTGCTAATTCTAGCCGTGTGGTTCACTATTGCTTGGTAACATCAATACCAGCCCGCCGGCTTTCAAAACGCGATGCCAGCCGGGGTTTATCGATTTAAGCGTCGCCAATACTCTCTGACTTTTAGATTCAGGAACGGCAATGGCATTTGCGCGACCGGTTTCTATCACTTGGCGAAACTTCGGTTCTAACAATTGAAGCCGTTTGGGATTTTCGTAGCTGTCTCCTTCTACAAAAACCTGCGCCTGTCGGCGGAGAATGCCCTCCTCCGGATTGCGAGCATTAGCGAAATAATGGATGACGTACCGGGGCGCTACAACTTTCATTTGCGGGAAGAGAAGCGGCAACTCACAACTGGCTGTCCAAGCCGGCGCGAGCAACTTGGCATGCGCGATGTACCTGCCGGCAGCGTTAGCAAAATCAACGTTAGCGGGAAGCAGCTGGTATTCCCTTGGCGACTTCCAGCCGATGCCGAGCTTCACATCTCTCGGCATGATTGACAGTCCACGGTAACTGTAGAAGAAACTCACAATGACCGCTGAAAGCGCTAGTATAGTTACTAATCCGCCTTTCAAAAAGTTGCCTGGCTGTGCTAGCCGAGGCCCTACAGCCCCAAGCAACGCGCAGAGCAGCGGAAACTGCAAAAGATAAACAAGCCGAAAATAAGTCGGCGCAAGAATATTTTCCATCCACACGCGTGCCAGCAATGGGTTCAAACAAAACAGCCACACAGCACAGAGATAAACGAAGATAAAGAGGCCATTCCTCCCTCTGACAATTAGCAACGGCACAGCAACCATGAGTACGATGTTGCGCAAGTACTCAGCTGGGCCTCCGATAGCATAATCCACGGCTTCACGCCACGGCATGTATCTTGGCCCAAGCTGGTGGATGTCAATTGGCTTTGGAATTATATCCATTTTCAGTGAGGCCAATATGGCGATTGGGTAGACGAGCGGAATTGCGAGCAAAAGGCCACGACGAATGCGCTTCCATAAATCCTCGCTCGCCTTGTGTTCGAATAACTGAAGCGTGAAAAACGCTATCCAAGAGCACCAAATCACCGCCGGTATCGCGTAAAGCGCAATGTTGCTTAGGCCCACGCCGCCGATGCCTAAGAAGGTGAGCCACATCAGATCAGTTGCGTTACCTCGGCTGAGGAATCGGTAACTGAGCGCGATACCGATCGGCAAAAACAAAATCAAAACGATTGGTTTACCCTGCCACATGTAGCCAGAAACGGTCGCGAAGCCGACCCATCCAGTAGGGTCGGCTGACTGTAGTGACTTAACAGCTCCAAGCAACGCGCCGAACGACGACTTATCGGCGAGAAGCAGAAATCCCAGTCCTAGCGGGGCCCCGAACGCTGCAGACCAGCGATTCAATCCAAATCTTCGGGTGCACCAATAGAAAACAAACGGAAGCAAAAATGCGGCAAACGCGTGACCAACTACCTGGTAAAAGTACAGAGGATCGATTCGAAGATAGTGACCCAAAAAGGCCATGAGCATCTCATAGCTGGTTGCTAAGTGAACTGGTGAGAATGCTGCGGCGTCCATATCGACACTTGTTTGGCGCAGGCAGATGGGCTGGTTGAGGGCTAAAAGTTGAGTGAGAGCTCTATGAAAGTAGACGACATCATCTTGATTCGGTCGGCGCACGAAGAGAGCCGTAATCGCGTAGGCGAAACCCACAACGAGCAGAAGGATGTGAGAGAGATGGAACCGATACTCTTTGCCAGGGGTTGCATTTGTTTTCTTCCACAAGCGTCCCAAGAGGAAGAAACCGGCAAGCGCTATAGCTAAGAAGCACCATGTGATCGTTTTCGCTGGCCATCTGAGGATGAGCACAAGCTGATACGCGAGCGTCCAAAATGCGACTGCGGCTATGGGCAGTAGCAGAACGTCGCCGGCTCGGGATTCGGTGGATCTTTCAGGGATCGGCATAGACTTCATTCTGGAATTCGTAGGGATTCCGGCTCTTTTGCAGCGCCTTCCGCGAGCGCGGACTTTTAAATCAGCTCGTGATCAATGTCACGTTGGCGCTCTAGCACGAAAAAGCAAAATCGTTGGAAAAGGATAGGTCATATCTGGAGGAAAGTGCACAAGGCTGAACTCATGTCCCAAGATCTTTACGGGAACGCTGTAGCTCCTTTCATACTTAAATTTTCCTTGCGCCTCAACTTCCTCAATAGTTGCGTTCATTTCCGCGGGCCCAATCTGCCTTAAGAATCCTACCAAAAAGAAGTCAGCGTTTTGCCCGGCGCCCTGTAATTGAACCGCCACTTTTTCGCTATTCAACGGCCTAGCAGCAGGCATTACCGTGTAAAAATAAGGTCCGAAGCGCAAGATACCAATCGTCGCTGGTGCCTCTCCAATGAAGCTCTGGAGGTCTTCCCGAAGAATCTGGCGAGCATCCTTCTGCTGCATAGCCCGACCGTATGCTGTATCGAAAACTATCGATGGTGCGAGGATGAGCAGGAGTGCGCCGGTTAAAACAACGGCAAGTGCCCGGTTGTTTCTCAGTCTCAACTGTAGATCGGCACAGACGATGCCCACGAGTATACAAAATCCGGGGAACAAAAGCATGGTTATCCGAGCGAAATAAGGTCCAAGGTAACCTTTGCCCATCAAATAAAGATACAGAAAGGAGAAAATCAGTATTGGGACGGAGAATCTGTAAAGGCTGCGTCTGAAAAGAAGATATAAAATTGCGCAGTAAGGAACCAACCACAGCAAGGGATACATCGCGAACGGAATCACGTATGTAACATACCTCCAGAGAACGGACAGGTTTACCAATTGACTCCTGCCGAACTCGTATAACGCCGCGTATCTTAGCGTTTCTCCGGTGATTGCTTTTTTAACGCTCAATGGATCTAGAACCAGCATGGGATGACCTAGCAACAGCCCAATTCCAAATCCCAAACCAATCAACCAAACTTGGCTTGCAACGAAGTTTTTCGCCCGCTCCGAAAGTCGGACCTTCGAGGTTGGCAAGTTGCTCCCGCCATCAAATAGTAAATAAAGGCACGGAATCGCCACGATGATTCCAACAGGATAACGAGTTGCCGCTCCCAGACCAGAAATTAGGCCCACGGAAAGAAGCAACTGCCACCGTTGGGATTGGCGAAGCTTTAGAGACAGCCAAATGACCAGGGCGCACAATAAATTGCTCAAAATGTGAGTCCTCATAAAATGTGCGTAAATCACCTGCATTGGCAGAACGGCGTAACAAAGTGCGCCGAGGAGGGACGGATAGAAATTCTGAGTCGCTTCCCTAATCGCGAGAAATACAATGACAATTGCACTGAGATCGAATACAACGGACATCCATCTGCAGATATACAAGAGACGGGAAAGATCTTTCGTACTTATTGAGTTGCTGGGATGTACATCTTTCATACCGGAGATCTTGAGCACTGCTTGTGGCAGGGCCCACAGATAATAATTGAAGGTTCCCTCGAAGTATGCCCCAGGGGCCTTGATACGGCCGGCTGGTAAATCCAGCTGAAGGACGCCTCTAAGACTTACAAATTCGTCTGGCTGAAAGTTCCGGTCATGGCCATACCCACTGTTGAGGCCCCAGGTCAATCCCACTACTCGAAGGTAGGCTGCCAGCAAAAGCAGGCCTGTGAATAAGACAGGTCGAAGAGCTTGGCGCACGAGTTAACGCCCGAAGGCGACACTTTGGAAAGGAGCTGTGAAGCACATTAGTCCGATGGCAGTGGCGCCTCGTCTGATCCAACGGGACCAAGCTTTAGAATTGTCGCTGTCCCGGGCGAATTGTTTAGAATATGCCACTCGTATCCAGGAACGGCCGGCAGACGCGATTGTTCGCTAACCATCTCGTTCCGCGAAATGAAGAGGGCGTAAACCGGAATGGACTGCTCCAAGGCGTGTTCGACCAGGGCCAGAGCCTGTGGCCGATCATAACGCCACGTGTAGCTCCACTTGTAATGATGCTTTCCATCGATCGGGGCTGCGACGAACGAGCGCGGGAAAAGAGCGTTCAAGTAAACAGGATCAATATCGGAGAGAACGATTCCGGGTTGCCGTTCCAACAGTCTAGCGAAATGCCTTTGCGCGGCAAACTGTAGGGAAGGACGAGGCGGGTCAGCAAAATGAAGCGCATCCCACGCTTGCGATCGGCTAATGCCACGTGTGTTATAGCCGGAACGCGAGGGATAACCCAGACAGGCCGCAGCAAATAAGACAAAGACGACCAGGGTTGCAATGATCCGTCTTCCGGCAAAAAGATTTCTTGCAGCCCAGTTGACGGGCAGGACAGCGACCGCAACTAGGAGGATCAAGAGCGGCAGATAGAAACGCCCGCCTCTGCCAAATAGATAACTTAACGCGGCTGCACAATAGCTTAATCCCGCTGAGAAAGCGCAACCAACAAACCAGTTGAGTCGAATAAAGAACAACCCCGCGCAAGTTAGAAGGAGAAAGGTAGGAACAAAGGAGGTACCGGTGCCAAATATATGGGCAGTATCATATCCGTACGGTTGCAAAGTGGCTTCCCTCCACAGGGTGAGTGCGTTTATTCTCGGAACATAGCGAAGGGTAAAAAGAAGGTGTTTCTCGCCAAAATACGGGGCCCAGAAATCGTAGCCTGTTTTAAACGGCGAATGGAACTGGATCGTATTGAACACCAGCACAGGGTTAGCGGCCAGCAGGAAAACAACGGGAATTGCCGCGCAATGAAGTAACCAGCGCAAGCGCATCCCTCTCGCTGGGAACAGAGCAATTGTCAGCAGCAGCGGTGCAAAAAAGAGTGACTGGATTCGAATGTTTACTGAAAGGCCAAGGCAGAACGCCGATAAATAAATTTTCCACCGGCGTTCTTCTTTAAGTCCGAGGTAGGCAAACATAAACGCCATTACAATCAGCGCTGACGCGCTAATTTCGCTCAGTGACGAACGACAGAAAGTGAAGAAGACGGGTAGTGTCGCAAGCAAGAGGGCCGCAAACCCACCCATCAACGGCATTGCGAGGTACGCGTAAAAAGCAAACACTGCCAAAAGCAGCAGCAGGCCTATCGTTTGGTTTGTCCGAAACGGTGCCAGCACGGCATCTGCTCCCGGCAGAATTTTCAGCCACGGAAGCATGAGCACAGGATAGCCGAAGGGAAACCTCGACGGCAGCTTATCATATCCGATCTGTATGGAGGGCCATCCTTCCCGACGCAGCGCTTTTGCTTGGGCGAAATATTCTGTAGCGTCCGGGTATGGACCAAGATCGAGCAGCATTGTCTTGCTATAATCGATTCTAAGAACAGCAAAGTAATAAAACGTCAACGCGCAGAGCAGAAGCAATGCGCCAACCAGAAACTGTGCGTTGGCAAATTTTGTCAGCCACATCGTTTGAGTAGGGATCGTGCGGTTCATTTTTTTTATGACGCTGCCCCCTTACCAAAGATCAGAACCCGCAAACAATGCCACTTTTTGCCCGGGATTTCACAGCGCGATCAAT